>Ga0075434_100000280_pt1 | contig 36244 bp, 32 predicted proteins | sample RhiMethybrSRZTD3_FD_75298 | JGI IMG/M metagenome (GOLD analysis project Ga0075434, IMG submission 75298) | Populus rhizosphere microbial communities from Tennessee, USA - Rhizosphere MetaG P. TD hybrid SRZTD3 | ecosystem: Host-associated > Plants > Roots > Rhizosphere > Soil | place: USA...
GCTCTGATCGCGCGAAGGGGCTGGCGCCAAGGCAAAGCCCCGGCGATGCGCCAAGCCCGGCACGAGCGGCTGCGGCCAGGCGGCCCTCGCCCTCCCGGCCTTGAGCGTTGCCGGGAGGAGGGCGACCAGGCCTAAGCGAAATCGCCACAAAATCGCGCAATCATTCCCCGCCAAAACCGCACATATCCAACCAAAAGACCAAAAAACTACGTTATCGTTGATTATCGGTCGAAAATAGCGCCGGGCGGGTGTTTGACACGCTCCCCGGCATCCACCATGTTCTCGCCGCCCATCGGGCAAAGGGTAGCAACAGCTTAAGGATCGCGGCCGCCCAGAGGGCCTGGGTCGGCGCTGCCGCAGAGACCTTTCATGAACGTTGTCATTGTTGAATCGGTCGCCAAGGCCAAGGCGATCAATAAATATCTCGGTTCCAGCTATAAGGTTCTGGCCTCTTACGGGCACGTGCGCGACCTGCCCTCCAAGGACGGCTCGGTGGAGCCGGACAAGGACTTTGCCATGCATTGGGACGTCGATGGCAGGTCCAGCAAGGTCATGCGCGAGATCGCCGATGCCGTCAAAACGGCCGACAAGCTGATCCTCGCCACCGACCCCGATCGCGAGGGCGAGGCCATCTCCTGGCATATCCTGCGCATCCTGGAGGACAAGAAAGCCCTGAAAAAGGGCGTCCCCGTCGAACGCGTCACGTTCAATGCCGTCACCAAGCAGTCGGTGCTCGAGGCCTTCAAGGCCCCGCGCGCCATCGATGCGCCCCTAGTGGAGGCCTACCTGGCCCGGCGCGCGCTCGACTATCTCGTCGGCTTTACGCTGTCCCCGGTGCTCTGGCGCAAGCTGCCGGGGGCACGCTCGGCCGGGCGCGTGCAATCAGTGGCCTTGCGCCTGGTGTGCGACCGCGAGGCCGAAATCGAGGCCTTCAAAAGCGAAGAGTACTGGAGCATCGAGGCGCTCCTGGCGACGCTGAAGGGCGAAGAGGTGCGCGCCCGGCTCAGCGCCATCGCCGGTCGCAAGCTCGATCGCCTCGACATCAAGGATGCGGCAAGCGCGCACGCCATCAAGGCGGCCGTCGAAGGTGCCCCCTTCCGCGTCGCCGCGGTCGAAAAAAAGGCGGTCCGGCGCAATCCCTATGCCCCGTTCACGACCTCGACCCTGCAGCAGGAGGCCTCGCGCAAGCTTGGCTTTTCCGCCAAGCAAACCATGCAAGTGGCGCAGCGCCTTTACGAGGGCGTGGACATCGAGGGCGAAACCACCGGTCTCATTACCTATATGCGCACGGACGGGGTCACCATCATTCCGGAGGCCATTTCGGCTATTCGCCGCTTGGTCGAGCAGGACTACTCGGCCCGCTACCTTCCCCCCTTCATCCGCGAGTACAAGACCCGAGCCAAGAACGCCCAGGAGGCGCACGAGGCGATCCGGCCAACCGACGTTCGCCGCCGCCCCGAGAGCGTGCAGCGGCATCTGCAGCGCGACCAGGCGCGGCTTTACGAGCTCATTTGGAAGCGCGCGGTGGCGAGCCAAATGGCCTCCGCCGAACTGGAGCAGACGACCGCCGAGATCGATGTCACCGGCAACGATGGCAAGGCCTACGGCTTCCGGGCCACCGGCTCGGTCGTGCTGTTCGAGGGCTTCCTTAAGCTCTACGAGGAAGGCCGCGACGACCGTGCCCGCAACGGCAAGGCCGAGGAGGCCGACGACGCGGACAGCCATCGCCTGCCGCCGCTGGCCCAGGGTGACCCCCTCAAGGCGCGCGCCATCGAGGCCAAGCAGCACTTCACCGAGCCGCCGCCACGCTTCACGGAGGCAACCCTCGTCAAGCGCATGGAAGAGCTCGGTATCGGTCGGCCCTCCACCTACGCCTCGACGCTCGCGCTCCTGCAGGAACGCGATTACGTGCGCATCGACAAGAAGCGGCTCTTGCCCGAGGACAAGGGGCGGCTCGTCACCGCCTTCCTGGAGGGCTTTTTCAAGCGCTATGTCGAGTACGACTTCACCGCCGACCTGGAAGAGAAGCTCGATCTGATTTCTGACGGCAAGCTCGAGTGGAAGGACGTGCTACGCGACTTCTGGCGCGAGTTCACCGGCGCGGTCAACGAGATCAAGGATTTGCGCGTCGGCGAGGTGCTCGAGGCCTTGAACGAAATCTTGGGTCCGCACATTTTTCCGCCCAAGGCGGAAGGTGGTGACCCACGCCAGTGTCCCAACTGCGGGGCAGGACGGCTCAGCCTCAAGGTCGGCAAGTTCGGCGCCTTCATCGGCTGCTCCAACTATCCCGATTGCCGCTACACGCGCCAATTCTCCGACACCCAGAACGGTGCCCCGGAGGCCTCGACACCGGAGGGGAAGCTGTTGGGGCAGGATCCCGAAACGGGTCTACCGGTCAGCTTGCGGAGCGGGCGCTTCGGCCCTTATGTGCAGTTGGGCGACGCGGAGGGCGAGGAGAAACCCAAGCGTGCCTCGGTGCCGCGGGGCATCGACGCGCAAAGCCTCGATCTCGAGCGCGCCTTGCAGCTGCTGGCGTTGCCGCGCGAGGTCGGCATGCATCCAGAAACCGGCAAACCGATCACGGCCGGCCTCGGCCGCTATGGCCCCTTCATTCTGCACGAGGGCACCTACGCCAACCTGCCCGGGGTTGAGGAGGTGTTTTCCATTGGCCTCAACCGCGCCGTCGTGCTGCTGGCGGAGAAAAAGGCCAATATCGGCAAGGGACGCTTCCAGCGTCCGGCCGCCACGGTCCTCAAGGAGCTCGGCGAGCACCCCAGCGAGGGCGGCAAGGTACAAGTGTTGTCCGGTCGCTATGGCCCTTACGTCAAGCACGGCGACGTCAACGCCACACTGCCGCGCGCCAAGGATCCAGCTACGCTCAGTCTCGCGCAAGCCGTCGAGCTGATCGCCGAGCGCATCGCCAAAGGCCCGAGTAAACCCAAGCGCCGCGGCAAGCCCGGCAAGGAGAGCCCCAGCAAGGGGGCCAAGGCCGCCCCCGCCGCCAAGCCGGCGGCCGCCGAGAGGCCCGAGCGGAGCGGCAAAAGCCCGGGCAAGACCAAGGCGGCGCCCAAGAGCCCGAAGGCCAAGGCCAAGAAGGGCAGCGGTACGCGCGAGGCGGCAGAATAGGCAGGACCGGCAAGACGGTGCCGCGCAAGCGCAAAGAACCTCGTCCGCGAGCGGGCCTGCCAAGCAAAGACGCGATCCTCGATTTCGTGCGCGGCGCACCGGGCAAGGTCGGCAAGCGCGAGATTGCGCGCGCCTTCCGCGTCGAGGGCGGCGACCGGCCGGCACTCAAAAGAATGCTGGCGGAAATGACCGAGGCCGGTCTCCTCAGTGGCAATCGCAAGACCTTCAAGGAGCGGGGGCAACTTCCCGCCGTGGCCGTGCTCGAGATCGTCTCGCGCGACGCCGACGGCGAGCTCATTGCGGAGCCCGTGGTGTGGGACCGCGCCGAGGGAGAAAAGCCGCGCGCCCTGTTGCTCGTGCCAGCACGGGCGCGCGGCTCGCCAGCGCCGCCGCTCGGACAGGGCGACCGCATCCTGGCGCGGCTGACGCGGCTTGAGGAGAGCGATGTCGCGGGCTGTCGCTACGAGGCCGAGCCGATCAAGCGGCTGCCCCGGGAAAGGCGCCGGCAGCTCGGGATTTTTCGGCACCGCGCCGGCGGTGGCGGTGTGATCGACCCGATCGACCGCAAGGAACTCAAGGAATGGCCGATCCAACCTGGCGATGAGGGGGAGGCTAGAGACGGTGACCTGGTGCGCTTCGATCTCACGCGCTCGGGTCGCTTCGGCGTGCCGCAAGCGCGCGTACTGGAAGCCGTTGGCAATCCCGAGGAACAGAAGAAGTTCAGCCTGATTGCCATTCACGCGCACGGCATGCCGGACGAGTTTCCCGCCAGCGTGCTCGCCGAGATTGCCAGCCTCGAGCGGCCAACGCTCGCCGGCCGCAGCGATCTGCGCGGCCTCGATCTCATCACCATCGATCCCACCGATGCGCGCGATCATGACGACGCGGTGCATGCGGCAGCCGATAAAGACCCGCGCAATGCCGGCGGCTTCGTGCTGCACGTGGCCATCGCCGACGTTGCCCACTACGTGCGCCCCGGCAGCCGGCTCAACCATGAGGCGCGCCTGCGCGGCAACTCGGCCTATTTTCCGGATCGCGTGGTGCCGATGCTGCCGGAGAAGATTTCCAACGAGCTGTGCTCGCTGCAGGAGGGCCAGGACCGCGCCTGCCTCGCCGTGCGCATCGTTATCGACGCCAAGGGCAACAAGCGCACACATAGCTTCTTGCGTGCCATTATGCGCTCGGCCGCCAAGCTCACCTACGAGGACGCGCAGGCCGCCATCGATGGGCGCCCGAGCCCGGCCTGCCGCCCGCTGCTGGAGAGCGCCTTGAAGCCGCTGTGGGCGGCCTATGGCGCGCTCGCCGTCGCCCGCGATGACCGCGCGCCCCTGCTGCTCGACCTACCCGAACGCAAGGTCGTGCTCGACCCAAACGGCCGCGTCAGCCGCGTCGTCGTCCCCGAGCGCCTCGAGGCGCACCGGCTGATCGAAGAGTTCATGATCGCGGCCAACGTGGCCGCCGCCGAGGAGCTCGCCGCGCAGCGCGCCCCGGTGATCTACCGCGTGCACGAGCCGCCCTCGCAGGAAAAACTGATCGCGCTGCGCGAATTCCTCAGCTCGCTCGAGCTCAAACTTCCGGGCTCGGCCGTCCTGCGCGCCGGCGACTTCAATCGCGTGCTCGAACGCGCCAAGGCCTTGCCGGCACGCGAGCTCGTCAACGAGGTCGTGCTGCGCTCCCAATCCCAGGCCGCCTATGCCGTCTTGAACGCCGGACACTTCGGCCTCAACCTCAGTCGCTACAGCCATTTTACCTCGCCGATCCGGCGCTATGCCGATCTCATCGTCCACCGCTCGCTGATCAAGGCGCTGGGGCTCGGCGCCGGCGGCATCGCCGAGGAGGAAGTGCAAGGCCTCGGCGAGACCGCGGCTCTCCTGTCCGACACCGAGCGGCGCGCCATGGCCGCCGAGCGCGAGACCATGGACCGGCTGATTGCACAATACCTGAGCGAGCGCGTTGGTGCGGCTTTTGAGGCGCGCATCTCCGGGGTGACGCGGGCGGGACTGTTCGTGCGCCTCAGCGAGAGCGGCGCCGATGGCTTCGTGCCCGCCGCCACCATCGGCGAAGACTACTACCGCCATCACGAAGACCTCCATGCCCTCATTGGCGATCGCAGCGGCGCGGGTTATCGGCTTGGCGATGCCGTGCGTGTACGCTTGATTGAGGCCGTTCCATCCGCCGGGGCGCTGCGCTTCGAAATGCTCTCGCCCGCAGCCCGGCTCGCCGCCGAGACACGCAAGGGCCGCCGCCACCGTGCCTTCGTGCGCGAACGGCGCCCGCGGGCCCGTTGAAGCGTGCCGATCCCCAAGACTTGACGGGGAGGCCGCGGCCGGGGGACGCTGTCTCGCCTCGGGACACGGGATCAGCATGACCAGCGATGCGGCGAGGGTGGCGTCGAGCGCGACCGCCAAGGTGCGAGCCCTGCGGCCCCGCGATGCGGCCACGCTGATCATTGTCGACACCAGCTCGGGAGAGGCGCGCGTACTGCTGGGACGCCGGCGCCCCGACATGGTGTTCATGCCTGGGCGTTACGTTTTTCCCGGCGGGCGCGTCGATCGCGCCGACCGCCAGATCGCCGTCGAGGACGATATTGCCGCAGGCGAGCTCAAGAAACTGATGGTCGCAATGAAGGGCACGCCGAGCCTGGCCAGAGCCCGTGCCCTGGCGCTCGCCGCCGTGCGCGAAACCTTCGAAGAAGCGGGGTTGCTGATCGGCCGGCCGCTCGCTCGCGCGGCGGTGCCCAAGGCTCCCCCTTGGCAGGCCTTCTATGCCACGGGTTTTGCCCCGGCGCTGGCCGAGCTCACCTTCTTCGCCCGTGCCATTACCCCGCCGGGACGCCCCCGGCGCTACGACACCCGCTTTTTCTGTGCGCCGGCCGAGGCCATCGCGCACCGCGTCCCCGTCGCCGACGGTGAGCTCTCCGATCTGGAATGGCATTCGATTGCGCAGGCGCGGGCGCTGGAACTGCCCAATATCACCCGCGTCGTGCTCGAGGACCTGGGGGAACGCGTTGCCGCAGGTGGCCTGAGCGCAGGCGATTTCCCCGTGCCATTCTACCATCGGCGCAGCGGCAACTACCGGCGTGATCTCATCACGGCCGAGGCGACGCTTGACTAACCGCTGCGGCCGAATAGAGTGCCCGCGATCATTGCTGCGGAGATATCGCCATGGCCAAGCCCGTCACCCAAAAAATCAAACTGCTAAGTACGGCGGGCACGGGCTTCTTCTATGTGACCAAGAAGAACCCGCGCACGGCGACCGAGAAGCTTTCCTTCAAGAAATATGATCCGATCGCCCGCAAGCACGTGGCCTTCAAAGAAACCAAGATCAAATAGCGCGCCTCGGCCCCGGCGCGGGGTCCTCCTGCCGCGCCTGTCCAGCTCGGCCCCATGGGCCGGCCGCGAGCGCTGGCGCCAGGCACGGGACCGTGCGGACGGCGCCAGGATCTTTGAGCGAATTGGTGGCCGGGTCCGTGACTGACATCGGCAGCGGGGTAGAAGTCCGAGCAGCCACGAACACCGGCCTGCCAAGTCGTGGACCAAAGAGGGCGTTGGCCAGACCTGGCGTTCGATCGTCCTTGGACGGCATAACAAGAGGAGGCCACTCCTAGCCGTTTAGGACGATCACACCTCACGGGCCTCAGGAGATGCGGCGGACCTGAAAATCCGTGAGGATTCGAATTGTATGCTGAGAGATGCGGCGCCGTTACGGCGCGCTGCATCTAATCCCGCTAATCCCTCCTCCCGCAATTACCCCAAGCCAGGAAAGCAGATCGGCAGCCAAAATGCAATCCTCCCAATAGCTTGGTGGTTGGGGCTAAATGCGGGCGTGGTAACCGAGGGTCACCCAGGGGACTTTGGCGGCCGCGCCAGCCAGCGCCAGGGCGCAAAAGAACAGCTGATGTTCCAATCACTTAAGCTCAATGCGGCAGGCTTCGCCGGCTAGGCGGCGTCGGCAACGACGCGGTTGCGTCCTTCTTTTTTGGCGGCATAGAGCGCCTGATCGGCGCGCGCCAACAGCCGCTCCAAGCTGTCGTGGGCGCCTTCGAGGCTGGCGACACCGACGCTGGCGGTGACGGCAATCTTGCTGTCGCGGTTAATACGAAAGAGCTCGCAAGCGATCGAATGGCGCACGCGCTCGCCGATCTGACAGGCATCGCCGAGACTGGTAGCCGGCATCAAGATCACGAACTCCTCCCCGCCCAGGCGACAGGCGGTATCGACGGCGCGGGTGTTGCGGCGAAAGCGCGCCGCCAGCTCGCGCAAAATGGTGTCCCCCGCCGCGTGCCCCCAGGTATCATTGATGGCCTTGAAGTTGTCGACGTCGACCAACAACACCGACAGCGGCTGGCCCGCGCTGAGCGCCGCCTCCCCCAGCACCTTGAGGTGCGCTTCCAGATAGCGGCGGTTGTTGAGCCCCGTCAGCGCGTCGGTGACGGCGAGCTCGACGCTTTCTTCCAAGCGGTCGCGCAGATAGTCGCAATGCCGTTTGCGTTTAATTTGCGTGCGCACGCGCGCGGCCAGCTCGCATTTGTCGATCGGACGCGTCACGTAGTCATTGACACCCATGTCGAGGGCACGCAACAGACGGGCTTCCTCGCTCGCTTCAACCAAGACGATGATCGGCAGGTGGCGCGTGCGCTCGAGCGAGCGCACCTGCGAGCACAGGCGTAGGCCATCGGCCTGGGCAAGGCTCAGGCTGACGAGCAAAAGATCGTACGTCTCCTCGGCCAGGCGCAGCATCGCCGTCTGCAGCTCGGTCTCCACGTCGATGGCATGGCGCGGCCCGAGCCAGGACAGCATGCGCTGCGCCACGCGCGGTTGATCCTCGACAAGCAGGACGCGGCCGGCGACGGTTGCGGTCAGGCCGGCGATCTCCCCGCTCTGCAAATGCTTGAAATCGGCGCTGGTGGCCATGCGCAGCATCATCTCGTCACTCAGCGCTTTGAGGCGCGCCAGGTTCTTGACGCGCGTGATGAGCGCGATGTCATCGACGGGCTTGGTCAAAAAGTCGTCGGCTCCCGCCTCCAGCCCGCGCACCTTGTCGGATGCCTGGTCAAGCGCGGTGACCATAATGATCGGCAGCTGCGCGGTGGCAGGCGCACTCTTGATCTGCTGGCAAACCTCAAAGCCGTTCATGCCCGGCATCATGACGTCGAGCAGCACCACGTCGACGGGGCTCGAGCGCACGAGAGCGAGGGCCTCTTCGCCGCTGCGCGCGGTCAATACCTCGAAGTACTCGGCATTGAGTCGAGCCTCTAGCAGCTTGACGTTGGCGAGGATGTCGTCAACGACGAGAACGCGGGCAGTCATCGGGGATACCTTTAGGCGGGAATGCTGCCCTTCATGCTTCACCGAGATAGCGACGCACGGCGGCAAGGAAGGTGACGACGGAGATCGGCTTGGAGATGTAGGCCTCACAGCCGCCCTGTCTGATGCGCGCCTCGTCGCCCTTCATGGCGAACGCCGTCACCGCGATCACGGGGATCTCGCGCAGCTCGTCGTCGTCCTTCAACCACTTCGTCACCTCGAGGCCGGAAACCTCGGGGAGTTGGATGTCCATCAAGATCAGGTCGGGGCGGTGCTCGCGGGCCAGCTTGAGCGCTTCCATGCCGGTTCTGGTCTGCAAGGTGCGGTAGCCATGCGCGTCGAGCAGGTCGTGGAAGAGCTTCATGTTGAGCTCGTTGTCTTCCACGATCAGCACGGTCTTGGCGGCGAGGCGCGCCTGCGGCTGCCGGCCACCCGTGGACCTGATGCTTTCCTGATACGTCATGCGGCGGCCCGCTCTCCCGCTTCCGCGTACTCCCTGCACGATTCTACGCGGCTCTGGCAGCCGACTTTGCTTCAGAACACCTAACCAACTGTTTAAGATGTGCCCGCCGCCGGCCCGCCAAGAAGGGGAAAAGGCAATATGCTTAAATCCGCTCAAAGCAAGCATTCGGTCGATCGCGAAACGGCAGAAACGATTGCCGCGCAAGGGCTTGCATTCGTGGCGGCAGACCCCTACCGGCTGCAGCGCTTCCTGACGCTGACGGGCATCACGCCCGCCGAACTCAAGCGCCGCATCGGCACGCTCGAGGTTCTCGTGGCCGCCCTGAACTTCCTCGCCCAGGACGAATCAGCCCTGTTGGCCTTCGCGGCCAGCCAGCATGTTGCCCCCGAAAGCATCGGCGCGGCGCTTGCCCGCCTGGACGCTCCCGATGCTGCCTGAGGCCGGCACCTTGTCCTGTCGCATCGGCATCGATCTTGGTGGCACCAAGATCGCCGGCATCGCCCTTGGCGCGGACGGGGCGATCCTGGCCAGCCGGCGCGTCGTTGCTCCGCAGCAGGACTACGCCGCCACCGTGCGCGCCATCGCCGACATGGTGGGGGCCCTCGAGCAGGCCGCCGGGCGGCCGGGCACGGTCGGCATCGGCATGCCCGGCTCGATCGCGCCGGGCGGTGGCGGGGTGCAGAACGCAAACTCCACTTGGCTCAACGGCCAGCCGTTCGCCAGCGATCTCGAACGCTCACTCAACAAGCCCGTGCGCCTCGCCAACGATGCCAACTGCTTTGCCCTCTCGGAGGCCGTCGATGGCGCTGGCGCGGGGGCCCGCTCCCTGTTCGGGGTGATCCTCGGCACCGGCTGCGGCGGCGGGCTCATCTTCGAGGGCAAGCTGATCGATGGACCACGCGGCACCGGCGGCGAGTGGGGCCACAATCCGCTGCCCTGGGCGGAGGCGGCCGAGCACCCCGGCCCAGCCTGCTGGTGTGGCCGCAACGGGTGCATGGAAACGTGGGTGTCCGGACCGGGCCTCGAACTGGATCACCGGCGCCAAACGGGCATGGCCCTTTCCACCGCCGCCATTGCCGCCAAGGCCGCCGCCGGCGAGGCCGCGGCGCGGGCCACGCTCGAGCGCCACGCCAGCCGGCTGGCACGCGGGCTCGCACACGTCGTCAACATCTTCGATCCCGAGCTCGTCGTGTTGGGCGGCGGGCTCTCCCAGCTGAGCCACCTTTATGCGCAATTGCCAGCCTTGATCGCGCCCTACATCTTGGCGCGTGACCAACGCGTCAGCATCAAGCCACCACGCTGGGGGGACGCCGGCGGTGTGCGCGGTGCAGCCTGGCTCTGGCCGCAGACCGATACCCAGGGGCGCTGAGCTTTTGCTCGTGACCTCGGCAGGCACCCGCTCGCCTACTTGGGCTGATCACACTTGCTTGGTTCGTGAAAGGTGATCTGGGCGAGCTCGCCCTGGATGGCGAACTCGCCGTAGTCGATGAACAGCTTGCGGCTGACGCCATTTTCGAAGAACCAGAACGTCAGCTCGTAGACCGGCACCGCGTCGGTCTTGTCCGAATTGGGCTCGAAGTAGCCAATCGAAACGGGCCAGGCGGCAATGCCGTCGAGGCGCTCGGCATTCTTGACCCGCGCCAGCTTGCGGTTGCCGCCGGCGGCAACGACGCTGCCGATCACGGAGATCGTGTCATAGACCTTCTCACCCTTCTCCGAGCCGTCGTAGAGATCGGCACGGAAAAAGCGCTTGCCCGAGTTGGCCGCGTCCAGCAGGGCGATCGAGTGCTGAATGGGAAAATAGACGCGCTGCGGCAGGGCCAGGTGCTTGGATGTCGGCTTGGTCAGTTCGACCTTGGCGGCATCGGCGCCATTGGCACGCGCGGCATCGCCGGCGGTGGCCTCGGTCTGCTTCTCGTCGCGAAACTGGTTGGAATTGAAGCGGAAGCGTTTGCCGGTCCCTTCCTCCCAACTGGAGGAGCGCAAGTCCGTCAGGGTCACCGCGCCCTTTTGATTGGTCATTTGCGTGACAAAGCGCATGTTCTGCGTATAGCCCTCGCAGGCCGAACCCGTCAGCTCGTAGACCATGCGGCCCGACACCGCCGTCACCCCCGCCCCACCGCGGGCCTCGGCCAGCGTCATCTCGTAGATGGCGCGATGCGGCGCCAGCACGACGCGCTGGGGGGCGGCCCAGGTGGGCGCCGCGGCGAGTTGGAGGGCGGCGCCGACGGCCAAGGCGGCGAGCCGGTACCTGGAACTGGGGTGCATCATTGTGCCTTCTTTCCCGAACAGAAGGGCAGTACTAGGGCCTGCGCACCCCCGCTGGGGGCTGAGGCCGTCTCTGTCTAGCAGAGGGCGCCTCTTGTGCACAGAAGGGCGCGCCGGAATGATTGACCGAAACGGCACGCGATGGGGTGTTGATGGCCAAAGTGCCGCCTGCTCCGAGGCCGGGCCGCCGGCCGGCAACGGAGGGCGTTGCCCTCGATCGCAGCGTTTTCCTGCGCCCGATCGCCCACCGTGGCCTGCACAATAAAAGCCGCGGGCTGATCGAGAACACCGCGCCCGCCTTTCTGGCCGCGATCGAGCACGACTATGGCATCGAGTGCGACCTGCAGCCCGCGCGCGATGGCACGCCGATGGTGTTCCACGATGCCACGCTCGACCGCCTCACGCGCGGGCACGGACGCATCGCCGCGCACACGCCGCAAGAGCTGAGCCGGGTCCGCTACAAGGATCAGGACCTCGGCATTCTGAGCTTATCTGAACTGCTCGAGCTGGTGGCCGGTCGGGTGCCGTTGCTGGTCGAGATCAAGAGCGACGGCCGCCTGCCGAAAGGCTTCTTGGCCGCCATCGCCGAACAGGCGACCGGGTATCGAGGACCCATCGCGCTCATGTCCTTTGATCGCGCCATCGTCAGCCAGTGCGCGCGGCTGGCGCCGGACGTCGCGCGCGGCATCGTCATCGGCAGCCATCAGTTGGCCAGTAACTGGTGGGCAGGACCGAGCGCGGCGGGACAGAATGCCGCCGTCGCCGCCCTCCTCAACAAAGCCCCCGCCGAGATCAGTTTCTTTGCCATCGACGTGCGCATGCTGGAGCCGGCCAAAGCCTGGCTCGCCGAGCATGCCCCCGCGGCCACACTTTTCACCTGGACCGTGCGCACCGCCAAGGAGCGCGCCGCGGCGGCCCGCTGGGCCGATGCGCCCATTTTCGAGGCCGCTGCCGGCGCAGGAGCCATGTCGTGAGGGACGGGCTCGGCGGTTGAACGGGCGTTGTATCATGGGCGCGCTCGTGGAATCCTCTCCCCTCGCGCGCTATTGCCTTGGCGCGCCCAGGACGACGTCGCCTAAGCGCTTGTCGATGACCATGAGCAGACCGTGTGACGCCCGGGTCGAGGTGATACCCCGGATCGCCGATATCGCGCCCGCGGCGTGGGATGCCTGCGCCAATCCGGAACTTGAGACCTACAATCCCTTTCTCGCCCATGCCTTCCTTAAGGCGCTCGAGGATGCGGGTTGTGTCGGTGGCCGCAGCGGCTGGCTTCCCCAACACCTGACCCTCAAACTCGGCGCCGACGACGCCATTGCCGCCTGCGCCCCCTGCTACCTGAAATCGCACAGCCAGGGCGAGTATGTGTTCGATCGCGGCTGGGCTGAGGCCTATGAGCGCGCCGGCGGTCGCTACTACCCCAAGCTGCAGATCGCGGTTCCCTTCACACCGGTGCCCGGTCGGCGCTTGCTGGCGCGGCCAGGACCCGCTCAGGACGCCAATCAGCTGCTGCTGGCGACGGCCGCCGTTGAGCTCGTGGAACGCAACGATCTGTCCGGCGCGCATGTGACCTTCCTCACCGAGGCCGAGTGGCTCCGCCTCGGCGCCAAGGGCTTCCTGAAGCGCACCGACCAGCAGTTTCATTGGCGCAATGCGGGCTACGGCAGCTTTGAGGACTTCCTGGCCTCGTTGGCCTCGCGCAAGCGCAAGGCGGTGCGCAAGGAGCGCGGCGAGGCGATTGTCGAGGGCCTCGAGATTAGCTGGCTCAGAGGCGCCGAGATCACGGAAGCGAGCTGGGACGCGCTCTATGCCTTCTACATGCATACCGGCTCGCGTAAGTGGGGCCGTCCCTACCTTAACCGCAAGTTCTTTTCGCTGTTGGGCGCGGCCATGGCTGAGGCCTGCCTGATCGTGATGGTCAAGCGCGCCTCCCGGCCGATCGCGGGGGCCTTACACCTGATCGGGGGAGACTGCCTCTACGGGCGCTATTGGGGTGCGCTCGAGCATCATCCCTTCCTGCATTTCGAGGTCTGCTACTATCAGGCGATCGAGTTCGCCATCGCCCATAAGCTCGCGCGCGTGGAGGCGGGGGCGCAGGGTGAGCACAAGCTTGCCCGCGGTTATCTGCCAACCGCCACCTATTCGGCGCATTTCCTTGCCGATCCGGGATTACGTCGCGCCGTCGCCGACTACCTCAAGCGCGAGCGCGCTTACGTCGATGCCGCTGGCAAAGAGCTCGCGGAATATGCGCCCTTCCGCAAGGGCCCGCTAACGAACGGGACCTGAGGCATGCGCGTTGGCCACCAGATAGGAGCGCAGCGCCCACAGCCCCTCGATCCTGGCGACGCTGAGCCCCTGCACCCAGCCCACCACCAGCAACCCCAGCACCGCCGCTGCAATCAGCGTATCGGAGCGTCGCTCGCGACGCCCTAGTGCGCCACTGCGCATGGCACATTACCCGCCCTTAACGCGCCGCCCTGTGGTCAAGCCCAGGCGCGGTCGTTTGCCAATTTGCGCTCCTCTGCGAGCGATCCCGTCACTGTCGCGCAAAGGCATTGGCATTTGTCTACTGAAAGGGTGACAATCTCGACTCGAGGTTAGCCATGGCTTAACGGCGGGCCGTGCTGGCCGTATCGCCCGCGCCTCGCCACGGCGAGCCGCAAGCAAGGCGCCCACGCTTGACGCACAAGGAGCCGCCTGCGACAGATCACTTGGGGGATCGCCCCTATGCGGGAGCAGTTCATGCGAAGCTATGATGCCAACAATATTTTCGCCAAGATTTTGCGCGGCGAGCTGCCCGCGCACAAAGTCTACGAAGACGACGAAACCCTGGCCTTCATGGACATCATGCCGCGCTGCGAGGGCCACACCCTCGTCGTGCCCAAGACGCCAGCGCGCAATCTGCTCGACGCCAATGCGGCGCAGCTTGCCGCCTGCCTGAAGACCGTCCAGAAGGTCTCCCTGGCGATCATGAAGGCCTTTAACGCCGACGGCATCACGCTGCAGCAGTACAACGAACCTGCCGGCGGCCAGGTCGTCTTTCACCTGCATTTCCACGTGCTGCCGCGACGCGAGGGTGTGACGCTTGGACCGCACACCTCAAAGATGGAAAAGCCGGACGTACTGGCAGGCAACGCCGAGAAAATCAAAAGGGCGCTGGCGGCTCAATGAGCCGGTGGGCGAAGGATCCCGACGCGGCCGCCGATGCCCTGATCGGACGCAGCCTCCCCGCCCTCAGCCTCGCCGGCCGGATCCTGATCGCCAATTCCTCAAGCGGATTGGCCGGCATGCTCAACGCGCGCGCCCTGCCGTTCCAACGCTGGGATCGCCGGCTCGATGGCGCCTCGGCGCAGCCCTGGCCGCCGTCGGGACCTTTCGACCTCGCCATCCTGCGCCTGGCCAAAGCCAAGGACGAGCAGGAGATGGGCGTGCATGCGGTCTTGAGCGTGCTCGCCCCCGATGCCCGGCTCCTCCTCTACGGCGGCAACGACGAAGGCATCCGTTCGGCGGCATCCATGCTGGCGAAACTTTGTGGCGCCGTTGATACCGTGGCAAGCCACGGGCATGGGCGGGTCCTCGCCGTGCGCCGGCCGGCGGCGCCTGAGGCTCTGCGCGGGGAGCTTTCGCACTGGCGCCGGCTAAGCCAGCTGGCGATTGCCGGCGAGCTGCGTTCCTGGGTCAGCTATCCCGGCCTTTTTGCCGCCGGACGCATCGATGCGGGCAGCCAACTCTTGGCCGCCACGCTACCCGAACTGCCGAGCGGCGCGCGCGTGGCCGACTTCGGCTGCGGCTCCGGGGTGATTGCGGCGGCGCTCGCACGGCGGGGCGATCTTCGCCTCGACATGATCGATAACGACAGCCTGGCGCTGATCGCTGCCAAGGAGAACGTGCCCACCGGCCAGCCCATTCTCGCCGCCTCGCTCAAAGGCGCACACGGCCGCTGGCACGCCATCCTCTCCAATCCGCCGCTGCATCTCGGCACGACCGAGAACCATGTCGGCTTGCACGCGCTGATCGCTGAGGCGCCCGCGCACTTGTCGCGCGATGGCATTCTGCAGATCGTCCTGCAGCGGCGGCTCGCGGTCGAAGGACTTCTGGGCACGCACCTGAGCGACGTCAACATCCTGGCCGACAATGGCCGCTACCGCGTCTGGCGCGCGCGGGCGCGGGCGCGGGCGTAACCACGCCAACCCTTCCCGCCACCCTTCACGCCAATCCTAGGCAACGGGCGGGCGGCTTAAGCGCGGGCAGCGGCCCGCGCCAGCTCAGCGCTATTCGTCCTTGCGCCGCGGAACGCTCGGCACCGTGCCGCTCGGGCGCGGCCGCTCCTTGCGATCCTTGGGCCCGGGCAGAGCCTTGCGCGGGGTGGCCTCGACCAGCGCGGGGCCGTCCTCGCCCTCTTCCTCGTCGAGCTCGTCCTCGCCGTCTTCTTTCACGCGCTTGGGTTTGGGTTCGGCAGGGATGTACTCGAAGGCCAGCTTGCGCTCGCTGCCCTCGCCTTCGACGAGCACGCGCACCGTGCCGCCGTGCTCCAACTTGCCAAACAAGAGTTCATCGGCCAGCGGCTTCTTGACGTGCTCCTGGATCACCCGCGCCAGTGGCCGGGCGCCGAATTTCTCGTCGTAGCCCGTATCGGCCAACCAGCGCGCGGCCTCTTCCGAGAGCTCGATGGTGACACCGCGATCGGCGAGCTGCGCCTCGAGCTGGAACACGAACTTCTCCACCACCTTCATGATGATCTCGTGCGGCAGACCAGAGAAGGCGATCACGGCGTCAAGCCGATTGCGGAACTCGGGCGTAAACATACGGTTGATGGCTTCCGTATCGTCACCCTCGCGCTTGGTGCGGTTGAAGCCCATGGGCGGCCGCGCCAGGTCGGAGGCACCGGCGTTGGTGGTCATGATCAGAATGACGTTGCGGAAATCCACCGACTTGCCGTTGTGATCGGTGAGTTTGCCGTGGTCCATCACCTGCAGCAGGATGTTGAAGAGGTCCGGATGCGCCTTCTCGATTTCGTCGAGCAGGAGCACGCTGTGCGGATGCTGGTCGACGCCATCGGTTAGTAGCCCACCCTGGTCGAACCCGACGTAGCCCGGTGGGGCACCGATCAGCCGCGAGACCGTGTGCTTCTCCATGTATTCCGACATATCGAAGCGCAGGAGCTCGACACCCATCAGCGCCGCCAGCTGCTTGGCAACCTCAGTCTTGCCGACGCCCGTGGGACCGGAGAACAGGTAGCAGCCGATCGGTTTTTCCGGCTCGCGCAAGCCCGCGCGCGAGAGCTTGATGGTACTGGCGAGAGCTTCGATCGCTTTGTCCTGGCCGAACACGAGGCGCTTCAGGTCCCTGTCGATATTGGCCAGCACCTCCGCGTCGGACTTGCTGATGGTCTTGGGCGGAATGCGCGCCATGGTGGCGACCGTCGCCTCGACCTCCTTCACGGTAATCTTCTTTTTGCGCTTGTTCTCCGGCACCAGCATCTGCGAGGCGCCGGTCTCATCGATCACGTCGATTGCCTTGTCGGGCAACTTGCGGTCGTTGATGTACTTGGCGGAGAGCTCGACGGCGGCCTTGATGGCGTCGTTGGTGTACTTGAGCTTGTGATACTCCTCAAACACCTGCTTCAGGCCGCGCAGGATCTCGATGGAATCCTCCACCGTCGGTTCCTTGATGTCGATTTTCTGGAAGCGGCGTACCAGCGCACGATCCTTTTCGAAGTGCTGGCGGTATTCCTTGTAGGTGGTCGAGCCAATGCACCGCACCGTGCCCGACTGCAGCGCGGGCTTTAACAGGTTGGAGGCGTCCATGGCGCCGCCGGAGGTGGCGCCGGCGCCGATCACGGTGTGGATCTCATCGATGAACAGAATGGCGCCAGGGAAGTTTTCAACCTCCTTCATGACGGCCTTCAGGCGCTCCTCGAAGTCGCCGCGGTAGCGCGTGCCAGCCAGCAAGGCACCCATGTCGAGGGCAAAGATGGTCGAATCCCTGAGGACCTCGGGTACATCCCCGTTCACGATTTTACGCGCCAGGCCTTCGGCGATCGCCGTCTTGCCCACGCCCGGGTCACCCACGAACAACGGATTGTTCTTCTGGCGCCGGCACAGCACCTGGATCGTGCGCAGCACCTCCGGCTCGCGCCCGATCAAGGGATCGATGCGGCCGCTCTTGGCCTTCTTGTTGAGGTTGACGCAATAGGTGTTGAGCGCGTCCTGGGCTTGTTTCTTGTCGTCGCCCTTGCCGTTCGATTCCTGCTCCTCATCGACGCCGCGGACATGCTTGGGGTCGGACATGCCGGGGCGCTTGGCAATGCCATGGCTGATGTACTGCACGGCATCAAAGCGCGTCATTTCCTGCTCTTGCAGGAAGAAGGCGGCATGGCTCTCGCGCTCGGCAAAGATTGCCACCAGCACGTTGGCGCCGGTCACCTCTTCGCGGCCGGAAGATTGTACATGCACCACCGCGCGATGAATGACGCGCTGGAAGCCGGTGGTCGGTTGGGCATCCGTCGATCCCTTGACGAATAGGCCGACCAGCTCGTTGTCGAGGTACTCGGTAATGCGGGCCCGCAGGCCGTCGAGATCGACCGAACAGGCGCGCAGCACCGCCGAGGCGTCGCGGTCATCCAAGAGTGACAGGAGAAGATGCTCGAGCGTCGCGTACTCGTGGTGGCGATCGTTGGCATGTTCAATGGCGCGATGCAGCGCCGCTTCGAGGCTTTGGGAGAATGCGGGCACGTGCTCGGTTACTCCTTTTCCATGGTGCATTGCAAAGGATGCTGATGCTGGCGCGAGAAGTCCATCACCTGTGCAACCTTGGTCTCTGCGATTTCATAGGTATAGACCCCACAGATGCCGACGCCCTTTTGGTGCACGTGCAGCATGATGCGGGTCGCCTCTTCGCGCCCCTTGTTGAAGAAACGCTCGAGCACATGCACGACGAATTCCATCGGCGTGTAGTCGTCATTCAACAAAAGCACCTTGTAGAGGCTCGGTTTCTTGGTCTTGGGCCGCGTCTTGGTGATAAGACCGGTCTTGCCTTCCTCGTCGCCTCGTGAGCCGTTCTTGCCGGCCATGCGCATGAGTATCCCTGCCGTGCTAGCCGCCCTTGCTTGCGATGCGCGCGCGCATCTTTCGTTCCCGCCTTGAGTTCCGACCTTGGCGCGCAAATCACCCGCCATTTTGCGATAGCCCGGCGCCCGACGCAAACCTCACCGTGCCGTTAGCTTATTTGGGAGGGCCCGGCGCAAAATCCAACCTCGCCGCGTCGCGCGCAGGCGCCAGCAAAAAGGCTCGGGCGGACCCTCAAGTCCGCCCGAGCCACAATCTATCGCCTGTCGCGGTGAGCTTAGCGCGCGTTTTGCAGCGCCTTCTCGACCGGCTTATAGGCTTCCTTGGCCCACTCGGCATAAAGGCCGCCGATCTTGGACATCTGGTGCAGATAGCCGTCGTAGGCGCGGCGCGCATAGCCGGACTGAATTTCCATGGCCTGCTCCACCGACTTTGCCGACAACAGCTTCTCGAAGGTCGCCGTGCCTTCCTCGAAGGAGCGCTTGGTGTAGTCCGTCATCTCGGTGGCGATCGTCTGCCAACCCTTGTTCCACTCACCAAACATCTTCATGACAGCGTCCATGTTGTATTGACCGAACTTCTGGAAATCTTCGATGTTCTTCAGCATTGGATGATCCTATGGGCTCGTACCTGCGGGGAATGTACGCGGGGGGGGCGCGCGGCGGGTGCTCGACTTGGCTTTGCGGCTTACCCGACCGACATATATGCACTGCACAAAAAATGTCAACCTTTTTGCTGCATTGCAGCATGCGACATCTGTGAGCAGCGCGGCCAGGGCGGCAGCGCCCCGTTAACCCATTGAAGGCTAGGCTTCTGCCAGCGACCCTCGGCGCTCCCGCGCCACACCGACGCCCAAAACAGCTGCTGGCCTCTCGCTTCGCAGGCGCGCAGCGCTCTGGCGTCGGGGGTCGGCCACAGCCCCAGGGGCTGTCGAGGCAAGGGAGTGGGATTTGGCAGGTTCAGGATCGGGAAGAGCAGCTTGGCGCGGCCAAAGCTGGGGGGTGGCGATCCTGCTGCTCGCAGGGCTCGGCCTCAGCCCGGCCCCCGCCTTGGCGAGCGACAAGCACGCCGCGCTCCTGCTCGACGTCAACAGTGGAAACATCCTTTATCAAAGTGCGGCCGAGCAGCCGCGCTATCCGGCCTCGCTGGCCAAATTGATGACGCTTTATCTCGTGTTCGAACGCCTCGAGCAGGGCAAGCTCGATGAGCGCAGCAAGCTCAAGATTTCAGCGCACGCCAGCGCGGCGGCGCCCTCCAAGCTCGACCTGGAGCCCGGCGAGGAGATCGTCGTCGCCGACGCGGTCAAAGCGCTGATCACCAAGTCGGCCAACGATGTCGCCATCGCGTTTGCCGAGCATATCGCCGGCAGCGAGGAGCGATTTGCCCGTTTGATGACGGAAAAGGCGCAGCAAATCGGCATGGCTGCCACCACCTTCCGGAATGCCTCGGGTCTTCCCGATCCGGAGCAGGTCACGACGGCGCGTGACATGGCGACCCTGGCGCTGCGGCTGATGGACGATTTTCCCAAGCGCTATGCGCTTTTTGCCACCCGCACCTTCACCTACAAGAACGAGACCTTCCGCAACCACAACACCTTGTTGTTTCACTATCAGGGCACCGACGGTCTCAAGACCGGCTATACGCGCGCCTCCGGCTTTAATTTGGTGGCCTCGGTGCGGCGCGGGCGCAAGCACGTCGTGGGCGTCGTGTTCGGGGGCTCGACGGCCGCGGCCCGCAACACGACGATGCGCGCCCTCCTCAACATCGGCCTCCTCAAAGGAGCCAGCGAACAGACCCGCAAGCGCACCTTGGTTGCCGCCGTGCCGGCGTCCTCGTCAGGGCCCGCCGCGGGCGCGCGCCGCGCCGCGGCGGCGACGCCCGCCGGGGGGGCACCGGCCGCCGCGACGGCTGCCGCGCCCAAATTTGACATGGCCCAGGTCAGGCCGGTGCTCGTCAGCCGGACCGAGCCCCCCGCCCGGGGCGCGCGCCCGGCCGAGCCGACCAGCATTGCGGCATTGATCGAGCGCAGCGCGCGCGAGCCGAGCCCAGCCGCCGACGAAGCCGCGCCATCCCCGCGCGCCGAGGGCGCGCCCGCCAGCGCGGCCCCAGCCTTGCTGGCGCCCCCGCGCCTGGTGCGGGGCAGCCCGCCGTCCAGCCTCGATGAACAGGCCGTGGCGCTGCGGCGCGAGGCCCCGGCCCCGACCGGGGCGACGGTGACCAGCCTCGGCGGCATGACAATCCAAGTGGGGGCCTTCCCCAGCGCCGATGAGGCCGAACGCCGGCTCGCCTGGGTGCGCCAGCGGGCAACGGCGGTTTTGGCTCGGCACGAGGCCGTCACCCAGCCCGTGCAGCAGGGCGAGAAGCTCTTTTATCGGGCCCGCTTTGCCGGCTTCGACGGCGCCGCCGCGGCCAGCGCCTGCAAGCAACTGCGCGCCCTGAAAGTCGAATGCCTGATCCTGCGCGCGGATTGACGGGGCTGGCCTAGTGGAGGCGAAACTCGCCGTCGACCAGGCGCATTTCCGCGGGCGTAATCAGATGTTTGTGCGCAACCTTGACGCTGTGCAGCTTGCCATCGAGGTTGCGCGCCCAGAACTCAAGGAAATGCTGCAAGCGCGGAAAACGCGGATGCACGTCGTAGTCCTGCCAGACGAAGCTTTGCAGCAGCAAGGGATAGTCGGGCAGCCGATAGAGGATCTCCGCGGTCGTGAGGCTGAAGCCCGCCAGCTGGGCTCGAAAGTCGCGATCAGGCATGGGTGTCCCCTGACCTTGTGTGACGCCGCACAGAGCCCGAAGCTAACCGACTTTGTCGATTCACAGGTTGCATAGTTCCCACAACTCATCTCATCTCTGCGCGCCCCAGTGCAGCGCCTGGGATTGCCATCCCTTTTCGTGGCGACCCCGGCGCAATCTCAGCGGGTCGGCATTCAAGAACGGCCCACGCCTGGGCGCAGTTCCCGGCCGCTGCGGGGTGGGCGGCCACGGCCACAGCGCGGGCCCGAGCAGAAAGCAGCCTGGCAGGGCGCCCGCGGCGCGGGCAGCCGCCGGAGCGGCCGGCCCCGGCGGCTCCCAGCGTTCGACTAGCACTCTCCCCTTGACACTGCTAACAGAGCTTTTTATTACCGACGCCGATGCCGATCGGGCACCCCCTTGGCGGGCGATGAGGTCGGTGCGGGTGCGTCGTCCAACGGTACGGACGACCGCCGAAAACTGAGGAAAATTTGTTCTTACGGAGTGGAGGTAGAGGCCATGAAGTTTCGCCCTCTGCACGATCGCGTGGTCGTGCGTCGCGTCGAAGAAGAGACCAAGACTGCAGGTGGCATCATTATCCCGGACACGGCCAAGGAAAAGCCGATGCAAGGCGAGATTCTCGCCGTCGGACCCGGAGCCCGGGATGAGGCCGGCAAGCTGGTCCCGCTCGACGTCAAGAAAGGCGATCGGGTGTTGTTCGGCAAATGGTCCGGCACCGAAGTCAAGATCGACGGCCAGGAACTGCTCATTATGAAGGAGAGCGACATTCTGGGGATCGTCGAAGGCAAAGCGTCGGTGCGCGCCGCGGCCTGAGCGCGGCGTGGCTTTCACTTTGCATTTTGCCGCTGGCGCAGACGGCGCCGGTCGGGCCCAGCTGGCACCCACGCGCTCCCAGCGCGTGGCGGTGCTGGTAGACAGCAGCAAGGTTCTGCGCCGGCCCGGCCCAGGGGCGCGCCGGTGCGCAATCGTAACGAGAAGGCTTGCCCTTCGCTTCAACATGGAGGTGCCAAACGATGGCAGCTAAAGACGTCAAGTTCGCCCAGGACGCCCGCGAGCGCATGTTGCGCGGCGCCGAGATCCTGGCCAATGCCGTGCGCGTGACGCTCGGTCCGAAAGGCCGCAACGTCGTGCTGGAGAAATCCTATGGCGCACCTCGCGTCACCAAGGATGGCGTGACCGTCGCTAAGGAAATTGAACTCGAGGACAAGTTCGAAAACATGGGCGCGCAGATGCTGCGCGAGGTTGCCGCCAAAACGTCGGACGTCGCCGGCGATGGCACCACGACGGCCACCGTGCTGGCGCAGGCGATCGTGCGCGAGGGCGCCAAGTCGGTCGCCGCCGGCGCCAATCCCATGGATCTCAAGCGCGGCATCGACACCGCCGTCAGCCAGGTCGTGGAGGAGCTCAAGACCAAGTCGAAGAAGGTCACCTCCAACGACGAAATTGCCCAGGTCGGCACGATCTCGGCCAATGGCGACCGCGAGATCGGCAAGATCATCGCCGAGGCCATGAAAAAGGTCGGCAACGAGGGCGTGATCACGGTGGAAGAGGCCAAGAGCCTCGAGACCGAGCTGGAAGTGGTCGAGGGCATGGAGTTCGACCGCGGCTACATTTCGCCCTACTTCATCACCAACGCCGACAAAATGCTGGCGGAGCTGGAGAACCCCTACATCCTCATCAACGAGAAGAAGCTCTCCTCGTTGCAGAGCATGTTGCCCCTGCTGGAAGCGGTGGTGCAGGCGGGCCGGCCGCTGCTGATCATTGCCGAGGACGTCGAGGGCGAGGCGCTGGCGACACTGGTGGTCAATAAGCTGCGTGGCGGCCTCAAGGTGGCGGCCGTAAAGGCGCCGGGCTTCGGCGACCGTCGCAAGGCGATGCTCGAGGATATCGCCATCCTGACGGGCGGCCAGATGATCAGCGAGGATATCGGCATCAAGCTCGAAAACGTCGGCCTCGACATGCTGGGCAAGGCCAAGAAGGTCAGCATCGACAAGGAGAACACCACCATCGTCGACGGCTCCGGCAAGAAGGCCGACATCGAAGCGCGCGTGAAGCAGATCAAGGCGCAGATCGAGGAGACGACCTCGGACTACGACCGCGAGAAGCTGCAGGAGCGCTTGGCGAAGCTCGCCGGGGGCGTGGCCGTGATCAAGGTCGGCGGCGCGACCGAGAGCGAGGTCAAGGAGCGCAAGGATCGGGTCGATGACGCCCTGCACGCGACCCGTGCGGCGGTGGAAGAAGGCATCGTGCCCGGCGGCGGCGTTGCCCTCATCCGGGCCATGAAGTCGCTCGAGAACCTGAAAGGCGAGAATGACGACCAGAAAGTCGGCATCAACATCGTGCGCCGTGCCCTGCAGGTGCCCGCCCGGCAAATCGTGCAGAACGCCGGCGAGGATGGCTCGATCGTGGTCGGCAAAATCCTCGAGCAATCCAAGTATGCCTATGGCTACAACGCGCAGACCGGCGTCTATGGCGACCTCGTCAGCGAAGGCGTGATCGACCCGACCAAGGTCGTTCGCACCGCGCTGCAGGACGCCGCTTCCGTGGCTGGCCTGCTGATCACCACCGAAGCCATGGTGGCCGAGCGTCCCAAGGATGCCCCGCCGCCAATGCCGGGCGGACCAGGCGGCATGGGTGGCATGGGCGGTATGGGTGGCATGGGCGGCATGGACTTCTAAGCCCGGCGCCGCCGCAAGGCAGAAAGGTCAAAAGAGCCCCGGCGCGCCTCGCCGGGGCTTTGCCTTTCTCCCCGTCAAACCCGCCTCGGTGCCCGGCGCCGGCAGGCTGGCGCTCGGGGTCCCGCGCGGCCCGGCGGGGCGGCTTAACGATTGTCGGGGTGCGGCCCAAGCGCTGACATTGCGCAGCTGCGTCGGCAACGGCTACCATCCCGCTCCGATCTTTGGAACGACCGCCAGCCGTTTGAAGGCGCGCCATGACGGATATCGCTACCCGCGTCTACAACCACAGCTTCAAGATCGATCCGATCATCCGTTCGCTGTTGGATACGGACTTCTACAAGCTGCTGATGGCGCAAACCGTCTTCCGGCGCCACAAGGATACCCAGGTCACCTTCGGCATCATCAACCGCACCCGCTCGGTGCGCCTGGCCGATCTCGTCGATCCCGGGGAGCTCAAGGAGCAGCTCGACCATATCCGCACGCTCACGCTGTCGCGTGGCGAGTCCACTTGGCTGCGCGGCAACATGTTCTATGGCAAGCGCCAGATGTTTGCGCCCGATTTCATCCAGTGGCTCGAGAGCTTCCGCTATCCCACCTATCATCTGGAACGCATCGGCGATCAGTACGAGCTGCTGTTCGAGGGATCCTGGATCGAAACCACCATGTGGGAAATCCCGGCCCTTGCCGTGCTGATGGAGTTGCATAGCCGAGCCGTCACCAAGGGCATGGGCAAGTTCGAGCTGCAGGTGCTTTACGCCCGCGCCATGACCCGCGTCTGGGAAAAAATCGGCCGCCTCAAACTGCTGCCGGGGCTCAACATCGCCGACTTCGGCACGCGCCGGCGGCACGGCTTTTTATGGCAGGATTGGTGCGTGCAGGCGATGATCGAAGAGCTGGGACCGGCCTTTCTCGGCACCTCCAACTGTCTCATCGCCATGCGGCGCGAGGTCGAGGCGATCGGCACCAACGCGCACGAGTTGCCGATGGTCTACTGTGCGCTCGCCGATAACGACCGCCAGCTTGCCGAGGCTCCCTACAAGGTGCTGGCCGATTGGCAGGAGGACTACGACGGCAATCTGCGCGTGATGCTGCCCGACACCTACGGCACGCCCGGCTTTCTGGAGCGGGCGCCGGATTGGGTCACGCACTGGACCGGCATGCGCATCGATTCGGGCGATCCCATCGCCTCGGGGGAAATCGCGGTCGACTGGTGGCGCCGGCGCGGGCAGGACCCGCGCCTCAAGCTGGCGATCTTCTCCGACGGGCTCGACGTGGAATCGATCGAGCACATCCACCGGCATTTCCATGGACGCATGCGGCTCGGCTACGGCTGGGGCACGCTGCTCACCAACGACTTTCGCGGCCTCGGTCCCGACACGCGGCTCGATCCCTTCTCGATCGTCTGCAAGGTGATCTCGGCCAATGGGCGCCCCGCCGTGAAGTTGTCGGACAACGCGCTCAAGGCCATGGGCCCACCGCAGGAAGTCGAGCGCTACCGGCGGGTGTTCGGGACGACCGCGCCGGCAAGCTTGCCGCTCGCCGTCTAGGCCGTTGAGGCTTTGCCGGGCCAGCCGAGCAACGCCACCTTGGCGCCTTGCCCAGGCGCGCTCCGGGCGCGCGCCGCGCCGAGCTCACGCGCCGCTGAGCTCGCGCAGCTTGGCCAGCTGCGCTGGCCGATCCGCCGTGAAGTCGCCGGCGATCCACCAGGCCTCGAGCGCGCGCAGCAGCGCCCCCACGCGCGGTCCCGCCGGCACACCCAGCGCCATGACGTCCTCCCCGCTCACCGCGAGTGCGGGGGGTTGCCAGGCTTCGCCCAGCGCCCACCAGCCGCGCCACTCGCCGGTATCGACAGGATCGCCGGAGCGCGCCCAGTCGAGCAGCAACAGCCAGCGATAGCCCGCCTGGCCCAAGCTATAGCGCAAGGCTTTGGCCTTGCCCGTGGGCATGCTGGCCGCAAAGGCGGCCTTGCCGGCTTCGACCCGCGCCAATGCCGCGAAAGCCTCGTTCGACAGCCGCAAGCGCGTGCGCAGCTGCTCGGCATCCTCGCGCGTTTCCACGGCCAAGGCGGCCAGGCGCAAATGCGGATCGGGGCTGAGACCGAGCCCAGTTTCGAGCCGCGCCACCCGCTCCAACAACAGCGGCCGCGGCGCCTGCCCCAGCACCAGGCAAATCAAGCCATACTCGAGCATCAGGCGCACCATTTGCGGACCGCGCGGCGCAGCGATCAGGCGCAAGACTTCCTGGCGCACGCGCTCCGCCGAGAGCGAAGCAAGTCCCGCGCGCTCCGCCACGGCGGCCTCGAGCCCCTCTCGATCGGGCAAGCCGTCGCCGTAGTCGGCGGCAAACCGGAAGAAGCGCAGAATGCGCAGATAGTCCTCGCGAATGCGCGCTGCCGCATCCCCGATGAAGCGAATGCGGCGCTGCGCCAGATCGGGCCAGCCACCCAAGGGATCAAACAGCACGCCGTCGGCGCCACAATAAAGCGCATTCAGCGTGAAATCGCGCCGGCGTGCATCGGCCACCCAATCGGCGGTGAAGCCCACCTTGGCGTGGCGCCCGTAGGTTTCCACGTCCTCGCGCAAGGTCGTGATTTCGTAGGCGTGCCCGTCGGCAACCACCGTGACGGTGCCGTGCTGCAGCCCGGTCGGGATCGCCTCGAGGCCCGCGGCCGCGGCCGCCGCCATCACCTCTTCGGGTCGTGCCACGGTGGCGATATCGACATCGCTCACTGGCCGGCCGAGCAGCGCGTCGCGCACCGCGCCGCCCACCGCCCGCGCCTCGAAGCCCTTGGCGGCGAGCGCGGCAAAAACGGCGCGCGTGCCGGGCCGCGTGAGCCAGGCGGCGTCAGTCAATTGGCGCGGTGGCAAGGATGCGGCAGCGGCGGTCATGGCCTTTTACTTGATCTGACCAGGCTCGATGCGCCCGTCCTTGCCCATGTGCGGGGGCGTGTAGTGCTGGTCGGGCCGGCCGCCCGAGGTGGAGCCGTAGAACACCAGGGTTGCCACCACCAGCAGCGCGCCCGCAGCGAATAGCCAGATGAGCGGCGCATCATTGGCCACCTGCCCCGCCGACGCCGCCCTACGCGTCAGCAGCATGTAGGCGATGTACATGGCCATCGGCGTCAAAAACAGCAGAATGTTCTCGATGACGACGCGGATCATCGCAGCAACAGTCTCTCGTACAGGTTTTTGAGGATGCCGGCCGTGGCGCCCCAAATATACCGCCCTTGATAGGGCATGGCATAGTAGAAACGTTGGCGGCCGCGCCACTCGCGCGAGGCGCGCTGGTGGTTGGCCGGATCCATGAGAAAAGCGAGCGGAACCTCGAACACTTCCAACACCTCGCGCGGGTCGAGCACGGCCGCGAAGTTGGGATCCACCAGGCCGACGACGGGGCTGATCTGAAAGCCGGTGCCGGTGCGATAGCTATCGAGAAAGCCCAACGGCTCGACGTTGCCCGGCGGTAGCCCGATCTCTTCCTTGGCCTCGCGCAGCGCACAATCGATGGGCGTGGCATCGCCCGCTTCCAGCTTGCCGCCGGGAAATGAGATCTGGCCGGGGTGGCTCGCCATGTCGTGCGAGCGCTGCGTCAAGAGCACGGTCAATTCCTCGCGCAACACGATGGGCACGAGCACTGCCGCGGGCCGTGGGTTCGCCAGGGCCGCGAGTTCGCCTTTGAGCTCGGGGTTGAGATCCCAATCGCTCGGGCCGTAGGCGCGGCCCGTGCGCGCATCGAAGATGGCGGGCGAGGGCGCCGCGGCCAGGCCCAGGCGCGCCAGCTCGCGCAACCTCGCCTCGCTCAAGGCTCCAACGGCACTGTTCATGGCGTCGGCTCATCGGCCGTCGGCGGCAGGGCAAAAAAGGTGCCCCCGCTCCACACCCCCGCGCGCCGGGGCTCGCGAGCGGCCGCCGCCAGCGCCAGTTCGGCCAGATCGAAGGACAAGGCGCGCGTCAGCAGCGCCTCGAGGCGGCCCCGCACCGCCAGGTAGGGTTTCAACCCGCCGCTCGAGCTATCGACCTCGAAGCGCAATGGATGCTCGGCGCCGACGCTGACGAGGTCGTCGACGTTGGTGCGGAAGATCAGCTCTTGGGCACGGCCCGCCGCGCGCACCTCCATCTCGACGGCCAGAAACGGCGCATCCGCGACCCGGACGTCGACCTTCTCTGCCGGGGTCACGAGATAGTGGCGGCCATCGGCATCCCGACGCAGCACGCTGGCAAAGAGCTTGACGAGGCTGGCGCGGCCAATCGGGCTGCCGCGGTATTCCCACACGCCGTCCGCGCGAATAGCAAGACCGACGTCACCACAGTAGGGCGGATCCCACGCCTCCACCGGCGCCCGCCCCTTGCCGGCTTGCGCCCGCAGCAGCGCCTCCAGGCCATAGATGCGGTGCCCTGTGTCCGCAGCCATCGTCAATCCGGAAAGCGTGGCAAGGGCAGCCCCTTGTCGGTGTCGGGCTCGGTGCGTGCCACGTTCATCATCATGGCCAACAGGCTGTAGTAGCCGACGACGCCGATAAGATCGATCACGCCCGGTTCGCCAAACACCCGGCAGGCCTCGGCATAGGTCGCATCGCTGACGCTCTTGCGCCGCTGCAGCTCCACGGCAAAGTCGTAGGCGGCCGCCTCGTCCTCGGCCATGCCCTGGGGACGACGTCCATCCGCAATCGCCCCGATGATCGCCGGGGCCAGCCCCGCTTCAAGCGCGTAGCTGTAATGGTGGGACCATTCGAACTCCTGCGTCCATTCCCGCGCTGTGAGCAAAATCACCATTTCACTCACGCGTTTGGGAAGAACATTACGAAATCGTAAGTAGTCGCCTAGGCCCTTCGCGCGCAGCATGACCTCGGGCGAGCGCACCATGACGGCGAACGGTCCGATCAGGTCATAGCCGCGCCCGGCCTTGAACTCCTCCGCCGCCAGCCTCTGCTCTTTGGTCATCTTTTCCGCCGCAATCGGCGGCAGCCGTTCCCTGTTCGCCATGAACTTCGCCGTCCTTTCCCCAGCCCCGGCCGAGCCCTTTGCGGCTCTTGCCACACTGAATACCCCGCCCGGCGGGGCCAAGTGCCCATTATCTTGGCTCTTGCAGCAATTGCAGCCAATCCCACCTGTTCATATTCTGACCATGTTTGCCAACACAGTTTCGCATTCTCCGCAGCCCAGCGTATAGTCAGGTCATGAGCATACTCACCCAAACCGACGAAGCCATCGTCGGTCGCATCGAAGCGGCCGGCGAACGCATTCAGCGCATCCAGAAGGCGGCTGCCGCCGTCATCTTCGGCCAAGAGCAGGTGATCGAGCGAACGCTCATCACCATCCTATCCGGCGGCCACGCCCTTTTGATCGGCGTGCCCGGCCTCGCCAAGACGTTGCTGGTGGAGACCCTGGGCAAAGTCCTTGGCCTCGATGCCAAGCGCATCCAGTTTACGCCCGATCTGATGCCCTCCGACATCATCGGCGCCGAACTGCTGGAGGACAGCGCCGCCGGCCGGCGCCACTTCCGCTTCGTGAAGGGACCGATCTTCGCCCAGCTGCTAATGGCCGATGAGATCAACCGCGCCAGCCCAAAGACGCAGTCGGCCCTGCTGCAGGCCATGCAGGAGCACCACGTCACCGTCGCCGGCCAACGCCATGACATACCGACCCCATTCCATGTCTTGGCCACGCAGAACCCGCTTGAGCAGGAAGGCACCTACCCGCTGCCCGAGGCCCAGCTCGATCGCTTTCTGCTGCAGATCGATGTGGGCTACCCCGAGCAGGGGGCGGAGCGGCGCATGCTGTTTGCCACCACTGGCACCGATGAACGCCGCGTCGAGCAGATCCTGACCGGCCAGGAGCTGTTGGGCATCCAGCGCCTGGTGCGGCAGCTGCCGGTCCCGGACAAAGTCGTGGAGGCCATCCTCAAGCTCGCCCGCTCGGCCCGTCCGGGCACGGGCGCCGGTGCGGATACCGATCGGCTCATCGCCTGGGGTCCTGGGCCGCGTGCCAGCCAAGCTTTGATGCTCGCCGTGCGCGCCAAGGCCTTGATTGACGGACGGCTGGCACCCTCCGTTGACGACGTGATCCAGTTGGCAGAGCCGGTGCTGAAGCACCGCATGGCTCTGACATTTGCGGCACGCGCCGAAGGAGAAACCGCCAGCGGCGTGATTGCGCGGCTGGCCGCAGCGCTGGAGTGAGCCAGAGTGGCCGCGCGGGCATCGCCCAATACGGAGGGCACCGGCGTCAGGAGCGTGTTTGCCCTCGAAGGCGAGGCGCAAGGCGTCGCCGACCGGCTGCCCGAACTGTTGCTTGATGCCCTGCGCGTGGCCAACACCGTCGCGCACGGCATCCACGGGCGCCGCCGCGCCGGCACGGGCGAGACCTTTTGGCAATTCCGCCAGTTCATTTCGGCGAGCGACCCCGCGGCCGTGATCGACTGGCGCCGCTCGGCCAGTTCAGACACCCTCTACGTGCGCGAGCGCGAATGGGAGGCTGCACACACCTTTTGGCTCTGGCCGGATGTCTCGCCCTCCATGGTCTTTCGCAGCCATCTGGCCCCGCTCAGCAAGCGCGACCGGGCCATCGTCTTGACGCTGGCCATGGCCGAACTCCTGGTACGCGCCGGCGAGCGCATCGCGCTGATCGGCCTCACCGCCCCCATGGCGAGCCGCCGCGCCGCCTCCCGCATCGCCGAATCCTTGGCGACGCATGAGACGGACGCGGCCGTGCAGTCGAGCCTGCCGCCCGCCGCGCGCCTCTCGCGCTTTTCCAGCGCCCTGCTGTTTGGTGATTTTCTCGATCCGCCGAGCGCCATCGCCCAGCGCTTCAATGCCATGGCCGAGGCCGGCGTGGTTGGCCACGTCGTGCAAATTCTCGACCCCGCGGAAGAGACCTTGGCCTACCAGGGCCGCATCGAGTTCCGCTCGCCGGAAACCAGCGAGCGCTGGATTGCCGATCGCGTCGAGACCTTGCGCCCGGCCTACCAGCAAAAACTCGCCGAGCATCGCGCCAGCCTCGAAGAGATCACGCGGCGCATCGGCTGGTCGTTCCTGCTGCATCACACCGATCGGCCCGCGGCCGAACCGCTGCTCTCCTTGATCATGCGCCTGCAGGGCATGGCCAGCGACTACCGCTGGAAAATCGACACGGCCGCCGGCGCGGGGGCCCGGCCATGATGCTCGGTCCTCTTGCCTTCCTCAGTCCCTGGTTGCTGGCGGGCCTGTTGGCCCTGCCGGTGATCTGGTGGCTGTTGCGCACCATACCGCCCCGCCCTCGGCGCCTGGCCTTCCCGCCGACGCGGATCCTGATGGGGGTTGAAAACCGCGAGCAGACGCCGGCGCAAACGCCCTGGTGGCTGACCCTGATCCGCATGTTGGCGGCCGCCCTCGTCATCCTGGCGCTGGCCGAGCCGGTTCTCAACGCCAACCGCGAGCGCGCCTTGACGGGGTCGGGCCCGGTCATCATCGCCGTCGATAACACCTGGGCGGCGGCCGCGCATTGGGCCGACCGCACGCGCGCGCTCGAGCGCTTTATTGCCGAGGCGGAGGCGCAAAGCCGACCGCTGATCATTGCGCCGACGGCCCCGATCGCCAAGGGCGCGGCGCTCAAGGTCGAGCCTCCCGCGGCCGCGCGTTCGACCGCCGCCGCCGTGCAGCCGCAGCCCTTTGCCGCCGATCGCCCGGTGACCGCCGCCGCCATCGCCCGGGCGCTTGCCGGCGCGCGCGATGCCAGCGCGGTGTGGCTCAGCGACGGCATCGATCACGACGAAAACGCCAAGAGCTTTGCCCAACAACTGAGCGAGCTTGCCGGCAGCGGCCTGACCGTGATCGGCAACGCCGCGGGCCGGGAGGCGCTCGGCAGCACGGCGGGCGTGGGTGCCGGCGGCCGCCTTGATGCGCAGGTGCTGCGCGCCGAGGGTGGTGCCCGCGAGGGCATGCTGCACGCGCTCTCCGCGCGCGGGCAGCGGCTGGGCGAGACCGCCTTTAAGCTCGACGTCGGGGAGACGCGGGCGTTGGCGACGTTCGATTTGCCGCTGGAGCTCAGAAATCAGGTCACGCGCGTGGAAATCGCCGGGCAGCGCTCCGCCGGCGCGGTGAGCCTGCTCGATGCACGCTCGCAGTGGCACCGGGTGGGCCTCTTCTCGGGAGCCTCGCGCGAGCAGGCGCAGCCGCTGCTCGCCCCGCTCTACTATATCGAGCGGGCCCTGCAGCCGTTCTCGGAAATCGCCAAGAGCGACGACGCCAACATCGACACCTCGCTGGAGGCGCTGATCAAGCGCAATATTTCCGTGCTGATGCTGGCCGACATCGGCACCTTGCCGGCGGAGATCAAGCAGCGCGTGGAGCAATGGGTCAAGAAGGGTGGCGTGCTCGTCCGCTTCGCCGGTCCACGCCTCGAGAAGGGCGGGGACGATCTCCTACCCGTGGCCTTGCGGCTCGGCGGGCGCACGCTCGGGGGCGCCCTGTCCTGGGCGACGCCGCAACCTCTGGCTCCCTTCAGCGAGGATAGCCCCTTTGCCGGCTTGCCGGTTGCCACCGAGGTGGTCGTCAACCGCCAGGTCCTGGCCGATCCGGCCGCGCTGGGGCCCGAGGTCAAGGTGTGGGCCCGGCTCAAAGACGGCACGCCGTTGGTCACGGCCGCGCGCCGCGGCGATGGGCAGGTGATCTTTTTCCATGTCACGGCCAACTCCGAGTGGTCGAATTTGCCGCTGTCGGGCCTGTTCGTCGAAATGCTGCGGCGCGTCACCAGCCTTGGCCGCTTGGGCGGCGGCGAGACAGCCCAGTTGGGCGCCGACCGCGACGGCGATGCGCCCGCCACCGCCGAGGTGCTGGCCCCGCTGCAAGTGCTCGACGGCTTTGGTCTGCTCAAGACCCCACCACCGACGACGCAGGCGATCGCCGCCAGCAAGCTGGCGGAGCTCAAGCCCAGCGCCGACAACCCGCCGGGCTACTATGGTCCTGCCGGATCGCCGCGCGCCCTCAACTTGATCACGCCCAAGAGCCTTCTGAAGCCGCTGCCGAGCCTGCCCGTCGGGGCCGAGCGCCGCGCCTATGAGGCGGAGGCCGCCCAGCCCCTCAAGCCGCAGCTGCTGCTGGCCGCGCTGGCTCTCCTGTTCGCCGACATCCTCGCCGTCCTCCTGCTGCAAGGTTTCGCGTTCGGCGCGCTGCGGGGCGCCTCACGCGGCATCGGTGCCGCCCTGCTGCTCGGCATTTTGGGCGCCGGCGCGCTCGGCACCACAACGGTTCTGAGCAGCGCACCGGCGCTCGCCCAGAGCGGGGCGCCTCGGCCCACCGCGGCCGGGGACGGGCGGGCGATTGCTGCCACGGGCAAGGTCAGCTTCGGTTACGTGCTGACCGGGGACGGCGCCACCGACGAGGCCAGCCGACAGGGTCTGATCGGCCTCAACAAGTTTCTGATTGCGCGCACGGCGGTGGAACCCGGCGATCCCTTTGCCATCAACATCCAGACGGACGAGATCACCTTTTATCCGCTGCTCTATTGGCCCGTGCTCGCCAACGCGCGCGCCTTGAACGAGGCCACGCTCGCGAAAATCGATGCCTATATGAAACAGGGCGGCATGATCATCTTCGACACCAAGGACTATGGCCAGGGCATCCCGACCGGTTTCAACCTGCGTGGCGAGGCCGGCACGCCGCTGCAGCGGCTACTCGGCAATCTCGACATCCCTCGCCTCGAACCGGTGCCCGAACATCATGTGCTGACCAAGTCGTTCTACCTGTTGCGCTCCTTTCCCGGACGTTGGGAGGGTGGGCCATTGTGGGTGGAAGCCGAATCCCCGCGCGATAGCGATCAAGGCCGGCAGGCCCGCCGTGTCGACGGGGTGAGCTCGATCCTGGTGACCGGCAACGACTTCGCCGCGGCCTGGGCGCTCGACGATCGCAACCAGCCGCTTTATCCCGTGGTGCCCGGGGGCGAGCGCCAGCGCGAGATGGCCTTCCGCACCGGCGTCAACATCGTCATGTACGCGCTCACCGGCAACTACAAGGCCGACCAGGTGCATGTGCCCGCGCTGCTCGAGCGGCTAGGACAGTGAAGCCATGAGCAGCTGGTCGATCGATTTCTCCCCAATGCTGCCCGGCCCCTACTTCTGGGGCGCCGCCGTGCTGGCCAGCGCGCTCGTGCTCATCTTGCTTTTGCGCCGCAACCGCGGCGCGCTGCTGCGGGCCCTGTCGTTGGCGGCGTTGCTGCTGGCGCTGGCCAATCCGACGCTGCGGCAGGAGGAGCGCGAGAGCCTCGCCAACATCGCCATCGTCGTTGTTGACGAGAGCATGAGCCAGACCATCGCCGGCCGCCCCGAGCAAGCCGCCGCCATCAAGAGCGAACTCGAAAGCAAGCTGGCGGGCATCGCCAACCTGCAGGTGCGCTGGGTCAGCTCGTCGAAGCCGACGGGGGAAGCCGCCGCTGGCACCAATCTCTTCACCGATCTCAACAGCGCGCTGGCCAATACACCGCCCGACCGGCTGGCCGGCGTCATCATGATCACCGACGGACAGGTGCATGACATTCCCAAATCGGCGCAGATGCTGGGCTTCGATGCCCCGGTGCACGCGCTTTTGACGGGCGCGCCCGACGAGTTCGATCGGCGCATCGAAATCCTGCGGGCGCCGCGCTACGGCATTGTCGGCCAGGCGCGTGACATCGAGGCGCGCGTGGTGGAGACCGGGCGCAAGGGCCGGGGCGGCGAACGCGTCACCCTCAAGATCCGGCGTGAAGGCCGACCCGACGAGACGCGGTCCACGAGCATCGGCCGCACCGTGCAAATTCAGATGCCGTTCCCGCACGCGGGACAGAACATTGTCGAGATCGAGCTCGAGACGGCACCGGGAGAGCTCACCGCCGCCAACAATCGGGTGGTGGTGGCCGCCGAGGGCGTGCGCGAGAACCTGCGCGTGTTGCTGGTCTCCGGTGAGCCGCACGCCGGCGAACGCGTCTGGCGCAACCTGCTCAAGTCGGATGCTGCGGTCGACCTCGTCCACTTTACGATTTTGCGCCCCCCGCAAAAGCAGGACGGCACCCCCATCCACCAGCTATCGCTCATTGCCTTTCCCACGCGCGAACTGTTCTCGGAAAAGATCAAGGACTTCGATCTCATCATCTTCGATCGCTACCAGCACCGCGACATCCTGCAGCTGCTCTATTATGAGAACATCGCCCGCTACGTGGAGCAGGGCGGGGCGCTGCTGGTCGCGGCCGGCGACGACTTCGCCGGCCAAATGAGCCTGTCGCGCACGCCGCTGGCAACCGTATTGCCCGCCACCCCGACCGGGCGCCTGCTCGAGCAACCCTTCAAGGCCAAGCTCTCGTTGGACGGCCTCAAGCACCCCGTGACGCGAGGCCTGCCCGGCAGTCCGAGCGAGGCTAACAAGGATCCGAGCTGGGGGCGCTGGTTCCGGCAAGTCGACGTGATCCCCGGCAAGGGTCGCACCGTCATGAACGGCGTCGACAACCATCCCCTGCTCGTGCTCGACCGCAAGGGACGCGGGCGCGTGGCGCTCTTGCTGTCCGACCACGCCTGGCTGTGGGCGCGCGGCTACGACGGTGGCGGTCCGCATACGGATTTGCTGCGGCGTCTCGCCCACTGGCTGATGAAGGAGCCCGATCTCGAGGAGGAGCGCCTGTTGGCTTCCTCCAAGGGCCTCAAGCTCACCATCGAGCGCCGCTCGATGGAGGAGAGCGTGCCCGAAGTCCAGGTCTCCGCGCCCGGCGGCGAGACCAGCTCCGTCAACCTGGAGCCGGCCGGTCCCGGCGCCTGGCGCAGCACCATCGATGTGAAGACACCCGGCCTCTATAAGCTGCAAACGGCCTCGCCGACGGGCCAACTCACCGCCGTGGCCCATACGGGCATCGAGGACGCGCGCGAAATGAGCGAGGTGACGGCGACGGACGAGAAGCTGAAGCCCCTGATCGAGGCGACCGGCGGCGGTGTGTTCTGGACCAAGGGCGGCGGCCTGCTGACGGCGATGAGCCCCAGTGCCGTCGAGGTCCCGCGCATTTCCATGCTCGCCAACGCGCGCGTGCTGGCCGGCTCGGGTTGGCTCGGCCTTAAGGATCGCGAAGCCTACGTGACGCGCGGGGTCAAGCTGATCCCGATGTTCACCGGCGCCTTGGCACTGGCAGCCCTGCTGGCCTTCCTGGCGCTCGCCTGGTGGCGCGAGGGCCGCTAGGCCCCTCCCCTCGCAGGTCCGGTCCGAACCGCCCGACCCCGCCGAACCCCGCCTTTGCCCAGGCGCTGCCCAGAATTGGCGGGCCCCTCGCCACAACGGTTTGCTCGGGCCAAGCCTTGGCGCGCCGCGGCGTTGCCACGCCGAGCCTCGGCGCCGCAACGCGCCGCCCGCCTTGCTCGGCGCGCTTGGGCATAATTTTTCTTTTTCTCCCGCCTTATTGCCGAATCTGAGAAAATATTTTTATAGATGAGGGTAATTCCCTGGGGGAGGCGACCATGGCAGAGCAGACGGCCCTGCGGGGCGACCTGGCGGTGAGCCCACCGGCTGCCTCCCTGAGCGAGGATTGGCTGGCCGTCGTGGTCGGCGGCCTCATTTTCCTGCTCGCCCTCGCACTCCTCGGCGGCGTCGATCTGATCGGCTGGGCGACG
>Ga0075434_100000281_pt1 | contig 36197 bp, 32 predicted proteins | sample RhiMethybrSRZTD3_FD_75298 | JGI IMG/M metagenome (GOLD analysis project Ga0075434, IMG submission 75298) | Populus rhizosphere microbial communities from Tennessee, USA - Rhizosphere MetaG P. TD hybrid SRZTD3 | ecosystem: Host-associated > Plants > Roots > Rhizosphere > Soil | place: USA...
CCCAGGGCACCGCGGCCGACATCGAGATCCAGGCGCGCGAGATCCTCTACTTACGTGGAAAGCTGAACGAGCTGTACGCCAAGCACACCGGGAAGCCGTTGGAGCAGATCGAAAAGGACATGGACCGCGACCGCTTCATGTCCGCCGAGGAGGCCAAGGAATACGGCCTGATCGACAACGTCATCTCGAATTTCAAGCAAATGGACGGGAAAAAGCCATGAGGCCTTGCGTCGCCCCCTTGGGTTTCCCATACTAAGAACCCCATGTCGCACGACAAGCATCTCCGCTGCTCCTTCTGCGGCAAGTCGAAGGACTCGGTCCGGAAGTTCATCTCCGGGCCGTCGGTCTACATCTGTAATGAATGCATCGCGCTGTGCAACGAGATCCTGGCCGAGGACGAAGAGCGGGAAGTCTCGGAAGCCATTACCCAGGTCCCGACGCCGGCCGAGATCAAGGACGTCCTCGATCAGTACGTGATCGGCCAGGAGAAGGCCAAGAAGACCCTCGCCGTCGCGGTCTACAACCACTACAAACGCATCAACTCCCACGGCGCCAAGGACAGCGACGTCGAGCTCGACAAGAGCAACATCATGCTCATCGGGCCCACCGGCGTCGGCAAGACGCTGCTGGCGCAGACTCTCGCGCGCATCCTGGACGTGCCGTTTACGATCGCCGACGCCACCACGCTGACGGAAGCGGGCTACGTGGGCGAGGACGTCGAGAATATTCTGGTCCGGCTGCTGCAGGCCGGCGACTTCAACGTCGCCGACTGCGAGCGCGGCATCGTGTACATCGACGAGATCGACAAGATCGCCCGCAAGTCCGAGAACCCGAGCATCACCCGCGACGTGTCGGGTGAGGGCGTGCAGCAGGCGCTGCTCAAGATCCTGGAAGGCACCATCGCGAGCGTGCCGCCGCAGGGCGGCCGCAAGCACCCGCAGCAGGAATACATCCAGGTCAATACCAAGGACATCCTCTTCATCTGCGGCGGCGCGTTCGACGGACTCGAGAAGATCATCGAGAGCCGCACCGGCCGGCGCCGCATCGGGTTCACCAAGGAAGAAGTCGAGTCCGGCGCGATCGAGAAGGTGAAGCGCAATCCGTTCGCGGACGTGGAGCCCGACGACCTGCTGCGCTACGGCCTGATCCCCGAGCTGGTGGGGCGCCTGCCGGTGACCGTGCCGCTCGACGCGCTGGACGAAGAGGCGCTGGTCCGCATCCTGGTCGAGCCCAAGAACGCCCTCACCAAGCAGTACCACAAGCTGTTCGACCTCGAGTCGGTGCGCCTCACGATCGAGAAGGACGCGCTGCGCGAGATCGCCAAGAAGGCGCTGAAGCGCGGCACCGGCGCCCGCGGATTGCGCGCCATCCTGGAAGAAATGATGACCGACATCATGTTCGACCTGCCCAGCCGCGACGACGTGCGCGAGGTCGCCATCACGGCCGAGACCGTCACCCAAGGCCAGGCTCCCCTGCTCGTCACCGAACGGCCCCGCCACAAGAAAGAAGCCTGACCGAACCTCCGGCTCCCCGCTTCATCGGTGCCTTCCCCCGCGCCGACGCCGTCCTCGATCCTCCGCTTCCCGAAATCGCGTTCCTGGGCCGATCCAACGTGGGAAAATCGAGTCTCTTGAACGCCCTGGTGGGACGGCGCCTGGCGCGAATCTCGGCGACGCCGGGGAAGACGCGGGCGATGAACGTGTATGTAGTCGGTACGCTGTCATCGGTCATCGGTAAAGACGCCCTCTATCTCCTTGACCTGCCTGGTTACGGCTATTCCCGCGCCTCGAAGACCGACCGCACCGCCTTCGCCCACCTCGTCCGCCACGTGCTGCACCGGCCGCGGCTGGCCGGGATCGTCTGGCTGCTCGACGCCCGCCATGAGCCCTCCGCGAGCGACCGGGAGATGCAGGACCTGCTCGCGGCCGCCGGCACGGGGGTGCTCGCCGCCGTGACCAAGGGCGACAAGTTGCCGCGCGGCCGACAATCCGAGCGGGAAGCGGCGCTGCGCCAGGCGCTGACACTCGACCTGGACCAGGTCGTCCTCACGAGCGCCCGCACGGGGCTTGGCATCCCCGACCTGCGGGACGCCATCACGACGCTCGCCGCCGGTGGGTGAGGTGGAGCGGCCGATGCGGGTGGCGTTCGTGAGTCACCACGCCCATCTCAACATGGGCGGCCAGCGCAGCCTGGTGCTCTTAATCGAGCATCTCGATCGCTCGGCGATCGAGCCGCTGGTGATCTGCCCCGGTCCGGGGCCCCTCACCGACCACCTCGCGGCAATCGGCTGTCCCGTGGTGCACATCCCCCTGCACCACATCAAACCGCGGACGCTGGCCGCGGTCTGGCGCTCGAGCCGCGCGATCCGAGCCCTGCTCCGCGAGCGCTCGATCGACATCATCGCACCGGACGCGCCGCGCGATGCCCTCACGTGCGGGCTGGCCAAGATCGGCACCGGCACGAAGATGATCTGGTTCGTCCGCCTCACGGCCCCCCACAACCTCGACCGTATTCTCGTGCGGATGGCCGACGGGATGATCGGCGTCTCCGAGGGGACCCGGCGCCGCTTTTCCTCGACGCCGCGCGTCGCGTTGCGCTACCGGACGATCTTCGATGGCGTGGATTTCACCCAATTCGCGCCGGTCGCCGATCGGGACGCCCTGCGCCGCGCGCTGGACTTGCCGGTCGATCGCTTCCTGCTGCTGTTCGTCGGTCAGATCAAGGAAGGGAAAGGCGTGTTGGACATCGTGGACGCGATGGGCCTGCTCGCCCGCGGCCACCACCCCGGGCCCAGGCCGTTGCTGTTGATCATCGGGACGCCGATCCCGCCGGCGATCCTCGACGAGATCGCGCGCCGCGCGAGCGCCAACGGCGCCGAGCCGGATGTCCGCATCCTGCCCCAGCAGTCCGGCATTCACCGCTGGATGCAGGCCGCGGACGTGCTGGTGAGCGGCTCCCATGAGGATACCGAGGGGCTGTCGCGGGTATTGTTCGAAGCGATGGCCTGCGGGACGATCCCGGTCGCCACCGACATCCGCGGCAACCGGGAGGCCGTGAGCCCGGAGACCGGGATTCTCGTTCCGCAGCAACAGCCCGCCGCGCTCGCGGCAGCGGTCACCGATCTGATGTCCGCCGCTCCCGAGCGCCTGGCGCGGCTTCGGGAAGCCGGCCGGCGGCATGCGCAGTCGCTGTTCGATATCCGGGCGCACGCGGGCGCCGTGGAAGCCTTCTATCGGGAAGTACTTGCGCGGTCAGGGTCGGGACCAGAGTTTCCGCGCAGGGAGGGCGCTGCATGACGAGCAAAATCGCGATTGTCGTGTCGGGCACGCTGCTCTCCTGCAGCCGGCCCGCGCACCTGGGCGCCCAGGCCGGTACGGCCCCCTTGGCGTCCTCCAGCGATACGGTCCCCGCGGGGTTCGGCTCGCTGCGCCGCGACGACCTCGTCATGCGGTTCGCGACCGACCAGCTGCAGCTGCAGATCCTGCCGCTCGATGAGCGCGTGATTCGCCTGCTCGCGCCCGATACGTACCGCTCGCTCGAGGGCCTGCTGGACAGCCGGCGGCAGGACATCGCCGATGCGGCCCGCCGCGCCGGGCTCACGAACCCGACCCTCGTCATGGTGACGTTCTTCGGTCAGGTGCCCGGCGCGCGCTTCACCCCGGAAGATGTCCAGCTGCAGAGTCGCGGGCGGCTGTTCCGCCCGGTCGATATCGTCCCCCTCTCCCCCACCTGGAGCACGCTGCAGCTCGATCAGCGGCAGCAGGCCGTGGCCATCTATTTGTTCGATCCGGGGGTCAGCTGGCTCGAGGAGCTCAGTGCGAGCTATCAGAATGCACCGGCCGGGAACTGGACCCGGACGCTGCAGGTGTTGGAGCAGGAGCGCGCGCGGGTCCTTGCGCGAGCCCAGACGCGGCCGCCCGCGCCGAATCAGTAAGCAACATCAGGCGGCCGTTCAGGCCCTCCGTCCAGCGAATCCGATCGTCCACGCACAACACATTCACCTCGAGCCCTGGCGCCTGCGCCAGCGCGCTGTCGCACCCCAGGACGAAGAACGCGCGCGACCATGCGATCGCCGTCATCGCGCTCGAAGCGACGGTCGTGATGGACCGGACGCGATCCGCTTCTCTGCCGGTGCGCGGATCTTTCACCGGGTCAGCGTCGGTGATCGCGGTCGTGGCGATGGCCCAGGTGCCGAGCGGCAGCTCGACCTTCGCCACGGCATCGAGCGAGTTGCTCGGGTCCGAAATGCCCACGACGCGGCCCGGTCCCACGACGGGTGCACCCGCGCGCACCAGTAGCAGACCGCCGATGCCGAGGATCGCGCTGTCGGCGACGCCTTCGAGCGCCGGCAGCGCGTGGTCGAGCGCATAGCCCGGGGCGATGCCGCTCAGGTCGAGCGACTGGCCCGCGCGTAGGCGTACCACCTGGTGAAGGGTGTCGAGGGTGATGCCGCGATAGTCCCTGCCGGTGGGATCGAACGCGCCCGAGCTGGCGCGTGCGATCATCACCGCTTCCAGCAACATCGACATGAGCGAGGGCGAAATCGCCTGGGGACCGCGCCCCGCTGCCTGATTGATGCGATGGATTTCGGACTGGGCCTGCTCGGGAGCTACCAGCGCGTCGACCTGGCGGACCGTATCGACCGCTCCGGCAGCCGAGAGATTCAGCCGGGCTGAATCACTCCCCCATGCGGCCACCGAGAACACCGCGCCAAACACCCGCTGCGCGCGCGCCGCATAGGGGGTGGGGTGTGACCGGCATGCCGTGAGTGCCAACCCGAGAAACAGCGCCCGCCGCATCAGAGCCAATATGCGGCGATCGCCCCCGCCGGGCACCGGCCCGTGATCAGCAACGCCTTGGCCAGGGCATCGGCGGCCACCGCGCTTCGCGCCACGATCGTCGCCTGACGCAACGTCGTCGCGGGCCAGCCGGTCATGGGATTCATGACGTGCCCGCGGACTTCGGCCGCGTAGCGAACAACCGAAACCAGATTGGACGAGGTGGCGAGACCGGCGTCGCGCAATCGGTGCTCGGCGATGGTCGCGCCGGGGGATGCTGGATCGGCGATCCCCACGCGCCAGCCGTCGCTCCCGGGCGGCGCTCCCACGGCGTAGCAATCGCCACTCACATCGATGAACGCGCGCCGGATCCCACGGCTGCGCAGCACGGCCACGCTCGTGTCGATGCCGTAGCCGACCCCGATACCGCCAAAATCGAGCTGGGTGTGGGAGGTCGGGAGCTCGGCCGTGTCACCATCGAGCCGCACGACGGCGGAGCGCACGGCGTCGCGGGCGGCGGAGATCTCCGCGGCCGTCGGCTCCATCCTGCGCGGGCGGTGAAAACCCCACACCCGCATCAACGGCTCGACCGCCACATCGAACGCCCCGCCGGTAGCGTGTCGATACGTCTCCGCGATCCGCAGCACCGATCGCAGATCGCCGTCGACTCGCATCGGCTTCCGGCCCGCGCGGCGGTTCAGCTCGCACAGGTCGCTCCCCGTATCGAACAGGGTGAGGTGCGCTTCCACACGACGCAGATCTGCCAGGGCGGCCGCGCATGCGTCCAGTCCTTCATCTTCCGAGCCGGCGAACACCATGATGTGCACCGGCTGGCCCATCGCCCAGGACCACCGCTCGGTGAAAACGTCCCGCCGACGCGGCCGCCATCCGATCAGCCCGGCACCCAGCGCGCCGACGAACGTCCGGCGCTTCACGACAGCTCCCGGAGCACGTACCACGACTGGACGTAGAAGACCACCGCCATCGAAGCGCTCGATGCCTCGAGCAGCCACGCGAAGCGCCCATCCACGTAGCGCATCAGCCACATCGCGGAAAAGGACAGCAGCAGCGCCACGAACGGCTCGACGATGAGAAACCGGCGCCACCGCTCCCCCGGCCTGGAGCAGAGCGCCAGGCAGAAACCGCTGATCGAGAAGATCACGGCCATGCCGAGCAGATGCGTGTGGGTCACCGTCAGCATCTCGGAGAAGGACTTGGGAAACTGCATGACTTCCGCGGCCGTGTCCGCGACGCTGCCGCGATACCGCTCCGCGACGCCGCGCGGTACGAGGCGGGTCGTGTGCCACACGAACACGAGCGAAGTCGTGTAGCCGACCAGCTGGATGACCGTCACCCACCGTGCCAGCGCCCGCAGCAGGGGTGGAGCGGTTCGCCAAGATGCCGGGACGGCGGTCATCGCAGCGCCCCCGAGCGGTGCCACTCCACCAGCTGGGCCAATGCCCGGCGCACGCCCAGGGTCACCGCGTTGACCGAGATCGTCGCGCCGGAGATGGTGTGAATATCGCGGCCGACTTGCAGCGGATCGCTCGCCGATTTGCCGCGAAACTGCCGGCGCCACGCTTCATAGGCGACCTCGCCCCCATAGGATTCCCGGTAGACGAGGATGTCGACGTCCTTGAGCCGATCTCCGGCGTCCATGGCGACGAGAAAAGTGATCGGCTGATCTTTTCCCTTGACGTTCCTGACGACGGCATAGCCCAGCAACGAATCCCCGCGCGTCACTCGCAGCACCGAATCCGAGCCGATGACCAGCGTGTCGGCCCTGGCCCCCGCAGCGAATACGCGACGCAACGATGCCGACACTTTGGCGGGCGGCGCGCTCTGCCCCGACGCCCGGGACACGAGGGTCGCCACGCCGAACAGGAGGATCAGCGCGCGGGCAACGGCGCCTGCCATCAGAATTGGTACCCGATGCCGAGACTCAGCACCTCACTCGGTGCCGTGCCGGCTGCGTTGCGGACGATCTGATAGTCGCCTTTGAAGGCGGTATTCCAGGTCGGCTTGTAGGTCAGGCCGAGGGTCGTCAAGCGCCGCGCGAACGCCCGATCCCGAATCGTGCCCGCCGGCACTCTCGCCTGGGTGTCGTAGCGCTCGTGTCGTACGAAGGCATTGAGCCGTTGTGTCGACGCCGGCGCGATCCAGTACAGCAGATTGACGGCCGCTTCGCCGTAGCCCCCCGCAATGCGACTGCCGACCGCGGTTCCGTACCGCGTATTGATCGCCTCGGCGTCCGCGACGGAGACATAGGCAAAGACGGCGCGCACGGCCAACGGTCCCTGGTCGTACCGGCCGTCGGCGGACAGGACGGTGACCGGCGCATCGAAGCTCCCGCTGCCGAGAGCGGTATCGCCGGCCGTGGATCCGCCGTACCAGAACGAAGCCCCGACTCGCAGACCGGGACGGACCCAATCCAGGCGCCCGGTCAGCGAGGGATTCGCGAACGTCGCCGCCTGGCCCTCCTGACGCCCTTCACGAATCCCGTCGGCGTCCGCGAACCCGGCCGCCACCAGGCCGTTGAGGAGATACAGCCGGTAGCTCCAGCCTTCGATCGGCAGCATGCCCACGGCGCCGACACCGATCTCGCGCCAGGTCGTGGGGAGCACGTCGTGGTCAAAGGCCGGCCGGTCGACCCCGTTGAACGTCGGCGGCTCGTGGGTCTCATTGATGATTCCGATGGGGACGAGCAGCAGGCCCGAGCGCAGCGTGAACCGGTCAGCGAGCCTGTAATCGAAGACTAACTGCTCCAATGCCACCTCACCCAAGGGCGACGAAGACTCGATCTTGGCGTCCTCGATCTCCACTTCGGACCGCAGCGACAGGCGATCCGAAAACGTATGGGCGAGGTATATCACGAACCGGCGGACGTCGAGCGTGGCCGGCGTCCCGGGACCGGAAGGATTCACGTACTGTATTTCCCCGTAACCCCCGACGGTCGTGCTTTCCTGAGCCGCGAGGAGCGTGGGGACGAGATAACCGAGGGCAAGCGTGAACGCGACTCGCCGAGCGTGCAGGACCATTAGGGAAGCGACCTTGTTGATGGAGGAGTAGGTTACCCGGAGTGGAGACTAGTTGAGAGGCATTATCATCTACGCCGGACCAAAGTTACCCGTGATGATTACCGCCAGCAAGCACTTACCTTAGACCTCGTGTCGCTCCCCCTGCTCATCGGGATCGGCCTCGCGGCCGCCGCTGCCACCGTTTGGCTGGCGCGGCGCCTGCGCCGGCGCTTTCGCTCGGTCGAGCGCGATCGCCAGCGCATCGCCGACGAGCTGAACCGCCGCCTGTCGGAGCTGTTCTGGCTGCAGGAGCTGTCGTACGTCCTGTCCGAATCGATCAAGCTGGAGCGCATCGTCGAGCAGGTGGTCCGTTACGCGATGCGGTTCATCGATGCGCGCGGCGCCTTGGTGGCGTTGGCGGGTGAGAACCCGGGTGACCCGCTCACGATCGCCGCCGCGGAGGGCTCACTCGCCGAGCTGAAGGGCACGACGGTGGCGGCGGGCGATCCCGGCATGGTGGCGCGCTCGGCGCGCAGCGAGCGGCTCGAGCTGATCCGCAACAGCGAAACCGGCACCCATCTGGCCGGCGGCGTCGCGGCGGAATCCGCCGCCGCCGTGCCGCTGCGCGCTCACGGCGTCGTGGTCGGCGCGCTGGTGGTCGCCGAGCCGCGTGGCGGCGCGCTGGCCCCGGACGACGTGCGGCTCCTGTCCACCGTGGCGACCCACGCGGCGGTGGCGCTGGCCAACGGCCGCTTCTTCGACCTGGTGCGGCGCGGCAAGGAGCAGTGGGAAACGACCTTCGACGCCCTGTCGGAAGGCATCGCCGTCGTCGACGAATCGGGCTGCGTCCGCCGCGCCAACCGGGCGCTGGCCGCGATTCTCGGCGAGCAGCTGCCCGCCGTCATCGGCCTGGACCTGGCCCTGGCGCTGCTGGGACGCGCCGATGCGCTCGATCAGCTCATGGAGGCCGTGCGGCGCGACGAACACCCGGCCCCGCTGTTCGAGCGTGCCCCGGAACCCGGTCGCACCTTCCGGATCAACGCCGCGCGCATGCCGGGGGGGACGCCCGATCAGGCCGCCGTGATCCTGGTGCAGGACGTCACCGAGCAGCAGGCGATGGAAGCCCAGCTGATTCAGAGTGAGAAGCTGGCGACGGTGGGTCAGCTGGTCTCAGGCGTAGCGCACGAGCTGAACAACCCGCTCACATCGATTGCCGGTCTCTCGGAGTTCCTGCTCGAGCAGAAAGAGCTTGGCGTCGGCGACCGCGGCCACCTGAAGGTCATTCACGAGCAGGCCGATCGTGCCGGCCGCATCGTGCGCAATCTGCTGACCTTCGCGCGCAAGGGACCGGCCGAGCGTTCGCGCCTCGACATGAACGACGTGATCCAACGGACGCTGCTCCTCATGAGCTATGACCTGCGGCTGCGCGACGTCGAGACCCAGACCGTCCTGCCCGACGATCTCCCCGAGGTGATCGGCGACCGGCACGCGCTGCAGCAGGTGGTACTGAACCTCCTCACCAATTCCGCCCAGGCCGTAGTCGAGCTGCCCGGCGACCGCACGCGCGCCATCCGGATCGAGACGTGGCATGATGGGCGCGTGCACCTGCGGGTCAGTGATACCGGACCGGGCGTGTCCGAAGATCACGTGCGCCATCTGTTTACGCCGTTCTATACGACCAAGGAGCCGGGCCAGGGCACCGGTTTGGGGTTGTCGATTTCCTACTCGATCATCGAATCGCACGGCGGCCACATCACGTACGAGCCCGCGCCCGGCGGGGGGGGGGGAGCGGCCTTCCATATCGACCTTCCTCCGGCGCCGGCGCATCGACCCGCACGCGCGCCGGAACCCGAGCGGATCCCGACGCTGCCGCCGTCCTTCGCGAAGCGGTCGATTCTGCTGGTGGATGACGATCCCGCAGTGCGACGGCTGGTGCAGGCCCTGTTCGGCCGCGAAGGCCACGTCGTGGACGTGGCGCGCACCGCCGAGCATGCGCTCGATCTCGTGGGAGAGCGGAGTTACGACCTGATCCTCGTCGATGGGCAGGTGAGCGCCAAAGGCCGGCTGTTCGTAGAAGAGCTCGCCGCGCGCCATCCGAGCGTCAAAGGACGGACGCTCGTTGCAACGGGAGACGTGTCGCCGTCGACGGAAGAAGCCTTGGAGCGGTTGGGGCTGCGCTACGTGCGAAAGCCGTTCAACCTGCGCGACCTGCGGGAGGAAGCGGCGCGGCTGTGGGCCGCCGCGACGTTGTCGTAGGCTTCAGCGGGCCAGCCGAACGTCCCCAGGTTGACGGCCCCCCCCCCACCGGGCACGAACTTCACGCCTTCCCGCAATAACAGCGCCCGCTGCAGCACCGCGCTGTGATCGGTGGCGAGCGAGATGCGTCCCGCCGCGTTGATCACGCGCCACCATGGAACGTCGCTGTCTTCGGGAAGCGCCGACAGTGCCCATCCCACCGTGCGCGCCGCGCCGGGACGCCCGGCCAGGCGGGCGACGACGCCGTACGTCGCCACACGACCCTTGGGGATGTGGCGGACGATGCGGTAGATCCGGTGGTAGAACGGATTCACGCGAGGCAGGCCGCGCGCTGTGGCGAAGCGCTGAAACGATGGCGCAACGACGGCTCCATACATCACCGCGACAGGGACGTCCGCTAGGATACCCGCAGCACGTCGTCCAGCAAGCCCCCTCCTCCGGACCCCACTATTGACAAAACGTCCTCCAGTGCTCTCCGCTCCCGCGGCCACGCGAACCGCTTCGCCGCATCGCGTGGCGTGAGCCAGACGAAGGCGTCATGCTCCCGCGACAACAACGGCAGCGCATCAGCGGCGACGAACGCCGCAAACGCGGGGATGATGACGAGCTCGTCGCTCTTGTGCTGGTAGAAGCCTTCGATGCGACTCAGATTGTAGAAGCGATCCGGCGTCAGCCCGGTTTCTTCGCGCAGCTCGCGCAGCGACGCCTGGACCGGAGTCTCCCCTTCCTCGATGGTGCCGTGCACCGTTTCCCACGATCCCGGGTTGCGGCCGTGCGGACCGCGGCGCAGCAGGAGCACCTGCAACGTCGTGTCGGCGCCGCGCAGCACGAGCGTATCGACGAACGCTACGCGGATCGCCGTCACGCGGCTGAGCGCCCCGCGCGGGACGCTATTGCGAGGGGCGGTGCCGGGCCAGCACCGCCTCGAGGCGCGCGGCCAGGGCCCGCGCCCGGAAGGGTTTCTGCAGAAAATCATTGGCCCCGAGCTCGAACACCCGCACTTCGTTCTCTTCATCGCCCTTGGCCGTCAGCACGACGACCGGAATGTCCGCCGTGGCGGGCCGCGACCGCAGCTGCGCCAGCACCCCGTAGCCATCGAGTCCCGGAAGGTTCAAGTCGAGCACGATCACGTCGGGCCCGACCCGGTCCACCTGGTCCAGCGCCTGGACGCCGTCGCGTGCCTCGGCCACTTCGTAGCCTTCGCGCTCCAGCAGATCCTTGAGCACCTTGCGCAGGCTGTCCTCGTCGTCCACCAGGAGAATGCGGCGTGCCGGTCCGTGCGGGGCGGAGCGGCGGCCGGCGTCGGTGTCGTCCAAGAGCTCGAAGCTCGAGCCCAGCGATTCCGGGCGCGGAGCCGCCACCGCGACGGGCGAGGGTCGCGCGGCCGGGGCCGGGGGGGGGGCCGCGGCGGCGCCACCGCCCGGCCCCGCGCGCCGGGCAGGCTGCGGGGCACGCTGTTCTTCCGACGGCACCTCGACCACACGCAGCAGGTCCTCGATGGTCGATTCGCCGCGCAGCACGTGCGCCAGCCCACTGTCCCACATGGTCCGCATGCCGGCCTGTTGCGCGGCGTCGGCGATGCGGTCGGCTGTTTCTCCGGCGGCGATGCTGCGCTCGACCTCCGGAGTGACAACCAGGACTTCGAGTATGGAGAACCGGCCGCGATATCCGGTCATGGCGCAGTCGGGACAGCCCACCGCGCGGTACATCGTCGCGCCGTGGGGAATCCATTTCTTCAAGCGCTCCGGCGTTGGCTCCGTCACGGCCTCTTTGCAGGTCGTGCACAGTCGCCGCATCAGCCGCTGGGCCAGGACCCCGCGCAGGGCCGCGGCGATCTTGTAGGCTTCGACGCCGATGTCCACCAGACGCGTCACCGCATTGGCGGCGTCGTTCGTGTGCAGCGTCGAGAGCACCAGGTGACCCGTGAGTGACGCCTGGGTGGCGATCTGCGCCGTTTCCTTGTCGCGGATTTCGCCGACCAGCACGACGTTCGGATCCTGCCGCAGGATCGAACGCAACGCCGAGGCGAATGTGAGGCCGGTCTTTTCCTGCACCTGGACCTGCACGATCCCCGGCATCCGGTATTCCACCGGGTCCTCGACCGTCACGATGTTCACGCCTTCACTCTTGATCTGATTGATCATCGAGTAGAGGGTGGTCGTCTTGCCCGAGCCGGTGGGGCCGGTGACCAGGATGATGCCCTCGTGGTACTCGAGCAGCTTCAGCACCGTCTCGACTTCGTATGGATTCAACCCGAGCGTGTCGAGCGTCTTGACCGTGGCCCGGGAGTCGAGGATGCGGATCACGACCTTCTCGCCGTGCGCCGCGGGAAGGGTCGACACGCGCAGGTCGATCGGCTGCGAGTTCACCGCCACCCGCGCGCGCCCGTCCTGCGGCCGTAACCGGTCCGCGATATCCAGCGACGACATGATCTTGATGCGCGAGATCAGCGGCAGCCCGGCGGAGCGCGGGATCTTCATCACCTGCCGCAGCACGCCATCGATGCGATAGCGCACCGCGACCCCGCCCTCTTCCGGCTCGATGTGAATGTCCGAGGCGCGCGACAGGATGCCCTCGGAGAGAATCAGGTCGACGAGCTTGACCACCGGGCGCTCGCTCGCGGCAGCCGCAGCCTCGGTGATGTTGTACTCGTCGGGCGGCGCCTCGTCGGTCAGCTGCACCAGCTCCGCCGACTGCTGCCCCATGTTCTCGAGCAGCCGGTCGATGGCCTTTTCCGGCCGGTACTGCTGCTCGATCTGCTCGCTGATCTTGGAGGGCGGCATGAGGCTCATCCGGATCTCACGCGCCGTCGCGAACCCCAGGGTCTTCTCCATGTCGAGGTCGAAAGGATTTGAGGTCGCGACCTCGAGGTAGGAATCGGTCTCCCGGATCGCGAGCACGTGGTAGCGCCGGGCCAGGGCCTCGGGCAGCGCGCTGCGCGCGCCGGGATCGACCTGCCCCAGATCGGCGATGCGCATCCGGAAGCGGGCGCTCAGCTTCTCGAGAATCTCGTCGTCGGTGGCGATCCGCTCCTGGACGACCGTTTCCCAGAGCGTCTTCCCGGGCTCCGCCTTGCTGCGGAGCTCGGCCAGGCGCTCGGCCGTGAGCGCCTCGATGGACTGGGCCAGCCATTCGTCGGGAAAGGTGTTTTCGGGCATATGGGAGTGTCGGGTAACCTAGCCGAGGGACGCGGGCCGAGGCTAGAGGACGCTCCAGAAATCGCGCGTGACGTCGAACGCTACGTGCAGGTGGCGACTCTGGATACCGTACCCGGCCTCGAAACGGAAGACCCCGAGCCATTCGACGCCGATGCCCGCCGTGGTCCGGGGACCCGGCGTGGCCGGCCAGGGCGCGCCGGTGACCGGTCGATCGGTCGCGCCGATCGCTACGTACGGCGCGAGGGTGATGCGCCCCGGCGTGCGTGCCGCGCCGAACGCCACGCTCGGGAACGGGACGAGCAGCCGCCACTCGACGTGCGCGAGCGCGCTGGCGCGTCCGCCCCACGCGCGAAAGTCCTCGCCCAGGAGCGTTCCGCGTCCGCCCAGCACGAAGGCGCGATGGGCGGGAAGATCACGGGTGCCGATGCCCCCCTGTACCCGCGCCAGGACGCGCGTCGACCCGAGCGGGAACAGCACCTGGCCGCTGCCGCCCACGCGCACATAGGTCGAACCGCCGTTGCGCCGCCCGCCTTCGAGCGTCACACGGAAGCAGCGGTCGCGCGCCACAGCCAGTCCTTCGCTCGCGCGACGCAGCTCGATCGCGAGCACCGTCAGCGCGGGACCGCCCAGGGCCGGGTTGGGCCGGTAGCGGCCCATCGCCGGGGACGCGCGCACGACGAGACTCGCCACGTCGTTTCGCGCGACGCTCACGGCGCCGCTGATCCCGCCGCCGAGCGGATATTCCAGGGCGAGGCGACCGCCCGAGACGCGGAAATAGTCCCCATAGTCGTCGCCGAATTCCTGGGCGGAGATCGAATTGAGGAGCGGCGCGATGACCGGCTCGTCAGCCACGTCGGAAACTTCACGGGACAGACTGGCCGACAGCCGGCCCGCCGCCACGGGGACGTGGGCGGACAGCGCGCCGTCCAGCCGCCGATCGGCGAACCCATAGCTCGCCCGCGCCCGCAGCTCCAGGCCGCCTCCCTTGCTGCGCCACACCCCGCCGGCGCCGGGCACGACCCCCTGCACGCGGTTGGCGTGCACGACGTCGCTCGCGCTCCTGATGCTCACCCCTCCATGATGCCAACCGGACAACGCCCGGCGTCCGGCGATGCTCGCGACCTCCGCGCGGACCTGGGCCAGATCGTTTTGCCGCACCGGGCCGGACAGCTTCTGGATGGCGGAGTCGAGCGAGCCACGCCACGGAAACGAGTCACGCTCGGCCTTGGGGGCGGGCGTGATTTCCGGGCCGGCGAACCAGGAGGCGGGCACTCCGGTATTAAACACGTAGCCGTCGATGTCCCATCGTCCACGAATGATGCCGCGCGCCGGAAGATCCAGAAACGTGGCGCGGCGCCGGATCTCGATCTCCTGGTGGTGCGGCAACCACCAGCGGCCTTCGTACAGCGCGTTGTCGAGGACGATGCTGACATCCTCGAGCGTGGGGTCGCGGTAGGCGGCGGCGGTGAAATTGAACGCGAGGCGGACCAGATCGGCGGACGTGACGTCGAGATACGCCGTGCCGACGATGCGCGGTGCCGCGAGATCCTTGGGCCGCACGCGCAGCGCCACGACGCGGATTTCCCGCTCCGGCAGCTCGACCGTGAGCGTGTCCCCGGTGGCGTAGTCGTACAGGAGCGGGCCGCCCGAGGCGAGGGGATGCGGCACGCCCTGGACCTCGTCCCCGTCCCCGAGACGAATGATGCGCCCGAACCCGTTCTGCACGATGCCGAGGTGGTCCTGATGGTACACGATATCGGTGGGGAGCTCGGTGCGATCGCGCCAGCCGACGATGCGCTGCTTGCTCGCGCCCGGGGCATGCCAGTACAATTCCAACTCGAGCTGGTCCGACTTGATGAGCCGCGGCGGCTCGGTGAGTCCCTCCCCGAACGCTCCGAGGAAGAACACAAATCCATGCCCCTGGGCCCGGTAATCGTGCAGCGCAGTATCGGCAGCCGCGCCGGCGCGGCGCGCGATGGCGCGATCGGCGAGCGCCAGCGCTTCGGGCGCGTTCCACTGCTGCGCCGCCGCGCTCGACGCGACCATCAGCGCGAGCAGGCCGAGCACGGACGCACGCACGCAGGGCAAGCTATCCGGCGGCACCTGGGCGCGGCAACCGTCGCCGCGCTGGCGGCCTGCGGCGGCAACGGCGCGGGACCGGGCGTCGGTGTGGCCCGGGCCGATCTCCTCGCCCTGGCGCGTGAGGATTCCGCCGAGCCCTCGGCGCGGGCATTCGCGTTCAAGAACAATCTGCTGGCCACCCTCAATTTTACGCATTCGGACAGCGTCCACACGATTCTCGCAACGTTTACGTTCACGCCCCGCAGCATCGTCTCGCGCAACGACACGCTGGTGTGTGATACCTGTACGGTGACCGTGACCGTCGAGGTCACGCCGTTCACCTACGAGCTGACCGTGGGACCGCCGGGCCTCGTGTTCAACGCCTCGGGCGAGCCTGTCCTGGCGGTCTCGTACGGCCGGTATGGCGATTCCTCGGTATACACCATGAGTCCCCGCTACGCTTCCGCGACCCAGTTTGCCCAGGCCCTCGCGTTGTGGCACGAGCGTTCGACGGACGTCTGGGTGGAAAGTCGCAACAGCGCGCATACCGGATCCTCCACCGTCACTGGTGCCCTCGAGGGCCCCGGGCGCGTGCTGCTCGCCGCGCCGAAGTGACCGACCCACGCGCCGTATTCCTCTCCCGCGCCGAGCGCGGGGGCGTCGTGCCGCTGGTGCGGGAAATCGTGCTCGATGCGGACACCGCGGTGGCGGCGTACGCCAAGATCGCCCGGCCGCCGTTCGGGTTTCTCCTCGAATCCGCGGTCGGCGGTGAGCGCTGGGCGCGCTACACCTTCCTGGGCACCGAGCCGCGGGAGGTGTGGCGCTACCGGGGGAAGGATGGCGGCCATGCGGTGGACCGGTGGACTGCCGAGGAGGGGTGGCGCGGCGCCGCCGAGACGGGCGATCCGATCGGTCATCTGGCTCAGCAGCTGCGGGCCCTGCCGCCGGTCGCGGTCCCCGGCCTGCCACCGTTTTTCGGCGGCGCGGTCGGATACCTGGGATACGACCTGGTCCGCACCGTCGAGCGCCTCCCTGCCCCGCCGGCCGACACGCTGAACCTCGCGGACGCCGTCGTGATGATGACCGACAGCCTGGTCGTACTGGACAACCTCTATGGCCGGGCCATTGCGGTGGCCAACGCCCTGGTTCCGCCCGATGCGCCGGCGCGCGAGCGCGTACGGCTGTACGAAGCGGCGGAGGCCCGCCTGGACGAGCTCACCGGGCGACTCGGCGCCGCCCATTCGCTCACGCCGCTCCACATGGCCGAGCATGTGCCGCGTCTCCCCACGACGACGCGGTACTCGCGGGCGGAGTTCGAGCGCGATGTGGGGCGCATCCTCGAGCTGGTGCGGGCCGGTGACACGTTTCAAACCGTTCTCTCCCGGCGTCAGGAGATCGGGTCCGCCGTCGACCCGCTGCGCGTGTACCGGTTCCTGCGCGCACTCAACCCGGCACCCTATTTGTTCTTTCTGGCTCTCGATGATGTCGCCCTGGTGGGCAGCTCCCCCGAGGTCCTGGTCCGCGTGGCCAACCGGGAGGTGACGGTCCGACCCATCGCCGGGACGTGCGCGCGCGGGGCCACGGCCGACGAGGACGACCGGCTGGCGCGCGCGCTGCAGAGCGACCAGAAGGAAATGGCCGAGCATCGCATGCTCGTGGACCTGGGGCGCAACGATGTCGGTCGCGTGGCGGAGTTCGGGAGCGTCCGCGTCACCGAGCTGATGGGCGTGGAGCGGTACTCTCACGTGCAGCATCTGGTGAGCGAAGTGCGGGGCGCGTTGCGGGAAGGCTACGACGCGCTCGATGCGTTCAAGGCGTGCTTCCCCGCGGGGACGGTGACGGGGGCACCCAAGGTCCGCGCCATGGAGATCATCGACTCGCTCGAGCCGGAGCGCCGTGGCCCGTACGCGGGCGCGGTCGGGTACGTCGGGTGGGGCGCCGCAACGCTCGACACCGCCATCGCGATCCGCTGCGCGGTGATTCGTCACGACCGGGTCACGATTCAGGCCGGCGCCGGCATCGTGGCCGACTCGGACCCGGCACGTGAGTACGCGGAAACCGAGGCGAAGGCCGAAGCGGTGCTGCGGGCCGTAGCGCTCGCCCTGGCCTGACGCCGGGTATATTTTCGGCACTGTGTTCAAGCTGCTGAGCACCTCCGGGGAGCAGTCGATCGAGCTCGCGCCCGGTCGCACCCTGGTCGTGGGACGCGCGGTCACCAGCGACGTCCCGATCTACGATCCCACGATCTCCCGCCGTCATGCCGAGATCGCGCTCGCGGGCACCGGTGTGCGGGTCAAGGACCTCGGCTCCTCCAACGGGACGTTGCTGAACGGCGCGCGCATCACGGAAGCCGATGCGGGCGCGAACGACGTGATCACGTTCGGGAAAGTCGCGTTCCGGGTCGTGGCGATCACCCAGCCCTCGCGCCCGTCCGCGCCGGCGCCCGAGGCCGGCCAGACGTCCGGGTCGCGGGCCATCCCGCAGGGCACCATCGTGCGGCAGCTCCCGGTGAGCCCGTCGTCGGGCGGCGTGCCGGCGATCGTCCAGGGCGGAACCGGGGCGGCCGCGGTGGCGGGCGGGCACCTCAAGGTCGCGGCCCAGAGTGAAGCGGAGCGACGCGAAAAGAAGCTCACGCTGCTGCTCGAGGTGTTCAAGGAGCTGTCCCGGCAGCAGGAGCTGGACGCGCTGCTGCAGAAGGTGGTGGACTTCACGTTTCAGATCATGAACGTGGATCGCTGTTCGATCCTGCTGCTCGACCCGCGCAGCTCGGAGCTGGTGCCGCGCCTGTCCCGCAGCCGCACCGGCGACACCAACGCCGCGCGCCACGTCCCGCAATCGATCGCCCGAAAAGCCGTCGAGGACCGCGTGGCCATCCTGTCGGACAACGCCGCCGCAGACGAGCGCTTCAAGGGCAAGTCGATCCTGATCCAGAGCGTGCGCAGCGCCATGTGTACGCCGCTCATGGGCACGGACCAGAAGGTGCTGGGCATCCTCTACGTCGACAACCAGACGGCGATCCAGTCCTTCGCCGATGAGGACCTCGAGTTCCTGATCGCCTTCGGCGGCCTGACCGCGCTCGCGATCGAGAACTCCAATCTCTCGGAGCGGATCCGGCGCGAAGCGATGGTGCTGTCCAACTTCCAGCGCTATTTCGCGCCCAACGTGGCGGCCCAGATCGCCCAGCAGGAGGGGGCGGTCACCCTCGGGGGCGACAAGCGGCCGGTCGTGATCTTCTTTTCCGACATCCGGGGGTTTACCCCGATGTCCGAGAACATGAACCCGGACGACGTCGCCAAGCTGCTCACCGAATACTTCACCGAGATGGTGGAGATCGTCTTCGAGCACTCCGGCTCGCTCGACAAATTCATGGGCGACGCCATCATGGCGCTGTGGGGCGCGCCGATCGCCCACACGGACGACGCAGACCGCGCCATGCAGTGCGCGATCGACCAGCTGACGGCGCTCGAAAAAATGAACGCGAAGTGGAGCGAGCAAGGCCGGCCGCCGATCAAGATCGGCATCGGCATCAATTTCGGAGAGGTGTTCGCGGGGAACTTCGGGTCGGATCGCCGTCTCGAGTACACCGTGATCGGCGACGCCGTCAACACGGCGAGCCGGCTCTGCTCGGCCGCGGGGGCCAACGAGATCCTCATCGCCGAGCCGTTCTACAAGGCCCTCAAGAAGCCGCCGGCCGTGGAGGCCCTGGAACCGATCCACGTGAAGGGCAAATCGCGACCGGTGCCCGTCTACCGGGTGAAACGGTAAGGCTGGCCGAAGCCCGCGAGCAGGTCGAGCGCCAATCGCAGCGGCAGTCCCATCACGCCGAACAAGTCCCCTTCCACCCGCTCGATCAGCAGCGCGCCCACGCCCTGAATGGCGTAGGCGCCGGCCTTGTCGAGCGGCTCGCCGGTCGACACATACCCCGTCAGCGTCGCCGTATCCACCGGCCGGAACGTCACGCGCGACACGTCCAGCGCGTGCTCCAGCCGCTCGTCCCGGGCGGCCGCCACCGCGGTCATGACCTGGTGCGTTCGCCCCTGGAGCCGGCCCAGCATCTGCACGGCGTCCTCGGGATCGGTGGGTTTTCCGAACACTTCGCCGTCGAGCACGACGGTCGTGTCGGCCCCGATCACGATCTCCCCGGGCATCCGGTCCGCGACCACCCGGGCCTTGGCGCGCGCCAGCCGCACGACGTACCGCTCGGGCGCCTCCCCGTCGCGGCGCGTCTCGTCCACGTCGGGCGCCACGATGCGATGCGGGATCTTGAGCATCTCCAGCAGCTGGTGCCGGCGTGGCGAGGTGCTCGCCAGCACGATGGGGGCGGTCACCCCTTGGGCCGCAGAGATGGTCCCGGATCGTGCTCCACCGGCGTCACGGTGCGGAGGTAGCGGTAGATCGCCCGCAGGTCGTCGTCGGTCATGCGCGCGAACGCATTCCAGGGCATCGGACTCCCGGGGATCAGCTTGCCCTGACGGAACCGGGCCACGAACTGATCTTCGGTCCAGGACGTGATCCGCCCCGTCTTCGGATCCGGGGTCAGATTGGGTGGAACGACCACCATGTCTTGCGTCCCCTCCGCCTCGAACGGATTCCCGCCCGCGAGTCGTGCACCGGTGAAGTGGCCGTCCACCATGCTGCGTTCCGTATGGCAGTCGGCGCATTCCGCCACCGCGGTCACGAGATACGCGCCGCGCTCCGGCGAAATCCCCGGCGCGGGACTCTCCGCGGGCGGAGGCGACGTCGGACCCGTGGGCTTGATCATGAACGACATCACCGCCTTGCCCAGGAAATTGAGGTCGTGCGGGGGCACGCGGTGCGACACCGGCGGCTGGGAGCGCAAGAACGAGATCAGGGCCGTCAGGTCCGCGTCGCTCAACTGGTGATAGTTCATGAACGGCACCGAGGCGCGGCCGTCACGCCGGACCCCGTTGCGCAGCATCCGGGCCAGCTGGCCGTCACTCACCGCCCCGATCCCGGTCTCCCGGTCGGGCGTGAGGTTGGGAGTGCGGAACGTCCCCGGTGGTATCCGAAAGACGAATCCGCCCGATAGCGGAGGTTGCTCGCCCCGGTCCAGGGCCGGCCCGGTTTCGGCCGTCGTGTGACAGTACGCGCAATGCGCGGGGCCAAACGCCAGGTAGCGGCCCGTGGCGATCACCGCGGAGTCGGTGCTGGCCTGGATGTCGGGTAACGGCACGTCGAAGGTGCGTTTCCAACGCAACAGGACCGTGCAGACGAGTGCGATAATGATCACCAACAGCCCACCGCCCACCCACCGCAGAATCTTCCAGATCATTGCGCCCCCCCGGGCTACAATCGTTCCAGGATCAAAGTGACCGGTCCATCGTTGACGAGCTCGACCTCCATCATGGCGCCGAACTCGCCGGTCGCCACGCCCACGCCCAGGGGAGCGGCGCGCTCCCCGAGCAGTGCGACGAACCGCTCGTACAGCGGGATCGCGACATCGGGCGGCGCCGCGGCAATGAAGCTCGGACGCCGCCCCTTCTGGGCATCGCCATACAGCGTGAATTGCGACACGACGAGCAGGCCTCCCCCCCCGACTTCGTCCAATCCGCGATTCATTTTTCCCGCGTCGTCGCCGAACAGCCGCAGGGAGACGATCTTGTCGGCCATCCAGCCAAGCGTCGCCTCGGTGTCCCCAGGGACGAAGCCGGCCAGGACGACGAACCCCACCCCGATCTTCCCCGTCACGCGGCCGTCCACGCGCACCTCGGCGCGCGAGACACGCTGCAGAACTACGCGCACTGGAAAACCCGAATGCGGAATGTGGAATGCGGAGTGCGGAATGGTACCGCGGACTTCGATTTCGGATTCCGCATTCCGCACTCCGCACTCCGTATTTGGCTCACTCGACGGTGACCGACTTGGCCAGATTCCGCGGCTGGTCCACGTTGCATCCGCGGCGCACCGCGATGTAATAGGCCAGGAGCTGCAACGGTAGCACCGTCAGTACGGGCGTCAGCAGGTCGAGCGTCTCGGGGATGGCGAACGAGTGCTCGGCGAGACGGGCGACGCCGGTGTCCCCTTCGGTCACGATCGCGATGACCCGGCCCCCACGCGCTTTTACCTCTTCCACGTTGGACACGATCTTCTGGTATACGGCGTCCCGCGGCGCGACACACACGACCGGCATGCGGTCATCGATCAATGCGATCGGCCCGTGCTTCATTTCGGCGGCGGGATACCCCTCCGCGTGGATGTAGGAGATCTCCTTGAGCTTGAGCGCCCCTTCGAGCGCCACGGGGAAATTGTATCCGCGCCCGAGGTACAACACGTTGCTTACGCCGGCCCAATGGTCGGCCAGCCGCTCGATCGCGGCCGCGTCGGACAGCACGCGAGCGACGAGCTCGGGAAGCTTCATCAGGGCGCGCACCACCTCCCGGCCCTGGAGAATGGAGAGGGCGCGCAGGCGACCCATCTTGAGCGTGAGCAGCGCCAGGGCCGCGATCTGGCTCGTGAACGCTTTGGTGGAGGCGACGCCGATTTCGGGGCCCGCGTGGAGATAGATGCCGCCGTCGACCTCCCGCGCGATCGTGCTGCCCACCACATTCACGAGTCCCAGCGTCCGCGCCCCGCGACGCTTGGCTTCCCGCAGCGCCGCCAGCGTGTCGGCCGTTTCTCCCGACTGCGAAATGCCGACGACGAGCGTCCGCTCGTCCACGATGGGGTTGCGGTAGCGAAACTCCGAGGCGTACTCGACCTCCGTGGGTAGCCGCGCCAGCTCTTCCATCATGTATTCGCCGATCAGCCCGGCGTGCCACGACGTGCCGCACCCCGTGATGACGATCCGGGTGATGCGCTGCAGCTCCTCGTCGGTCGCGTTGAGGCCGCCGAGGTGGGCGTCGCCCTCCTCCTCCCGCAGCCGGCCCCGAAGCGCGTTGTGCACGCTCTCGGGCTGCTCCAGGATCTCCTTCAGCATGAAATGGGGATGCCCGCCCCGCTCGATCGTCGCCAGGTCCCATTCGATGCGGGTAACGGTTTTGACTTTCTCGACCGCGGCATGATCGAGTATGCGATACTCGTCGGGCCGCGCGACGGCGATCTCGCCGTCGTCCAGGTAGACCACCGACCGCGTGTGGGACAGGACGGCCGAGGCGTCGGAGGCAATAAAGTGCTCGCCTCCCCCCTGGCCGATCGCCACGAGCAGCGGCGAGCCGCGGCGAGCGGCGACGATCGTATCCGGCTCGCGTGCCGAAAGCACCGCAATGCCGTAGGTCCCCTCGACCTGCTGCAGCGCGGCGGCCACCGCGTCCGCGAGCATGGCGCCGGATCCGTGCAGCTCTTCGATGAGATGGGCCAGCACCTCCGTGTCCGTCTCCGAGCGGAACCGGTGGCCGCGCTGCGTGAGCGCCGTTCGCAGGGCGCCCGCATTTTCGATGATCCCGTTGTGGACGAGCGCCAGCGTTCCCCCGCAGTCGCCGTGGGGGTGGGCGTTCGCTTCAGTCGGCGCGCCGTGCGTCGCCCACCGGGTGTGGGCGAGGGCGGTATGGCCGGACGGCAATCGATGGCCGATCGCCTGCTCGAGCGCGGTGATCTTCCCCGGCGCCTTGACGACCTCCAGACGCTTGCCGTCGATCACCGCGAGGCCGGCGGAGTCGTAGCCGCGATACTCGAGTCGCTTCAAGCCTTCCAGCACCAGCGCGGCCGCCGGGCGGCGGCCGGTATAGCCTACGATTCCGCACATCGCGCGCGTCCCTCGTCGACCAGCAGCCGCGCTTCCCGGGCGGTCGGCGCTTCGGCGATCAGCCGGACGATCGGTTCAGTATTCGATGGCCGCACGTGCAGCCAGCGGTCGGGCCACCCGAGGCGCAAGCCGTCGCGCTCGTCCGCCTCCGCGTCGCGAAACCGCTCGCGCAGCGCCGCGTACACCGGACCCAGGCCGCCGGAGCGCCCGCGCGGCATCTTGTCTTTGACGATCGCGTAGCGGGGCGACGCATTGACGAGGGCGCTGACGGGCCGGCCGTCCCGGGCCAGGAGGGCCAGCACCAGGGCCGCGGCCACCGGTGCATCGCGGCCGACGTGCAGCGCCGGATACATCACACCGCCGTTGCCCTCGCCGCCGATCACGGCCTGGCGCTCGATCATCACGCGGGCCACGTGCGCTTCGCCGACCGCCGCGCGGACGAGCGTCGCACCGCAATCGCGCGCCGCATCGGCCACGACCAGGCTCGTCGAAAGGTTGCAGACCACAACCGGGGGCACGGGGCTTCCCTTTGCTGACCCTTCCCCCTTCCCCCTTCCCCCTTCCCCTTTTGCCTTTCCGAGCACCGCCCGGATCGCGAACGCGAGCGTGTAATCCTCCCCGATCGGCGTGCCCTGCTCGTCGACGATCGCCAACCGGTCGACGTCCGGGTCGACCGCGATCCCGATGTCGGCCTGTACGCGCTGCACCAGGGCCCCCAGGGCGACCAGGTGCTCCGGAATCGGCTCCGGTGGGCGGGGGAATTTGCCGTCGGTCTCGAGGTTGATCCCGGACACCTCGCAGCCCAGACGCTCCAGCAGGTTGGGCATGATCGCGCCGCCCGCGCCGCGACACGGATCGAGCGCGACGCGGAAGTGCCGCTTGCGCACCCGTCCCGCGTCCACGCCGGGCAGTTTGAGCACGGCGGTGAGATGCCGGCGCAGGGCCTCGGGATCCGCGATCACGCTCCCCAACGAGCCGTGATCGGCGCGCACGATCGGCCCCGCGGCCGCCAGCGCCCGGACCTGCGCCCCGGCGGTCTCGTCGATGAACACGCCGTCCGGCCCCACGAACTTGAGCGCGTTCCATTCGATCGGGTTGTGGCTCGCGGTCAGGATGATGCCGCCGGCGGCGTGGTGATGCTCGACCGCCAGCTGCGCCGACGGCGTCGTGGTGAGCCCGATGTCGATCACGTCACAGCCGGTGGACACGAGTCCGGCGGACGCCGCCTGCGCGAACATCGGTCCCGACGTGCGCGCGTCGCGTCCCAGCACGATGCTCGGCCGCCGCGCGCCGCCGGTGCGCGCCCAGGCGCCGAACGCGGCGGCATAGCGGGCGACGATTTCCGGCGTCAGGTCCTTGCCGACGATTCCGCGGATGCCGGAAACGCCGACCATGAGCGTGTCGGGCATGGTGGTTACGTCAACCGGGCGGAACGCCGGTCGGGATCTCGGGAGTGGCGAGGGGGAGGCGGCTGACATCGGAGAACGCGGCGAAGAATCCATCCACGGCCATCGGGCTCCATTGGACGCCGCGCTGCAGGCGCAGCTCGTCCAGCGCCCGTTCAACCGGCAGCGCATGTCGGTAGGGCCGCTCGCTGGTCATCGCGTCGAACGCGTCAGCCACCGAGACGATCGCCACCAGCGGCGGGATGTTGTCCCCTTTGAGCCCGTCCGGCAGTCCCCGCCCATCGATCCGCTCGTGATGCGAGCGGACGATGGCGATCACATTGGGATCGTCCCGCAGCAGCGGCCCGAGGATGCGCGCGCCGATGACGGTGTGCTCCATGATGTGACGGTATTCCTGGTCGGTCAGCCGGCCGGCTTTGTGGAGCACCTCTTCGCTCACGCCGATCTTGCCGATGTCGTGCAGATGCCCGCCCAGCGAGATGGTATCGATCGTCTGGGCGTCCATGCCGACACTCCGCGCGATCGCCACCGCGTAGTCTGAGACGCGCAGCGAGTGACCGCGCAGGTAGGCGTCCTTCGCCTCGAGTGCCTGAGCCAGGGCCTGCACGCCGCCCAGGAACAGCTCCTCGATGCGCTCGGCCTGCGCGCGCACCCGCGCTTCGAGCTGCTCCTGGTAGCTCTTGAGCTCGACCTTCAGCTGACGGCGCTGCAGCGCCTGGTCCACGCGGGCGCGGACTTCTTCCAGATTGAACGGCTTGCTGACGTAGTCGAGGGCGCCCGAGTGGAGACACTTCACCGCCGTATCGACGTCGGCGACCGCGCTGACCATGACCACAGCGGTGAGCGGCCAGCGCTGCACCACGTGGCGCAGCAGGTTGACCCCGTCCATTTCGGGCATCCGCAGATCCGAGATCATGAGCGGGACGGGATCGGTTTCCATCACCCGCAGGGCTTCGACCCCGTTTCCGGCTTCCAGGCAGCGGAAGCCGTCGCCCTGGAGCAGCTGGACCAGCACCCGGCGCAGGCGCGGCTCGTCGTCCACCACGAGGCAGGCGAGCCCGTTCCGTTCCGTCATAGTGGGCTAACGTAAGGCTCGCTTGCTCGGGGCGAAAGGCGTCGATACGTTCCCGCCATGACCAAGGCGCTCGACGAAGACCGGCGGCGGCGGCTCGCCACCCGGGCCGTCCACGGCGGCATCGTCGGCGATCCGCTGGCCGGGGCCGTGATGCCCCCGATCTACCAGACTTCCACGTACGTACAAGCCGGATTGGGGCGCCATAAGGGATACGAGTACGCCCGCACCCAGAATCCCACGCGGGAGGCGTTGGAGCGGAGCGTCGCCGCGCTCGAAGGGGCGACCCATGGATTCGCGTTCGCCTCCGGGTTGGCCGCCGCCGACGCGGTCCTGAAGCTGCTGTCGGCCGGCGATCACGTGGTGTGCGGAGAGAATGTGTACGGCGGAACCCACCGGCAGATGACGCACATCTGGGCGCGCCTGGGACTCGAGTTCACGTTCGTCGACGGCGGCGATACCGATGCGGTGCGCGCCGCCGTGACCCCGAAGACCAAGATGGTGTACGCGGAAACGCCGACCAACCCGATGATGCGCCTGTGCGATCTCGCGGCCACGGCGCAGATCGCGCGCGACGCGGGGGCGCTGCTGGTCGTCGACAACACGTTCGCCACGCCGTGCTTCCAGCGGCCTCTGGAGCTCGGCGCCGATGTGGTGCTGCACTCCACCACCAAGTATCTCAACGGTCACAGCGACATGGTGGGCGGCATGCTCGTGACGTCGCGCGACGACACGGCCGAGCGGCTGGCGTTCCTGCAAAACGGCTCGGGCGCCGTCCCGGGGCCATTCGACTGCTGGCTGGCGCTGCGCGGCATCAAGACGTTCCCGCTGCGGATGCAGGCGCATGACCGCAACGGCCGCCACATCGCGGAGTGGCTCACGCATCACGCGCGGGTGCGGCAGGTGTACTATCCCGGGCTGCCGTCGCATCCGCAGCACGATCTGGCGTGCCGCCAGATGAGCGGATTCGGCGGCATGATAAGCGTCGAGCTGGGCGACGAAGCGTTCGCCCGGCGCTTCGTCGAGCGTACCAAGGTATTCGCGCTCGCCGAATCGCTGGGCGGCGTCGAAAGCCTGATCGGTCATCCGGCGACGATGACGCACGCCAGCGTGCCGCTCGAGCTGCGGCGCAAGATGGGTCTCACCAACAGTTTGATTCGCCTTTCCGTTGGGATCGAGGACCCCCAGGACCTGATCGAGGATCTGGATCAGGCCCTGTCGGGAAACTGACGCGGTGAGGCACCGTATGGACGGTTCCACCTTCGGAGTCTCCGATGACTGATGCGACAAATTCCGGCGTGCCGGCCGCACGCCCTCGCAAGATCCTCACCCAGATCGCCCCCGTGGCGTGGGAGCATCCCGCCGACCGGGCCGCACTGCAGTCGCTGCGGTCGGTCCCGGGATTCGACGAGGTGCTGAAAAAGATCTACGGCTTTCTGGGCGAGCGCGGCGTGCGGCTCCTGTTTCAGGCCGACGCCGTGCGCGTGGGTCCGACGCAGTTTCCCAAGCTGAACCAGCTCTACACCGACGTGATCACGACGCTCGACTGGGAGCCGCGCCCCGAGCTGTTCGTTTCGCAGACTCCGTTCGCCAACGCCGGCGCCTTCGGCATGGACCGGCCGTTCATCGTCATCAACTCGGGCGCCTTGACCCTGCTCGACGACGACGAAATGCGCTCGCTGCTCGGCCACGAGCTGGGCCACGTGATGAGCGGCCACTCGCTCTATCACACGCTGCTCATCCTGCTGCTCAACGTCAGTTTCAGCGCGCTGCCCTTCCTGGCCGGCATCGCCATCCTGCCGATCCAGCTCGCGCTGCTGGAATGGTTCCGCAAGAGCGAGCTGTCCTCCGACCGCGCCGGCCTGCTCGCCACTCAGGATCCGGTGGCGTCGCTCCGCATGAACATGAAGTTCGCGGGCGGCGGCGACATCAAGCAGATGGATCTGAACGCCTTCCTGGTGCAGGCCAAGGAGTACGAGGAGCAGGGCGGCGCGCTGGATCGCGTCTTCAAGATCCTGGGCGTGCTGATGCGCACGCATCCCTTCAACACGGTTCGCGCCGCCGAGCTGCAGCGCTGGGTGGAGGGTGGTGACTACGACCGGATCATCCGTGGCGAGTACCCGCGTCGCGGTCCCGAAGCCGAGAGCCGGCCGCTCGACAAGGACATCGACGATGCCCGCGACCACTACATGAAGGAAGCCAAGGCGGTCGTCGACGACGTCGTCGACACGGCCAAGCGCGCCGCGCAGGCGTTCTCGGACGCCATCAAGAAGAAGTGAGGGTACTGGTCGTCGGCGGGGGCGGCCGGGAGCACGCGTTGTGTTGGGCGCTGCACTCGGACGACCCCGCGACGATCCTGTTCGCCGCGCCGGGGAATCCCGGCACCGCCACCCTCGGCACCAACCTCCCCATCCCTGTTTCGGATATCGACGCCCTCGCCGGCGCGGCGCGTGAGCAGCGCGTCGATCTGGTCGTCGTCGGACCCGAAGCCCCGCTCGCGGCGGGGCTCGTCGATCGGCTGCAGGCCGACGGCCGGTCCGCGTTCGGGCCGACGGGCGCCGCCGCCCAGCTCGAAGCCTCCAAGGCGTTCGCCAAGGACGTACTGGCCGGAGCCGGCGTCCCTACTCCCGTTACTCGGACGTTCACAGCGCTCGCTCCCGCGCTGGAGTACATCGCCGGCCACTCTGAGCCGCTCGTGGTCAAGGCGTCGGGCCTCGCCGCCGGCAAAGGCGCGGTAGTATGCGCGACCCGTGCCGAAGCCTCCCAGGTCGCGCGCGGGATGCTCGAGCACGGATCACTCGGCCCGGCGGGACAGGAGATTCTGGTCGAGGAGTTTCTCGCAGGGGAAGAGCTGTCGTTGCTCGCCCTGACCGACGGGGAGCAGCTGACATTGCTGCCGGCCGCGCAGGATCATAAGCGCCTGGGCGAAGGCGACACCGGGCCCAACACCGGCGGCATGGGCGCCTACGCCCCGGTGAGTCTGGCGACGCCGGCCCTGCTCGCGCGGGCGCGGCGCGAGGTATTCGAGCCCACGCTCGCCGAAATGCGCCGCCGGGGCACGCCATACCGCGGCGTCCTCTACGCCGGTCTGATGGTGGCGCGCGACGGGACCCCGTTCGTGCTCGAGTTCAACTGCCGCTTCGGAGATCCGGAGACCCAGGTCGTGCTGCCCGTTCTGGCGGCGGGCATCACCGAGCATCTCGCCGGCATCGCGACCGGCGCCTGGACGCCGCCCGGCGATTCCCTGCCGTCCTCCGGCACGGCCGTGACGACCGTGCTCGCCGCCAGGGGGTACCCGGACGCGCCCGAGAAAGGAGCCGCGATCGCCCTGCCGGACGATCTCGGAACGGGCGTGCTGGTGTTTCACGCCGGGACCACGCGCGACGCGGCCGGCGCGTTACGTGTCTCGGGTGGCCGGGTCCTGAACGTCACCGCCCGCGCGCCGACCTTGAAGGCAGCGGCCGCGGCGAGCCGTGCGGCCTGCGAGCGCATCGCGTTCGAGGGCAAGGTGTACCGGCGGGACATCGGCTGGAGGGAGCTCTCCCGCTAGCTTCCTTGGTGCATGCCCGAGCTGCCCGAAGTCGAAACCATCGTGCGTGAAGTGGCCCCTCGTCTGGTGGGACGCCGCATCCGGCGTGCCCACCTGGCCAAGAGCGACGTGCTGCGCCGCGTGTCGCGCCGCCGCCTGCTCGCGGCGCTCACCGGCAACACGGTCGTCGCGGCTACGCGGCGCGCCAAGCATGCCGTATTTCAGCTCAAGAGCGGCCATCGCATGGTGATTCAGCCGCGCATGACGGGCTCGTTGATCGTGCACGATCCGGGATGGCGGGACGACGAGTCCAGCTACGCGGTCCTGACCTGCACGCTCGCGGGAGGCGATGTGTTCGTGTACCGCGACGTGCGCCGCCTCGGCACGGTGTGGCTGCTCGACGAGCGGGGCTGGGCGGCCTACACCAGCCGCATCGGCCCCGAGCCGCTCGAGCCCGGGTTCACGCCCGCCGTGTTCGCGGCCGCCCTGTCGCGCACCCGCGCCGCGGTGAAGAAGGCGATCATGGATCAGCGTTTGCTGGCGGGGGTCGGCAACATTTACGCCAACGAGGCGCTGTTCGACGCCGGGATCGATCCCAGCCGGTCGGCGCGTAGTCTGACGCGTGCGGAGTCCGATACTCTGCGGCTCGCCATCGTCGACGTCCTGCAACGCGCCCTGCGGGCCTCGGGCACGACGGTCCGCGATTACCGGACCGGCACGGGCGAGCGCGGCCGCTTCCAGCTGGAATTGAAGGTGTACGACCGGGGTGGCGAGCCCTGCAAACGCTGCGGGCACCGGCTCGTGACCACGCACGCGATCGATCTGCGCCAGACGACCCTGTGCGCGTTCTGCCAGCGTTAGGATTGGGTCAGCGCGACCGTCGCGCGCTCCGGAGAATCAGGTAATCTGGGTAATGTCGGTTCATATCCCATGCGAGGTCCTTCCATGCGACGATTGATACTCCTCGCGCTGTTCTGGGCGCCGCCCGTTGCCGTGCGCGCGCAGGAACCCTCACCGGGTGAGCAGCTGCCGGTCGTGAAGCACGTGCTGCCCAACGGGATGACGTTTCTGTTCCTGCGACGTGGCGCCGCTCCCACCGTTTCGTTCGTGACGCATTTCCGCGCCGGCGGGGTGGACGAGTGGACGGGAATCTCGGGTACGGCCCACCTGTTCGAGCACATGCTGTTCAAGGGCTCGCAGAGCATCGGCACGACCAACTACGCCGCGGAGCAGGCCCTCTTCCCGGTGATCGATGCCGTGGCCGACTCGTTCACGGCCGAGTTCCGCAAGGGTGGCGCAACGGACAGCGCCCGGCTCGAAGCCTTGCGCGACCGGCTGAAGCAGCTCGAAGACTCGGCGCGCACATTCGTGGAGTCCAACGCCCTGGATCGCATCCTCACGGAAAACGGCGCCCAGAACCTGAACGCGTCGACCGCCAACGACCTCACCAACTACTTCTTCGCGCTCCCGTCGAACCGGGCCAAGCTGTGGTTCGTGCTCGAGAGCGATCGCATCCGCAATCCGGTGCTGCGGGAGTTCTACTCGGAGCGCGAGGTGGTCATGGAAGAGCGGCGCCTGCGCGTCGAGACGCAGCCCGGTGGATTGCTGCGGGAAGAGTTTCTGCAGGCGGCCTTCCGGGCCCACCCCTACGGCCGGCCGGTGGTCGGCGTGGCGAGCGAGATCCAGGCCGTGACCCGGCGTTCGGCGCAGGAATACTTCAAGCGGTTCTACGGACCCAACAACGCCGTCGTCGCCATCGTCGGCGACATCAACGTCGACAGCATGACCGCGTGGGCCGATCACTACTTCGCGGACATTCCCGCGGGCGAGCCGCATCGCCCCGTGGTCACGCAGGAGCCGCCGCAGCACGGGGAGCGTCGCATCGAGGTCGAATTCGACGCCAATCCGCAGCTCCTGATCGGCTATCACGTGCCCGATGGCGAGCATCCCGACGCCGCGGCGTTGTCCGTCCTGTCCGCGGTGCTGTCGGGCGGGCGGACGTCTCGGCTCTACCAGCGGCTGGTGATTCGCGACCGCGTGGCCGCGTCGATCTTCTCCGGGATGGGCCCGGGGCAGCTCTACCCGCGGCTGCTGCAGTTCAGCGCCGTCCCGATCGCGTCGCACACCACGCAGGAAATCGAAACCGCCGTTTATGAGGAGCTCGAGCGCCTGCAGCGCGAGCCGCCCACGGACTACGAGCTGCAGCGGGTGCGCAACCAGGTTCAGGCCGGCGCCATCCAGCGGCTGCAGGACAATTTCGGTCTCGCCTTCCAGCTCTCGAACAGTGAAGCCCTGTGGTACGACTGGAAACAGACGTTCCGCTTCCAGGCGGCCCAGGCGCGCGTCAGCGCCGCCGACGTCCAGCGCGTGGCGCGAACCTATTTCTCGAAGAGCAATCGCACGGTCGCCACCCTGATCCGGCCGGCCCCCCAAGCCAGCGGAGGGAACCACTAATGCGCGCGCCTCTCGCCTCCGGTGCCCTGCTGCTCGCCGCGCTGGCACCCGTCGCCGCCCAGCAGGGGGCGGCCGATGCGAAGACCCAGATCCAGTCGATGCAGTTCGCCCCGCTGCGGTTCAATCCGCCGACGCCCAAACGCCTCGTCCTCTCGAATGGGGTCGCCGTGTATCTGCTGCAGGATCACAGCCTGCCCCTGCTCGACGTCGAATTCGTCTCCAAGGCGGGGGTCGCCAACCTGCCGGACTCGTTGTGGGGCGTCGGGTGGCAGGCCGACAATCTGATGCGGACGGGCGGCACGACGCGGCTGTCGCCCGATTCCGTCGACAAGCTGATCGAGTATTACGCGCTGAACGTCGGCATTTCGACCGGCAACGAGCAGAGCACCGCCTCGTTCTCCGGGTTGTCCCGCTACCGCGATCAGATGCTCGAGCTGGGGTTCGATCTGCTGCGCAACCCGCGCAACGACTCCGCGCGCGTCCGGATCATCGCCGACCAGCAGATGGAAAACTGGCGCCGGCGCAACGACCAGCCGGGCTCGATCCTGGGACGCGCCTGGAGCCAGGTGATGATCGGCGACAATCCCCTGGGCCGCTCCCTCGTCACGCCCGATGAGGTGCGCGGGTTCACCTCGGCCCGCTTTCGGTGGACACAGGAGCGGATCTACTGTCCCCAGAATCTCGTGCTCGGCGTCTCCGGAGACTTCGACGAGCGCGGCCTGATCGCGAAGCTCGAGAGCCTGTTCCGGGGCTGGCCGGCCTGCCAGCCGGGCCTGCGCCCGGTGCCGGCTCTGCAAATCTCCGAGGGTCCGCGGACCGTCCTGGTCGAGAAGGACGTCAACCAGACCAACATCCGGATGGGGCACGCCGGCGCCATCAAGATCGCGAACACCCCCGACTACTTCGCCGCTCAGGTCGCCGACTTCCTGCTGGGCGGAGGGGGCGGCTTCAATTCGCGGCTGCTGCAACGCGTGCGCTCGGACTCGGGGTTCGCGTACTCGGTGTTCTCCAACTGGGGCGCCGATACCCGGCGCGAGGATCTCTTTTTCGCCGGCGCGCAGATTCGCGCCGAGAAGACCGTCGCGGGCGTGTCCTTGATGCGGCAGATCATCGCGTCCATGGCGACGGAGCCCGTGACGGCCAGCGACGTGAAGCTGGCCCAGGACAACGAGGTCAACAGCTTCGTGTTCCAGTTCGAGAACGCGGACCAGATCGTGGCCACGCAGCTGGGCTACGCGCTGGACGGGCTGCCGCCCAACTGGTTCGATCTCTACCTGAAGGGGATTCAGGCCGTGACACCGGCTCAGGTGACGGACGTCGCGCGCCGCTACCTCCACGCCGACCGCCTGGTGACGATCGTGGTCGGGAACCCCGCGTCGTTCGACAAGCCGCTCGATTCGCTGGGCCCGGTCATCCGGCTGCCGGTGGATTCGATTCACCGCTAGATACGGCGCTGATACGCAAAGGGAGGCCAGTAACCCCTGGCCTCCTTTGTTTTCGAAAAGGTATTCGATGCGGCCTTGACTGGCTCGCACGACGTCCTCGTTGCCTTGACCGCCTACACGGTCTCCAACACGCCAACACGTCGAAGCCCAGGTTTTGGCCTCTCACATCACTTCACGGAGAGATTGACCAGCCTGGCCCGCGGCGGGATCCCCGACTCGAGCTCCAAAATCCCCACGCTCACGGGCAGATCGAACCGCCGGGGACCGGCGCTTCCCGGATTCATCACGGTCACGGTCCGATCCACGAGCTCGAGCAGCGGCTTGTGCGTGTGACCGTACACGATGATGTCCGCTTCGGGAAACGCCGAGTGCAGGGCGTCGGGAGTGGCGTGCTCCAGCTGGTCGCCGTGCGTCACGACGATATCGAAGCCGTCGAGGCGAAGCGTGGCCACCCGCGGCAACAGCTGCTTCAGCTCGAGGTTGTCGGTGTTTCCGTAGACGGCCGTCACGGGAGCGAGGGCCTGGAGGTCGATGAGGATCTCCCGCTTTCCGACATCCCCGCCGTGCAGGATGTGATCGACCGCCTGGAACGCGTCGAACACTTCCGGCCGCAGCAATCCATGAGTATCCGAGATCACACCGAGCCGCATGCCTGAAACCCGTGGGCGGGGGGAGGGGGGGGGCGCTAGCCGCCGGCCCAGCGTTTGACGAGGGCGATATCCAGCTCCAGATGATCCAGCACGCGTTGCACGATGAAGTCGACGAGCTCATCGATCTTCGTGGGACGATGATAGAAGCCCGGCGCGGCCGGGAGCACGATCGCCCCGGCCTCCGTGACCAGCGTGAGGTTGCGCAGGTGCACGAGAGAAAGCGGAGTCTCACGCGGCACGAGGATCAGCCGGCGCCGCTCCTTCAGGGTCACGTCCGCCGCGCGCTCGATCAGGCTGCGGCTCGTGCCGTGCGCGATCGCGGCCACGGTGCCCATCGAACAGGGACACACCACCATGCCGGCGGTCCGCGCCGAGCCTGAGGCCGGCCGGGCGCCGCGGTCCTTGTCGTCGAACACGGTCACACTGGCCCACTCGCCACCGGTCGCTTTGCGCAGCGCGGGCTCGCCTTCGATGCCGCACTCCTCCTCGAGCAACCGCCAGCCGTGCGTGGATACGAGCAGCCAGGTCGGCACCTGGTGTTTGGCGAGCGTTTCCAGGAGTCGCACGCCGTACGGAGCGCCCGACGCACCGGTAATGGCGAGGACGACCGGGAGCCGACCCGTCATCGTACACGCCCCCCCTCCAGGACGAGCACGATGACGCGGTCCGGCTCGCCCGCCACCATGGGCGGTAAAGCGAGCGTCACACCCGCGGTCGAGTTTTCAAACCGCACCGGTATCCCACCGCGCAGGACGGAAGCGGTTCGGACTCGGGCTCCCAGGGCCGGCAGGGCGAGCAACTGGTCGGGCCAATCGAGCACGTGGACGAATACCGTGTCCCCGCGGCGCGTCGTCGCTCCCCAGCTGCGGGGCGGGACCGGCCCGCCGCGCGTGCCGTAGATCGCCGTTCCGTACACGCCAAGCCATTGGCCGAGGGAATCGAGCCGCGCCGTGAACTCGGGGCTGATCGTGCCGTCCGGCCGCGGGCCGACGTTCAAGAGGAGATTGCCGCCATTGCCGGCGGCGCGCACCAGGTAGCCCACCAGCGTGCGCACCGACTTGAACCCCTTGTCGGTGATGTTGAAGCCCCAGGAATCGTTCATGGTGAGCGATGTCTCGAGCGGCAGGTCCCCGCTCACGAAGCTCGTGTTGAACCCCGCCGTGTTGGCGCCGGGCAGGTCCTGCTCGAAGGTCTGGACGTCCTCACCCGGGCGCGGCTGCTGGTGGTGGTTGGGGATGACGAGCCCCGCGGGCTGCAGCCCGTGGATCAGCGCATAGGTCGAGTCGAGCTGCCACGGCGCGTCCGGCTTGTCCCACATGCCGTCGAACCAGATCCCGCCGATAGGCCCGTAGTGTGTGAGCAGCTCGGTGAGCTGCGCGTTCATGAAGGCGAGGTAGCGGCTCCAGTCGCCGTGCGGCGGGCGGCCGTTGTCCCACGCCGTCTCGCCACGGGGCCAGTAGTCGGCGTGATGCCAGTCGAGCTGGGAGTAATAAAAGAACAGCCGCAACCCGCCGGCGCGGCACGCGTCGGCAAGCTCCTTCAAGGGATCCCGCTGAAACGGCGTCCAGTCGACGATGTTGTAGGGCGTTTCCGTCGTCTTGAACATCGAGAAGCCGTCATGGTGGCGCGCGGTGATCGTGACGTAGCGGGCACCGGCGCGCCGGGCGAGGGCGACCCACGCCGCGGCGTCGAACTTCACCGGGTTGAACGTCGCGGCGAGGGACTCGTAGTCCGCCACGGAGATCTTGCGGTTATGCATCACCCACTCGCCCGCGCCAAGCTGGCTGTAGACACCCCAGTGGATGAACAGCCCGAGCTTGGCATCGGCGAACCAGCGGCGGGCCGCGAGCCGTTCGGGCGCTACGGCATCGTCCCGCTGCGCCCCCACCGCACGGCCTCCCAGCACGAGCAGCACGAGCGCTCCCGGCAGCACCCTCACTAGCGGCCGCGACGGTTTGGGGTCGGGGAACGTTTCGGATGTGCCGGCGGACGCTGGGGAGGGACGGGGGACGAGGGACGGGGGACGGGTCGGTGTTTCCCGACCTCTGAGCCACCCCTCCCCCGTCCCCCCTCCCTCGTCCCTTTCATAACACTCGATCCGTTAACGCCCCGAGAAACACAACCACACTGACGATCCCGTTCGCGGTGAAAAACGCCGCGTCCAGGCGCGAGAGGTCGTCGGGCCTGACGAGCTGGTGCTCCCACGCGAGGATCGCCGCGCCGATCGCGACGCCGGCATAGTAGGGCCAGCCGAGCCCCAGGGCCCACCCGAGCCACACGAGCGCCACGATCGTGATCCCGTGCAGCAGCTTGGCGAAGAAAATGCTGCGCGCCCGTCCGAACCGGACTACCGCGGAGTGCAGGCCCGCACCGCGGTCGAAGGCTTCGTCCTGGAGCGCGTAGAACACGTCGAACCCGGCGATCCAGCACGTCACGGCGCCGGCCAGGACCCAGAGCAGCCACCAGGGAGTGCTCCACTGTCCCGTCACGGCGAGGTATCCAGCCGGACCGGCGATGGCATCGCCAAACCCGAGCCACACGTGCGACCACCAGGTGAAGCGTTTCGCATAGCTGTAGATCATGACGATGGCGAGCGCCGGCGGCGACAGAGCGAAGCACAACGGATTGAGCGCGCGGGCCGCCCAGACGAAGGCGCCCGCCGCGAGCGC
>Ga0075434_100000282_pt1 | contig 36131 bp, 37 predicted proteins | sample RhiMethybrSRZTD3_FD_75298 | JGI IMG/M metagenome (GOLD analysis project Ga0075434, IMG submission 75298) | Populus rhizosphere microbial communities from Tennessee, USA - Rhizosphere MetaG P. TD hybrid SRZTD3 | ecosystem: Host-associated > Plants > Roots > Rhizosphere > Soil | place: USA...
GGGCGACGTCATCACCGCGATCGACGGCGAGACGGTGAGCGACACCAATGACGTCCAGCGGATCCTCGGCGACGCCCCGGCCGGGAAGCCACTGTCGTTCACCCTCGACGTGGACGGGAACGTCGAGCACGCGACGTTCACGCGGCAGGCGTGCGGCCCGAAGGAGCACGAGCTCCTCGTCGGCTTCACGTCGGTCGACGCGTTCCCTTTCCCGATCGCGATCTCGAGCGGGGACATCGGGGGACCTTCGGCGGGACTGATGTGGGCGCTCGGTCTCTACGAGCTCATGACGCCGGGAGACCTGCTCGCCGGGCGGACCGTCGCCGGGACCGGCACGATCGACCTCCGGGGCAGGGTGGGACCGATCGGCGGCATCAGCGACAAGGTGGTCGCGGCGGAGAAGGCGGGGGCACAGATCTTCCTCGCGCCGGAGAAGAACAGGCCGGATCTCGCGGGCGTCGACACCGGGGACATGCGGGTCCTCTACGTGGCCCGGTTCGCGGATGCCCTCCGGGCGCTCGAACCGGCCCGAACGAGCACGTGAAGTAGGCTGCAGCCGATGTCGACGATCCGACTGCCCGCCCGAACGCGCCGTTGGCCGCTGATCGTGATCGGCATCGTCGTGCTGACGATCGTGCTGTTCACGGCCCTGTCCGGGTTCGTGATCGACCTGCTGTGGTACCGCGAGATCCACCAGTCGGGCGTGTTCTGGACGGTCCTTCGGACCAAGTTCGTGCTCGCGCTCGTCTTCGGTCTGCTGTTCTTCGCGATCCTCTACGTGAACCTGCTGATCGCTCGGCGGATCCGTCCGGCCACGCGCGTGCTCTCGCCCGACCAGGAGGTCCTCGACCGGATCCGCGACGTCACCGATCCGCTGCTGCGTTGGGCGGTCCCGCTCGGGTCGGCGATCCTGGCGTTCCTCGTCGCCCTCGGGGTGACCGGGCAGTGGAGCGCGTTCCTGCTGTGGAGGAACTCCTCGGCGGCGTCGTTCGGGACGACGGAGCCGATCTTCGGTCGCGATCCCGCCTTCTACATCTTCTCCCTGCCGTGGTTGCGGTTCCTCCAGGGGTGGCTGTTCTCCACGCTCGTCGGGGTCACGATCCTCGTCGCGATCGCGCACGTGCTCTGGGGTGGGATCCGCCCGCAGGCGCCGATGTTCGCCGACAAGGTCACACCGGCCGCTCGTGCGCATCTGTCGGTGCTGCTCGGGCTCATCATGCTCGTGAAGGCGTGGGGATACTGGCTGGGCAGGTTCGACCTCCTCACGTCGCCGCGCGGCGTCGTGGAGGGAGCCTCGTACACCGACGTGAAGGCGCAGCTCCCGGCGCTGAACTTCCTGACGATCGTCGCGGTGATCTGCGCGATCCTGTTCTTCGCGAACATCCGTCTCCGGAACTGGAGCCTCCCCATCATCGCCGTCGCCTTGCTCGCGCTGGCCTCGGTGCTCCTCGGCGCGATCTATCCGGCGTTCGTCCAACAGTTCCGTGTGAAGCCGAACGAACAGCAGGACGAAGCACCGTACATCGGCTCCAACATCGCGGCGACGACGACGGCCTTCGGGTTGGGCTCGATCCAGGCGCAGCAACGCCAGGTCAGTCCGACCCCATTGGATGCGAAACAGATCCAGGACAACGCGGGCACGGTGTCCAACATCCGCGTCTGGCGGCCCATCGTGCTGAAGGAGAACCTGCAGTCCGTGCAGCGGTTCAAGCAGTACTACGACTTCAACGACGTCGACGTCGATCGTTACCAGGTGAACAACGAGGAACGGGTGCTGATGATCTCCGCGCGTGAGATCGCCCAGCGGGGGCTTCCGTCCGCCTCGCAGACCTGGCAGAACGTGCACCTCGCGTACACGCATGGGTACGCGGCGGTCGCCGCGCAGGTGAACGCTGCGACGACCCAGGGACAGCCCGACTACGTGCTGCAGGACCTCCCTCCGGCGACGTCGGACCCCGAGGCGCTGACGATAACGCAGCCGCGGATCTACTACGGGGAGAGCAACCAGGAGCCGTTCGTCGTCACGAACACGAACGTGAACGAGCTGGATTTCCAGGACAACGCGACGGCCGCGCCCTACACGGGGAGCGGAGGGATCCCCCTGTCGAACTTCATCTCTCGTGCGATGTTCGCGTGGAAGTACCGGGACTACAACCTGCTCGTCTCGGGCAGCATCGACTCCGCCAGCAAGATCCTGATCTACCGCGACATCCAGACGCGCGTGCCGAAGGCCGTTCCCTTCTTGAAGTTCGACAACGATCCGTACCTCGCGATCGTCGGCGGTCGCCCGGTCTGGATCTGGGACGCGTACACGTACACGAACGAGTATCCGTACTCGCAGGCGGTGGACCTCCAGGACGCGGCGCCCGGCCAGGATTCGTCGGCGGTTCCGTTCCAAGGGACGGTCAACTACCTGCGGAACTCGGTGAAGGCGGTCGTCGACGCGTACGACGGATCGATCACGTACTACGCGACCCTCTCGGGTCCGAACGCGGATCCGATCGTGCAGGTCTGGGCGAAGGCGTTCCCGGGGCTGTTCACCGACATCAGCACCGCCCCGGCCGCGCTCCAGGCGCATTTCCGGTACCCGGAGAACCTGTTCCAGGTCCAGGCCTTCCAATACGCCAACTACCACGTGACCGACCCGACGCTCTTCTATCAGAAGCGTGACTTCTGGGCGATCCCGCCCGACCCGACGGTGTCCGGATCCCAGACCGGCGTGTCGCTCAGGCCCTACTACCAGCTGATCCGATTGCCGGACCAGGACCAGGAAGAGTTCGAGCTCGTGATCCCCTTCGTCCCCGCGGACCGGCAGAACATGGTCGGTTGGATGGCGGCGTCCTCGGACGCGCCCGACTACGGCAGGCTCACCGTGTTCCGGTTCCCGGAGGGTCAGACGGTCGAGGGTCCGACCCAGGTCTTCGCGCGGATCAACCAGGACGCGCGGTTCTCGAGCGAGCGGACGCTGCTCAGCCAAGCCGGCTCGAACGTCCTGTTCGGCGACTTCCTGGTGATCCCGATCGACAACTCCTTCCTCTACGTCCAGCCCGTGTACGTGCAGGCGCAGCAGACGCCGATCCCGCAGCTCCACGACGTGATCATCGTGAACGGGAGCGGAGGCGGTGTGACGATCGCCGACAACCTCCAGGACGCGATCCGCGACGCGGTGAGCGGAACGGTGCCGTCCGGGCCGAGCGGCGGCGGCGGTGGGACGACGCAGCAGCAGATCCAAAGGCTCCTCGCGCAGGCGCAGACGCACTTCGAGAACGCCCAGGCCGCGCTGACCAAGGGGAACCTCGCCCTCTATCAGTCGGAGATCGACGCGGCCCAGGCGGCTGTCGACCAGGCGGCGAAGCTCGCGGGGCAGTCGGCCTCGCAGGGAGGCTCGCCGTCCGCGTCTCCGACGCCCTCCGCGAGCGTGACGGCCTCCCCGACGCCCTAGCCCTCCAGGCGGAAACTCAGGTCGGCGGACACGTCGGCCACGTCCATCTGTGCCTTCTGCAGGCGACCCGAGTAGTCCCAGTTCATCGCCTGCCAGCGCGTGAACTGGTCGAGCACCCATACGCCCGACTGGCGCGATCCGTTGCCGCTCTTCGCGTTGCCGCCGAACGGCAGGTGTGCTTCGGCGCCCGAGGTCGAGTTGTTCACGCTCACCATCCCCGCGGAGACGCGCTCGCGGAACCGGAAGGCGTGCAGCGGGTCGGTCGTGTAGATCGCCGAGGAGAGCCCGTACCCGTGGCCGTTCGCCAGCTCGATCGCCTCGTCGAACGTATCGAACGACGCGACGCCGACGATCGGCCCGAACGTCTCCGTCCGGTAGAGCTCGTCGTCGATCGTGACGCCGTCGACGATCGATGGGTGGTAGTAGAGGCCGGCACCCGGGTCCCCGACGAACCCTTCGCGCGGCGCGTCCGCCGTGATCCGCCCGATCGCCGTCGATCCGCGAACCGTGTGATGGTCGCGGATCAGCCCGAGCCATCCCTCGAAACGTTCTGCGAAGCGGCCGTCGATCATCGGCCCGTACAGCACGTCGGCGGTGGGATCGCCGACGGCGGCTTCCGCGGTGGCCTTGTCGAATCGCTCAAGGAAGTCGTCGTGGACGTCCCGATGCACGATCGCGGTCCCGAGCGAGGTGCACCGTTGTCCCGCGGTCCCGAACCCGCTGAAGAGGGCGCCTTCGACGGCGAGGTCGAGATCGGCATCCGGCATCACCACGAGCGGGTTCTTCCCGCCGAGCTCGAGGCATGGGGTCTGGAGATGCCGGCCGCAGAGCTCGCCCAGCCGCGCGCCGACCGCGGAGGATCCGGTGAAGCCGACCTTGTCGACCAGCCCCTCGTCGAGCGCGCGTTCGAGACCGGCAAAGGTCTCCGGCCCGTCGGTGAGGACCATCTGCACCGCTCCGTCTGGGAACCCCGCATGGAGGAACAGCTGCGCGAAGGCCTCCGCGATCGCGGGGGTGTATTCGGCCGGCTTCCAGACGACGGTGTTCCCACAGAGCAGCGCGGGCACGAGGTACCAGGACGGGACGGCGACGGGGAAGTTCCCGGCGGTGACGATCGCCGCGGTGCCGACCGGGACGCGGAAGGTGAAGAGCTGCTTGTCGGGCATCTCGGAGGGCACCGTCATGCCGTAGAGGCGCCGGCCTTCGCCAAGGAAGAAGGTGCAGGTATCGACCACCTCCTGCACCTCGCCCCGGGACTCCCTGATCGGCTTGCCGATCTCGAGGGTGATGAGCCGGGCGAGCGCCTCCGCGTTGTCTTCGACGAGACGCCCGAGTTGCTGGATCGCCCGGCCGCGGACCGGGGCCGGGACGGACGCCCAGGCCGGCTGGCCCGCCTTCGCCAAGCGCGCCGCCTCGACGAGCGTGTCGGCGTTCCCCACGTGCGCTTCGCTAACGGTCTCCTCGAGCCGGCTCGGGTTGGGGATCCGCCGGGTGCCGCCGGGTGCGTCGTCGGCCGGCCTGCCGTTCAAGAGCGAACGCACGTCGCGCATGGCGGGATGGTACGCCGCGACGACCAGCGATGAGTCCCGACGTGCCCGGACGTCCTATGTTCGAAGGAGCCGTGGAGTGCCGACGGAACGGAAGGCGGTCGACATGCGGAAGCTGATGGTGACGACGTTCGTGAGCCTCGACGGGGTCATGCAGGCTCCGGGCGGGCCGGAGGAGGACGAGAGCGACGGGTTCGCGTGGGGTGGATGGTCCGTCAACTATTGGGACGACACGATGGGCGCCTATATGGGCGACGTGATGAGCCGTCCCTTCGACCTGCTCCTCGGCCGCCGGACGTACGACATCTTCGCGGCGTACTGGCCGACCGCACCGGAGGAAGCGGGTGGGAAGCCGTTGAACGACGCCACGAAGTTCGTCGCGTCACGGAGCCGGCCGACGCTCGGATGGGGGCCCGCCGTGCTTCTCGAGGGCGACGCTGCCGAGACCGTCGCCGAGCTCAAGCGCGGCGACGGTCCCGAGCTGCAGGTCCACGGCAGCGGGAACCTGATCCAGACGCTCGTGCCGGCGGGGCTGATCGACGAGTTCCGGGTCTGGACGTTCCCGGTGCTGGTCGGTTCCGGCAGGCGACTGTTCGCGGAGGGCACGGTGCCCGCGGGACTGCGTCTCATCGACACGACCGTCTCCACGACCGGCGTCGTGATCGCGACGTACGAACCGGCCGGCGCCCTTGTGGTGGGGACCTTCGGTCAGGAGTAAGGGCCGAACCAGGGAGGGGACACGTTCATGAAGCTCACGACCACGACGATCGTCACGGTCGACGGTGTGATGCAGGGGCTCGGTGGGCCGGACGAGGATCGCAGCGGCGGGTTCGAGCGCGGCGGATGGGTCGCGCCGTTCTGGGACGAGGAGGGCGCCGCGTTCCTGAACCAGGTCTATGGGCGCGCCGGCGCGTTCCTGTTCGGCCGGCGAACCTACGAGATCTTCGCCGCCTCCTGGGGCGTGTGGCAGGATCCGGGCGACAGCCCGATCTGGACGGCGCTGAACACGAAGCCCAAATACGTCGTTTCGAGCACGCTCGCCGAACCGGGATGGGCGAGCACGACCGTCCTCTCCGGTGACGTAGCGTCTGCGATCGGCGAGCTGAAGGCGGGGCGGGAGGGTGAGCTGCAGGTGCACGGCAGCGGGGCCTTGGTCCGCTGGCTTTTGGCTCAGCAGCTGGTGGATGAGATGAACCTCATCGTCTGCCCCGTGGTGCTCGGGCAGGGCACGCGGCTGTTCCCCGACACCGGGCCCGACATGGCGCTCGACCTGATCGACACCCGATCCACTCCGAAAGGAGTGACGATCCAGGTCTATTGGCCCACGGGCCGCCCGCGGTACGGAACGGCCTCGCCGACTCCGAGCCAGTGACGTCGGCGCCACAAGCGAGTCGATCGCATGCGCGCGCGAGTCTGCTAGCCTCCGATTGCGGGGTGGAGCAGTCTGGTAGCTCGCTGGGCTCATAACCCAGAGGTCGTAGGTTCAAATCCTACCCCCGCGACGAAGCGGCTCAGAAGGTCCCGCGGAAGCGGGACCTTCGTGCGTCCGGCCTAGACTTCGGACATGGCCGCCTTCCCCCGTCTGACGGCGATCGCGACGCTGCTCACCGCGTGCACGTTCGGCGCTTCCGCGTCGGCGCCAACGGCAACATCCGAAGAGCACGCGGTGATCCACGCTGATGTCGTCCGGAACCCGGCCGATCCGGCGTACACCGTCCATCTGAGGAGCGACGCGTCGGGTCGCACGTGGTCGGGATGGGAGTCCGTCTCGTTCGCCAACGTCGATGCTGCACCGCTCGGCCGGGTGTGGTTCCGGCTCTGGTCGAACGGCCTGGACGGTTGCGACCCGTTGGCGATCACGATCACCCACCCGTCGTCCGGGGCGTGGGGGGCTCCGACGACCGACTGCACGGCGATTTCGGTGGATCTCGACGCCCCGCTGGCTCCGGGCGATCGAACGAACGTGCGGTTCGACCTGCGGATCCACGTCGCGGCGCGGAACGACCGGTTCGGTTACGCGGGCGGCATGTCGCTCCTCGGGACGGCGCTGCCGACGCTCGCCGTCCACGACGACCAGGGGTGGCACCTCGATCCGTTCGTCGACTTCGGCGAGAGCTTCTACTCGGTCGTGGGGCGGTACCGCGTCACGCTCGACGTCCCGGACGGGCTGGCGACGCCGACCACCGGCCGACAGGTCGCGGTGACCGCCGCGGGCGATCGGACGATCCGCACGTACGTCGCCGACGAGGTCCGGGACTTCGAGTGGGCGGCCGGCGCCCTGCGGAACGTCCAGGCGACCGAGGGCAACGCGGTCGTGCGCGTGTGGTACCGAAGCGGGTACGTGACGCCGGCGAAGGCCCGGCACCTCCTGGAGCTCGCGCGAACGTCGATGGCCACGTACTCGGCCGCGTTCGGTGATTACCCGTACCCCGAGATGGACGTCGTCCTCACGTCGTTCCCCCACTACGGCGGGATGGAGTATCCGCAGATCGTGTTCGCGAACCCGCAGGACCGCGTCGTGACGCACGAGCTCGCGCACCAATGGTGGTTCGGGATCGTCGGCGACGACGAGTACTCGGAGCCGTGGCTCGACGAGTCGTTCGCGACATGGTCGATGTTCCTGCCGCTGAAGCCGTGGATCGGGTGCGACGCGTACGACTGGCCGAGCCCGACCGCTCGGATCACGAACGACATGGCGTACTGGTCCGACCACCAGGACGAGTACGGCACGATCTACGAGGGTGGGGGATGCCTGCTGGCCGACCTCGCGCGCCGCTTCGGGCTCGATCGGTTCGAGTCGATCCTCGCCTCGTACGAGGCGAGCCATCGTTTCGGGGTCTCGCGGACCGGCGACTTCACGGCGGCGGTCGACGAGGCCGCCGCGACGGACCTCCCCGGCCTGGACATGGCCGCGTATTGGGATCGCTGGCGGATCGGTTGAGCGCCGGGGGCGCCGGGCGGGCCCGTCGGGGTAGCATCCCCCGAAGGCGAGAGGAGGGGCCGTGGCCAGCAAGGACGTCATCGAGCGGCTGTCGCGCGTGCCGATCTTCGCCGGGTGTTCGAAGAAGGACCTCCAGACGATCGCGAAGGCGGTCCGCCCGATCCGGCATGCCGCCGGGGACGTGGTGGCCACCGAGGGTGAGCCGGGTGCCGGCCTGTTCGTGATCGACGAGGGCGAGGCGGACGTCACGATCGGCGGGAAGAAGCTGAACCACCTCGGGCCCGGCGACTTCTTCGGGGAGATGGCGCTCCTGGACGGCGGTCCTCGGACGGCCACGGTGACCGCGACGACCGACATGGAGCTGTACGCGCTGACCGAGTGGGTGTATCGGGGGCTGCTCACGGAGCATCCGTCGATCGCCCTGCGGACGCTCGAGGCGATGGCGGCCCGTCTCCGGCGCGCGACGAAGGCCCTCATCAGCTAACCCGTGCCGTTCCTGCGCCGCCCCGACGGTTGCCGGATCCGTTACGAGCTCGCCGGCGCTCCCGGCGCGCCGCCGCTGCTCATCCTCGAAGGCGTCGCCGACCGGATCGAGGGATGGCGGCGGAGCCTGCCGGCGCTCGCGAGCGAGCTCTCGGTCGCGATCTTCGACCAGCGGGGCAACGGGGACAGCGACGAGCCGCCGGGTCCGTGCACGATGGCGACGTTCGTCGAGGACGCGATCGGCGTGCTCGACGAGATCGGGTGGGACCGGGCGCACGTGTACGGGCAGTCGTTCGGCGGGATGGTCGCCCAGGAGCTCGCGCTCACGCATCCGGATCGCGTGCGAGCCCTCGTCCTCGGTTGCACGACCGCCGGGGAAGCTCACACCGTCCCGGTGGACGAAGGGAAGGTGCCGAAGGGCGAGCCGTGGCGGGCATGGTACGGCTCCGCGCATCCCGACCTTCACCCGGACGAGGTCGCCGAGGACCTGCGCGTCGCCTCGGCGCCGCCCGAGCATCCCGAGGGCGCGCGGCGACAATGGGAAGCGATGGTCTCGTGGGACGCGTACGACCGGCTGCCGGAGATCTCCGTTCCGACGCTCGTCCTGCACGGGACCGAGGACCGGATGATCGCGCCGGCGAACGCCGAGGTCCTCGCCGCGCGGATCCCGGGAGCCGAGCTCGTGCTCCTCGAGGGCGCCGGGCACGTCTACCACTGGGAACAGCCGGAACGCGCGGACCGCGACGTGGTGTCGTTCCTGCGGCGGCACGCGGATGCCTGAGGCGCCCGAGGAGGTCGTCGCGATGGCCGAGCGGCGCGCGCAGGCGCGCACCGCGAAGGACTTCGGGGAGGCCGACGCGATCCGCGAGCGGATCGCGTCGGCCGGCTGGTCGGTCGAGGACACGCCCGGCGGCGGGTACACGCTGAGCCCGGCGGGGGCGCCCGCCGACGAGCGCATCGAGCCCGCGGACGTGCGGAGCGTCCTCGGCGAGCCGGCGACGGCGGACGTGAGCCTGCAATGGGTCTGCGAGGGGTGGCCCGACGACATCGATCGCGCGATCGCGTCGTTCCGCGCGTACGCGGGGGAGCGCGGCCTCCAATTCGTGGTCGCGGACGTGACCGGCGAGCCGGCCGACCGCTGGGGCGGGGACGTCGAGGTCGTCCGCCTCCTCGAGGGCACCGGGTGGGCGGCCGCGCGCAACGCCGGTCTCCGGCGTGCGCGCGGCCGCCTCGTCTTCGCGCTGGACGGCTCGATCGAGGCGACGGGCGACGTCGTCGCGCCGCTCGAGGCCGCCCTCGCCGACCGAGCGGTCGGCGTGTGCGGCCCCTTCGGGATCGTCACGACCGACCTCCGCGAGTTCGAACCGGCGCCGGATCCCGGTCCGTGCGACGCCGTCGAGGGGTACCTGATGGCGTTCCGGCGCGAGGTCCTCGAGGACGCGGGCCTCTTCGACGAGAAGTTCACCTGGTACCGGACCGCCGACATCGAGTGGTCCTTCCGCGTCAAGGACGCCGGCTACCGCTGCGAGGTGGTCGAGGCGCCGGTCACGAAGCACGAACACCGGATGTGGTTCGAGACCCCGCGGGCGGAGCGGGCGAAGTGGTCGAAGCGGAACTTCTACCGGTTCCTGGACCGCTGGCGAGATCGGTGGGACCTGGTCCTGAGCGGCCGCCCCGCGGATCGCTGAAGGTCAGTCGGCGGGGATCGGGGGTGCCGGCGGGATGAGCGGGGCCGGCGCCGGCCGGGCGTGCACCGCGGCGGGCTTGGACGCGACCGCCGCGGCCGAACGCTCTTGGAGGTCGCGCCGGGCCGTCTCCGGGTCCGGGATCTGCTTCGTCCCGGTGGCGTAGGCCTCGAGGTCGTCGCCGTCGATCGTCTCGACGACGAGGAGCAGGTCGCGGAGCGAGTCGAGGAGCGCCCGTCGCTGCATGAGGATCCGTTGCGCCTTCTCGTGCGCTTCGTCGAGCAGGCGGCGGGTCTCCGCGTCGATCATCTGCGCGGTCTCGCCCGAGATCTTGGGCTGCTGCCAGAACATGTTGGGGTCGTCGCGCCCGAGCGAGAGGGGTCCGACCTTCTCGCTCATGCCGTACTCCGCCACCATCGCGCGCGCGATCTGCGTCGCCTTCTCCAGGTCGTTCTGCGCGCCGGTCGAGACCTCGCCGAACACGATCTCCTCGGCCACGCGCCCGCCCATGGAGAACGCGAGGATGTCCTTGAGCTCGGGCTCGGTGGCCATGTAGCGGTCCTCGAGCGGCCGGGTCATCGTGAGGCCGAGCGCGGCGGTCCCGCGCGCGATGATCGTCACGCGGTGCACCGGGTCGAGGTTCTCGCAGAAGTGCGCCACGAGCGCATGCCCCATCTCGTGCGCGGCGACGCGGACCTTCTCGCGGTCGCTGATCACCCGCGACTTCCGCTCGAGGCCCATCGAAGCTCGGTCGATCGCCTCCTCGAGCTCGTCCATCGTGACCGCGTTCTTCTCGCGACGCGCCGCGAGCAGGGCCGCCTCGTTCACGACGTTCTCGAGGTCGGCGCCGGTGAACCCGGGGGTCCGCTGCGCGATCGTCCGGAGGTCGTCGGCCGGGTCGAGCGCGACGCCCCGCGCGTGGACGCGCAGGATCTCCTCGCGACCCCTGAGGTCGGGCGGGTCGACGACGACCTGACGGTCGAACCGGCCGGGGCGGACGAGCGCGGGATCGAGGACGTCGGGGCGGTTCGTCGCCGCCATGATGATCACGCCCTTCGAGGAGTCGAAGCCGTCCATCTCGACGAGCAGCTGGTTCAGCGTCTGCTCACGCTCGTCGTGCGCGCCGAACCCGGCGCCCATCGCTCCGGAGCGCCCCTTGCCGATCGTGTCGATCTCGTCGAGGAACACGAGCGCGGGCGCCTTCTCCTTCGCCTGCTGGAAGAGCTCGCGGACGCGCGCGGCGCCGAGGCCGACGAACATCTCGACGAACTCCGAACCGCTCATGAAGAAGAACGGCACGTTCGCCTCACCGGCGACAGCCCGCGCGAGCAGCGTCTTGCCGCACCCGGGCGGGCCGAGCAGGAGCACTCCCTTCGGGATCCGGCCGCCGAGCCGCTGGTACTTCTTGGGGTTCTTCAGGAACTCGACGATCTCCTTGAGCTCCTCCTTCGCCTCGTCGACGCCGGCGACGTCCGAGAACGTCGTCTTCATCTCCTTCCGGTCGTAGATCTTGACCTTGTTCTTGCCCATGTTGAGCGGGTTCGCGGCGCCGCCCCCGACGCGGCGGAACAGGAAGTAGTAGGCGAGGCCCATCAGGAGGAGAAGCGGGAGGATGCTCGCGAGGAGCGAGAACCAGGGGCTGGGCGTCGTCATCTTGACGTCGACGTTGTGGTCCGTCAGGAACTGAAGACTGTCCGGCGTGAGCTGGACGTTGCTCGAGAGCGTGGTCGTGAACGCGACGTCCTGGCCTTGGGGGTCCTTGTAGGTGCCGGTGATCGAGTTGTCCGAGATCGTGACGGCCGAGATATCCCCGGCGGTCACGTGCTGCTGGAACTCGGTGTAGGAGATCTGCTGCTTCGACGCCGACGAGAACCACTGGTTGAACGCGATCAACGCCAGCACGACCAGCCCGATCAGGATCCAGGGCGTCAGGCGGGTCCGCGGCGCGATCGGGCCGGGACCGTCGGAGCCGGGACGGCGGGGCGTGCGGTCGTTGTCGGGCATGCTCACATGATGGCATCGACCTGCGCAATCGACAGTAGCGGCGATACCCTGGACGGTCCATGGCGCAGACGGCCCAAGACGACCCCGCGCTCCGCGAGCGGTTCGAACGCGATGTGCTGCCGTTGCTCCCGTCCCTGTACGGGGCGGCGCTCCGGCTGACGCGGAACCCCGCCGACGCGGAGGACCTGGTGCAGGAGACCTACCTGCGCGCGTACCGCGGCTTCGCTGGCTTCCGGGAGGGCACCAACCTCAAGGCGTGGCTCTACCGGATCCTCACGAACAGCTTCATCAACACGTACCGGAAGAAGCAGCGCGAGCCTCAGACCGTGGAGGGGCCGGACGACGCGGACGAGTGGTACCTCTTCGACCGGCTCGGCTCGCAGAGCGTCGAGGGGTCCGCCGAGGACGAGGTGCTGGAACGGATCCCGGACGCGGCCGTGAAGACCGCCTTGGAGTCGTTGCCGGAGAACTTCCGCATCCCGGTACTCCTCGCGGACGTCGAGGGCTTCTCGTACAAGGAGATCGCCGAGATCATGGAGACCCCGATCGGGACCGTCATGAGCCGCCTCCATCGGGGAAGGAAAGCGCTGGAGCGCGCGTTGTGGGAAACGGCCAAGGAGCGAGGACTTGTCGATGGATGATTGCGGGCCCGAGTGTCAAGAGGCGCTCCGTGAGCTGGAGCGCTTCCTGGATCGCGAGCTGGACGACGTCGTCCGGACGAAGGTCGAACGGCATCTGTCCGGTTGCGGGACGTGCACCGACCGGCTCGAGTTCCGCGTCCATCTCAAGGCGCTGATCCAGACGAAGTGCTCCGAGCGGGAGCTGCCGGCAGGTCTCGAGGAACGGGTCCGTCGCGTCCTGTCCACCTCCGAGGCCGGCGAGTCGGGCTGACGCCGGGTCCGGGGGTGCAACGATCCCGGATGTGCGGCAAACTCCACCGCGCGCGGGGCGCGCGTGCGGACCGCACGAGCACGGAGGTGGGCTGACGCGATGGATCGACTCGGGACGCTGCTCCTCGTCTGGGCGCACCCAGACGACGACATCTACACGAGCGCCGGCGTCATGGCGGCCGCGGCGAGGGCCGGAGATCGCGTCGTCGACGTGACGGCCACCAGGGGAGAGGGCGGCTCGTTCGACGAGGAGCGGTGGCCGCCGGAGACGATGGGCGAGGTTCGGACCGCCGAGCTGTTGCGCTCCCTCGAGATCCTCGGCGTGGACGAGCATCACTTCCTCGAGGGACCGATCGACGTCGACATGCAGGCGCACCTGGACGAGTCGGGCGCCGAGCAGGTCAAGGCGATCATGGCGGATGTGGACCCCGACACGGTGATCACGTTCGGCCCCGACGGGATGACGGGGCACCAGGGACACAAGGACGTGAGCCGGTGGAGCACGGACGCGTTCGCCGCCGTCGCGAAGCCCGGCGCCCGGCTGCTCTACGCGACGCAGACGCCCGAGTGGGTCGCTGAATGGGTCCCGAAGCTCGAGCGGTTCGACATCTTCCTGCCGGGCACGCCGCCGGAGACGCCGGTCGACGAGCTCGCCATCAATTACGTGTTGCCGCCGGACCTGCGCGATCTGAAGTTCGACGCGATCTCCGCGCACGAGAGCCAGGTCGAGGCGCTGATCGAGGTGTTCGGTCGTGACCTGATGCTCGCGCTCGGCGAAGAGAACTTCCGCCCGGGCGCGGTGAAGGCCTGAGGGTGAGCGGATGACGATCGACCGCCCGTACGTGTCCCCGCGGATCGGCGTGCTGTCCGACGCGATCGGCGGGTTCGTCAGCTGGGCCAGCCGGCCGGAGGTCTGGGCGGCGAACGGTCCCGGCGTCTCGAACTTCCTGTTCGGGAACCCGCACGAGATGGCGCCGCAGGCGTACGTCGACGCTCTGGTGGCGGGGAGCACGCCCACGTCGCCCGATCACTTCGCGTACCAGATGAACGAGGAGGGCTCCGTCGAGGTCGTCGCGTCCGGCCTCGCCGACCGCTTCGGGATCCCGTTCACGCCCCAGGATGTCGCGATGACGAACGGCAACTTCTCCGGGCTGTCGATCTGCCTCCACCTCGCGGCGGGTCCGGGCGACGAGGTCGTGTACGTCTCGCCTCCGTGGTTCTTCTACGAGACGTTGATCCTGGAGGCGGGAGCCACCCCGGTGCGGGTCCAGGCCGATCCGTCGACATGGGACTTGGATCTGCAAGCGATCTCGGACGCGATCGGACCGAAGACCGCCGCGATCATCGTGAACTCCCCGAACAACCCGACGGGCCGGATCTACCCACCTGAGACGCTCGACGCGCTCGCGTCGCTCCTCACCGAGGCTGCGGAGCGCAACGGCCGACCGATCTACCTGCTCTCGGACGAGGCATACAACCGCATCGTGTACGACGGTCGCGACTACCCGACGCCGGTCGCGCACTATCCGTGGTCGTTCTACATCTACACGTACGGCAAGACGCACCTCGCGCCCGGTCTACGCCTCGGCTACGTGGCGGTGCCGCCGACGATGCCGCACCGCGAGGACCTGCGCGACCCCATGTTGCTCGCGCAGGTCTCGCACGGATGGGCGTTCCCGGTCGCCCCGCTGCAGCACTCGATCGCCGAGCTCGACCGGATCGGGATCGACGTCGGGCGCCTCCAGCGGCGGCGTGACCTGCTGGTCGGCGCGCTCCGCGAACAGGGCTACGACGTCGTCGAGCCGGAAGGGACCTTCTACATCATCGCCCGGTCGCCGATCGAGGACGATCAGGCGTTCTTCGAGCTGCTCGTGCGGCACGACGTGTACGTGCTCCCGGGCTCGGTCTTCGAGATGCGGGGGTGGTTCCGGCTCTCGGTCACGGCGAATGACGACATGTGCGAGCGGGCGGTGCCGGCGTTCGCGAAGGCGATCCAGGAGGCCGGCGCGTGAGCCCGGCCGCGTACGCGTTGCTCGGCGCCGGCGAGTTCGAACCGTGGCACGAGGACGTCGACCGGTGGCTCCTCGCGCGCGCCGGCGGCGACGGCAGCGTCCTGATCTCGCCGGCGGCGGCGGCCCCGGAGGGCGACGAGATGTTCGACTCGTGGGCCAACAAGGGCCTGACCCACTACGAGCGCCTGGGGATCCCGGCGCGCGTCCTCCCGCTGAAGACGCGGGAGGACGCGTTCCGCGACGACGTCGTCGCGACGGTCGACGACGCGTCGGTGATCTTCTTCTCGGGTGGCAACCCCTGGTACCTCGCCACGATCCTCACCGGCACCCCCCTGTGGTCCCGACTGAGCGAGGGCCTCCTGGACGGGCTCGCGTACGCGGGATGCAGCGCGGGGGTCGCGTGCCTGACGGAGATGACGTACGACAGCGCCACGCAGGACTTCGAAGAGGTCTTCCGGCCGGGGCTCGGCTACGTGCGGAACGCGCTCTTCGCACCCCACTGGGACATCGTCGACTCCTGGATCCCCGGCGCCCAGGCGTACATCACGGCGGCGGCGCCCCCCGAGGGGGTGCTCGTCGGTCTGGACGAGGACACCGCGATGGTCGGGGACGGCGCCGCATGGACGGTGCACGGCCGGCAGGGGATCCATGTGTACCGGGCCGGCTCCTGGACCGACCACACGACCGGCGACGCGTTCGACCTTCCGCTCGTCTGACGATGCCACTGCTCACCCGCGACGCTCCAATCGAGGACCGCGCCCCGGAGGTGATCCGGATCTTGAGCGACACCTACCCGGACGCGAAGGTGGCGCTGCACTTCTCGAACCCGCTCGAGTGCCTGATCGCGACGATCCTGTCGGCGCAGTCGACCGACGCGACGGTGAACGAGGTCACGGCGACGTTGTTCCGGAAGTACCCCACGGCGGAGTCGTACCTCGCTGTCCCCGAGGACGAGCTTCGCGCCGACATCCACGCGACCGGGTTCTTCAACCAGAAGGCCGCGTCGATCCGCGCCGCGTGTCAGCGGATCGTGGAGGTGTACGGCGGCGAGGTCCCCTGCACGATGGACGACCTCCTCACGCTTCGCGGGGTCGCGCGGAAGACGGCGAACATCGTGCTCGGGAACTCATGCGGCATCGTCGAGGGCATCGCGGTGGACACCCACGTGAAGCGCCTGGCGAACCGGATCGGGTTCAGCGAGCGGTCGGATCCGAACAAGATCGAGCAGGACCTGATGCGGTTGGTCCCTCGCGAGCGATGGTTCCCGTTCACGTACGTCCTGATCGACCACGGCCGCACGCTCTGCACGGCCAAGAAGCCGAAGTGCGTGGAGTGTCCGATCGAGCCTCTGTGCCCGGCCAGCCAGGCGTGAGCGGGCGATCAGAGCGCGGGCTCGAGCTCCCGTTGGACCGCCACGCCGCGACGCCGGGCGCGACGGATCTCCCGGCGCTCCTCCTCATCGAGGCCACCCCAGACCCCCGCATCCTGGTAGGTCGCGAGCGACCACGCGAGGCACTCCGCGCGCACCGAGCAGCGACGGCAGATCCGCTTCGCGCGTTGGGTCTGCTCCGCGGCGGGAGCCGACACGCCGATCGGGAAGAAGAGCTCCGGATCCTCGCCGATGCACGCAGCGTCGGAGAGCCACCACATCTCGTCGGGGTCGTGTCTGAATCTGCGTTCAGTCATGGCTCGTGTGGGTCCGGGAGTGGGTCGAACCTGCCAGGTACGGGCAACACTAGTGTCTGAATGGCCGTTCAGTCAAGCGACGGGACCGGCCGTCGTCGCGCACCGCGGCGACTCCGCGCACGTGTCGGAGAACACGCTCGAAGCCTTCGAGGCCGCGATCGGGGCCGGGGCCGAGGTGGTCGAGTTCGACGTCCGGATCACCGCCGACGGGGTCGCGGTCGTGATGCACGACGCCGACGTCGATCGGACGACCGACGGGTCGGGCTTGGTCCGGTCGCTGACCCTGGACGAGGTCCGCCGTCTGCGGATCGACCTCCCGGGGGGCGGCGCGGCCGGCGTGCCGACCCTCGAGGAGACGCTCCGGGCGCTCGCCGGCCGCGCCGCCGCCGACATCGAGATCAAGAACGTGCCGGGCGACGCGGACTTCGACGCCGCGCGCGAGGATGCCGTCGAGGCGACGATCGCCGCGCTCGAGGCGACCGGGTTCGACGGTCCCGTGATCGTGTCGAGCTTCAACCCGCTGTCGATCGCCCATTGCCGCCGGCTCGCGCCCGACGTTCCCACCGGGCTCCTGACCGATCCGTCGGTCGATGCCGATGCGGGTCTGACGTTCGCCGGGAGCGAGGGTCACGCATGGGTCCTACCCTTCGCCCGGCGGGTCCTCGATGCGCCGCCCGGCTTCGCCGAGCGTGCGCACACGGCGGGCCTCCGCGTGGGGACGTGGGTCAGTGACGATCCGGACGAGGCGATCGCGTTGATGCACGCAGGCGTCGACGCCGTCGCCACGAACGACCCGGGAGCGATCGTCGCCGCGCGACGGGCCGCGTTCGGGAGATGAGGTTCCGGCGCAGACGGCTCCCGGACGACCTGGTCCCGACGTTCGATGCCTTCCGGCGGGTCCTCGAGGAGCTCGAGCCCGCGAAGGCCGAACTCACGGACGTCGTGCCCGGGAGCCGGCTCCCCGGCAAGCCCCTCGATGACGCCCTCCGGGCGTTCGTCGCGCGGCTCGACCGAGCGGTCGCGCTCATGCCCGCGTGGCGACGCCCGGAGCTCGCGCCGGTATGGTCGGCGTGCGACGACGGCCTCGCCGCGGCGCGAGCGGACGCCTCGACGATCCTCGACGAGGGACGCGAGCCGTCGGGGTTCGGCGACCTGGTCGGCCTGGTCGAGGGCCTCCTCGACCGGCTCGAGCCGTTCGCGGACGCGGAGGCACGCTTCGAGGAGCTGCGGAGGGGATGAGCGGGAGGCTCGGATCGACGGCGAGGCGAGCGGCGCCGCTCGCGACCTGCCTCGTCGTGCTGGCGACGGCGGCCGCGCACGCGACGCTCTCGTCCTGGGGCCCGACGACCCAGCTCCCCCGGCCGTACAGCTGGAACTACGGCAACGCCCTCGAGTCCAGGGGATCGGGGAGCACCTTCCGGCTCATCGACGTGTTCGCGTCCGACGCGACCGCCCCACAGGCGGTGTACACGACGTCCAGTCACGACGGGATCACGTGGTCGCGGGCCCGACGGCTCTCGGGGACCGACGTCAACGCGGAGAACCCGACGATCGCGGCGGCCGGGGGGACCATGATCGCGGGATGGATGACCGGGTTCAGCCCCTACGACCCCCCGGGAGCGCCTCGCCGCGTGCAGGTCGCTGTGAGCGCCGACCGCGGGACGAGCTGGGGGGCGCCGAAGGACCTCAGTCCTCGTGGGGGGGCCGTCGACTACCCGGTCGTCGCGGCCGGGCGGACGTCCTTCGGTGCGACGAATCTCTACGCGGTCTGGATCGACGCCGGCACCGGACGGGTGCGGTTCCGTGAGCGCTCCGACGGCACGCCGTGGTCGCCGCCGATCTCGATCGGAGCCACGACGAGGAGGACCGGGACCGGGTTCTCGGGCTTCGCGAACGTCTCGGCGGTGGGCGACCTCGTCGTCGTCGCATGGGTCGGCGACGCCCACGGCACCGTGAAGGCCCGGGCTATCGACCTGGGGACGGCCGGCTCAGCGACCGCCGCCGCCGATCGGGACCGGTGGGGAGCGCGGACGACGATGTCCGAACCCGTCTCGCTGGGGCAGCACGGCTACCCCGTCGTGTCGTCGTCTCGCGCGGTCCCCGGCGTCGCCACGATCGCGTGGAACACGAAGACGAGCCAGGTCTTCACGACGGTCACCGGCGAGACGATCGACCCATCGCCGGCGACGATCTGGGACGACGGTGCGCTCGGTTCGCGCGCGTACACCGGGGGGTACGCGACGGCGGTAGAACCGGCGCCGGGAGGCTTCGTCGCGACGTGGGCCGCGTGCCGCGACACGGCGCTCGTGCGCGACTGCAACGTCGGGAAGGCGGACGCGCGGGTGGACGTGCTCGTCTCGACGTCGACCGACGGGACGACGTTCACCGATCCCGCGGTCCTGGCGAACGCCCGAGCGTCGGGGCTGCGGATCAACGACGCCCCCTCGATCGTCGCGACGTCCGACCACGTGTACGTGCAGTTCGACGGGGCCACGCCGAACCGATCCGCATACGACGTCTTCGCGCGGGTGGCGACCGGCTCACCGTGACCCGCTCGGAGCTGGCGGCGATCCGCGACGACGTCGTCGTCTGTCGCCGGTGCCCGCGGCTCGTCGCCTGGCGGGAGCGGGTCGCGCGTGAGAAGGCGCCCCGGTTCGCGGATCAGACGTACTGGGGACGTCCCGTCCCGGGCTTCGGCGATCCGGCCGCCCGCGTGCTCGTCCTGGGCCTCGCGCCGGCGGCGCATGGCGGCAACCGCACCGGCCGGATCTTCACCGGCGACCGGTCCGGCGACTTCCTGTTCGCGTCGCTGCACCGCACCGGCTTCGCCTCGCGACCGACCTCGGTCTCGGTCGATGACGGGCTCGAGCTGGAAGCGATGTACGTCGCGGCCGTCAACCGCTGTGCCCCGCCCGGGAACCGGCCCACCCCGACGGAGCGCGACCACTGCCTGCCCTTCCTGGAGCGGGAGTTGGCGGCGCTCGACGGCCTTCGCGTGGTCGTGCCGCTCGGCTCCTTCGCGTGGGACGGCGCGATCCGAGCGATCGTCGCCCTCGGCCACGAGGTGCGGCGGCCGAAGCCCCGCTTCGGCCACGGCGCCGAAGCGACCGTCGGGCCGTACCGGTTCGTCGGCAGCTACCACCCGAGCCAGCAGAACACGTTCACCGGGACGCTGACGACGGACATGCTCGACGCGGTCTTCGACCGCGCTCGCGAGCTCGCGGCCTGATCTCCCGAGCGCTGTCGCCGACCGGACGTATCGTGGATGCATGGGACGCCACGGGCGCATGTTCGGCATGGGCGCTCGCCCGATCGACGAGGACCCGCGTCCGATCGACCGCGCGACCGTGCGGCGCGTCGTCGCGACCTTCCGCCCGTACCGCGCCAAGGTCTCGATCGTCGGGGTGATGATCGTGATCACCGCGGGGCTCGGCGTGGTGAACCCGCTGCTGATCGTCCAGGTCTTCGATAAGGCGCTGTTCGCGCCGAACAATGACTGCGCCGGCCAGCCGTGCCCCAACCTGCCGCTGCTGTACGTCTACGTCGCTCTGATGATCGTGATCCCGCTCGTGACGAGCGTGATCGGGGTCGGTCAGACGTACCTCGCGAACGATGTCGGCCTTCATGTGATGCAGGATCTCCGCAACTCGCTCTACCGGCACCTGCAGAAGATGCCCCTGCGGTTCTTCACGACCACCCGGACGGGCGAGATCCAGTCGCGCCTCGCGAACGACGTCGGCGGCGTGCAGTCCGTCGTGACCGACACGGCGTCGACCGTGCTGTCGAACGTCGTGACGATCATCAGCACGATCGTCGCGATGCTCTTCCTCTCCGTACCGCTCACCGCTCTGTCCCTCCTGCTGATGCCGCTGTTCCTCTGGCTGACGGTGCGGGTCGGGAAAGCCCGCAGAGAGGTCGCGACCCACACACAACGCACCCTCGCGGATCTCACCGCGATCACGGAGGAGACGCTCTCCGTCTCCGGCGTGCTCCTGTCGAAGTCGTTCGGTCGCCAGTCCTACGAGATCGACCGGTACCGGGGCGAGAACCAGCGCCTCACCGACCTCCTGATCCGCCAGACGATGATCGGGCGATCGTTCTTCGCGTTGATCGGCTTCTTCTTCTCCATCACGCCGGCACTCGTGTACCTCGTCGCCGGATGGGTGAACTCCGGCCACAATCCCACGTCGTTCCCGATCCAGTCGGGCATCCTCGTCGGCTTCACGACGCTGCAGTCGCGGCTGTTCTTCCCGATCGGATCGATGCTCCAGGTCTCGACCGAGGTGCAGTCGTCGATGGCGCTGTTCGACCGGGTCTACGAGTACCTCGACATGGAGCACGAGATCCTCGACGCGCCGGACGCGCAGCCGCTCGTCGATGTCCGAGGAGCCGTCGAGTTCGATCACGTCCGGTTCCGCTACGAAGAGCCGCGCGACGGCGTCGCGCCCACGTCGCCGGCCGCCGGGGAGACCGCGGGCCAGCGGCGGCTCTGGACGCTCGACGACGTCTCGATCCGGATCGAGCCCGGCCAGCTCGCCGCCCTCGTGGGCCCGAGCGGCGCGGGCAAGACGACGATGACGTATCTCGTCCCGCGCCTCTACGACGTCCAGGACGGGTCGGTGCGGATCGACGAACACGACGTGCGCGCCGTGACGCTCGATTCGCTCGGCGACGCGATCGGCGTCGTGACCCAGGAGACGTACCTGTTCCACGACACGATCCGCCGAAACCTCCTGTACGGGCGGCCCGACGCGACCCAGGCCGACCTCGAGGCGGCGGCGCGCGCCGCGAACATCCACGACCGGATCGTCGAGCTCCCCGAGGCGTACGACACCGTCGTGGGAGAGCGTGGCTACAAGCTATCCGGGGGGGAGAAGCAGCGCCTCGCGATCGCCCGGGTCGTCCTGAAGGATCCGTCGATCCTGATCCTGGACGAGGCGACCTCGTCGCTCGACACCACGTCGGAGCGGCTCGTCCAGGCGGCCCTCGAGCCGCTGATGCACGGCCGGACGACGATCGCGATCGCGCACCGGCTGTCGACGATCCTGCAGGCGGACGTGATCTTCGTCGTGGACCGGGGGCGGGTCGTCGAGCGCGGCACGCATGAGGAGCTCCTCGCGCAGGGCGGCCTCTACGCACGCCTGTACGAGCAGCAGTTCCAGGATCAGGTGATCGAGGACAGCTCCTTGCGGTATCCCAACAAGACGAACCCGTCCGGGAACACGTGATCCTCGGCCCGGTCGTACCCGAGCCGCGCGTACATCCGCTGGGCGGCCTCCATCCGCTGCGTGGTGTGGAGCGTCATCACGGTCTTGCCGGCGGCGCGGGCGCGCGCCTCGGCGTCCTCCATGAGCCGCGTCCCCACGCCGCGCGCCCGCGCCGCCGGATCCACGCCGAGCATCCGGATGTGCGCCTCGCCCGCCCCCAGCGGCGGGTCGCGGTCCCAGTCGCCGACACGCCCCTCGAGCTCGAGCGTGAGGCTGCCCACGATCCGCCCGTCCTCCACCGCGACCAGGACGTGCGTGCGGTCCGCGCGTCCGGCGACGTCCGCCATCCGGTCGAGGTAGCCGGCCCAGTCCCCGTCGTCGTCGGCGGGCACGAACTCGCGGTAGGCGAGCGAGGTCACCCGCCCGGCCTCGGCGTAGTCCTCCGTTCCCGCCTCACGGACCTCGATCGTCATCGGCGGCAAGGCTAGCCAGCTTCGATGGTCAACCTGATTGACCAAGCGCCCAACGGCTGGCACCATGTCCGGACCCATGGCCGACCTGATCCGCCAACTGCTGGAGGCCCGGCGCGCGCTGGCCGGTGAGCTCGACGCCGACCTCGCCGACCGGGGCTTCCCCGACGTGCGGCCCGGCCACGCGGCGCTGTTCCTCACCGTCGATCGGCGCAGCGGGTCGCGGATCACGGACCTCGCCGAGCACGTGCGCCTCACGAAGCAGGGCATGATGGCGATGGTCGACGACCTGGAGGCTCGGGGGTACGTACGCCGTGTTCCCGATCCGAACGACTCGCGGGCGAAGCTCGTGCGCCTCACCGCGCACGGCCGGAGGGCGGCAGCGGAGTGTCGCCGCGCCGTCCAGTCGGTCGAGCAGCGCACCCGGCGGCAGCTCGGCGATCGCCGGTACGAGACGCTCCGCGAGGCGCTCGAGGAGCTCGCGGAGGCGGAGTTCGAGCCCGAGGTCGAGGTCTGAGCGGTGTTCCACGTCGGCACGCCGCTGTGGGAGATCGCCCTGCGGACCACGATCGTCTATCTCGTGATCCTGGTGGGGCTGCGGCTGTTCGGCAAGCGGCAGCTCGGACAGGTGAGCGTCGGGGACCTCGTGATGATCCTGTTGATCGCGAACGCGGTTCAGAACGCGATGGTCGGCGTCGACGTCTCGCTGATCGGAGGACTCACCGCCGCGCTCGTCCTGCTCGTGCTGAACTTCCTCGTCGTCCGCGGCTTCGGCAGCACGCCCCTGGGCGAGCGCGTGCTCGAGGGCTCCCCGACCTTGCTCGTGAAGGACGGCCGCATGATGGACGCCGGGCTGCGGCGGGAAGGGCTCGCGCGCGAGGAGGTCGAGGTGGCCATCCGCGAGCACGGGATCGCCGACGAGTCGGGGGTGCGAGCGGCGTACCTCGAACCCGACGGGACGATCAGCGTGATCCCGATCGACGTGGAGGCGCTCCGCGGTCACCGCCGCGTGCGGCGTGTCCGGCAGATCCGCCGGGGGACGGGCTAGCATCGGAGCATGCCCCAGGAAGCGACCGGCAAGACGGGCGTCCCGTCGGAGCGACGCCAGAAGCCCGAGCGGCCGCGCGACGAGCTCGGACGGCCGCTGCCGTGGGAGGCGGAGAACCTGCTCCACCTGCCGGACTTCGACGCCCTCTCCGTCGACGAGAACGACCGGCTCGGGCGGGAGTTGATGCGAGAGCGCAACTACTTCGGGGCACACGAGGCGTGGGAGACCGCGTGGAAGCAGGCTCGCGGGAGCGGCGAAGAGGAGCTCTTCAAGGGCCTCTCGCAGATGGGCGCCGGATACGTCCACCTGCTCCGGGGGAACCGGCACGGCGCGATCACCTTGCTCCGTCGCGGCGCACGTCGGGTGGGCGCGTACCCCGAGGGAACCAGAGGGATCGACGCACCGCGCCTGGCCGCCCGGCTCGAGGCCGATGCCGCGGCGGTCGAGGAGGGGACGCTGGTCCCGGGACCCGACGCGACGGTGCAGCCACCCGACGTGTAGCCTGCTTGCGCCCCGGGAACGGTTGACTCCGGGCGCTGCTTCCCCGACCATCCGGAGCGAACATGGCGAGTGAGACCCTCGGGACCGAGTGGAGAGGCCGAGAAGGCCCGTTCCACCTGCAGCTCGGCCCGGGCGTGTTCAGTCCCACCACGACGAGCCGAACCCTCGCGGACGCGCTCGAGATCGCTCCCGGCGACACCGTCATCGACGTGGGCTGCGGGAGCGGCGTCCTCGCCTTCGTCGCGGCGAAGCTCGGCGCGGCGAAGGTCTACGGCGTCGACCTGTCGCACCGGGCGGTGGAGACCGCGAAGGACAACGCGCGGCGGCTCGGCCTCGACGATCGATGCGAGTTCCGGGCCGGCGACCTCCTCGCGCCGGTGCGCGATGTGCGAGCCGACGTCCTCATCGGCGACGTGTCCGGCATCCCGGACGCGATCGCTGCCGAATCGGGATGGTTCGACGACGTGCCGGCGGGCGGCCCGACCGGGGCCGAGCTCCCGGCCAAGTTCCTTCGGTCGATCGGCGACACCCTGAAGCGGGGCGGTCGCCTCTATCTACCCACCGGGACGATCCAGCACGAGCAGGCGATCCTCGACGCCGCGCACGAGATCTTCGGGGACCACATGCAGCCGGTGCTCGAGCGCGAGTTCCCGCTCCCGGACCTCGTCGCCCGGTCGAAGGCCGTCGCCCGCATGATGAAGGAAGGTCTCGTCAGCTTCCGCCAACGCGGGAGCAGGTGGCTCTGGCAGCTCCGCATCTGGCGCTGCGACCGCGTCTGAACCTCAGTCCTCCGGCCGGAGCACGGCCACGGCCTCCACCTCGTAGCCCGCCGCACGCAGGTGATCGGCGCCCCCGCGGTCGATCGCGAGCACGATCCGCCGGACGTCGGCGCCCGCGTCGCGGAGCACCTCGGCGGCTCGGCGTACCTGGTGTCCGGTCGTGCTCACGTCTTCCACGAGCGTCGTGATCGCTCCATCCGGCACGTCCCCTTCGACCTGCGACCTGGTCCCGTAGGCCTTCGGCTCCTTCCGGACCACCGTGACCGGGAGGCCGGTCGCGAGGGAGACGGCCGCCACGAGCAGCATCGCGGCTCCCTCCGGAGCGCCGACGAGCGTCGTTCCGGGAGCGAGGCGATCGGTCACGGCGCGGGCGACGTCCTCGAGGAGCTCGGGGCGCGTGAGGAACCGGAACTTGTCGAAGTACACCGTCGACGTCGCGCCCGACGACAGCACGAACTCCCCGTGGAGCTCCGACGCGTCGACCATCCGCCGAACGAGGTCGTCGTGCACGCGCCCTAGTATGTGCGGTCGATGGCGAGGTCGACGCGCCGGTCGAAGGGCCGGTCGACGGACTGGTACGACGCGGTCGGCCGACGTGCGTTCTTCGCGATGGACCCCGAGCGATCGCATCGTGTCGCCCTCGCGATGCTCGCGCTCCCGCTGCCGTGGCGACGGATCGGCGGCGCGGCCGACGATCCGTCGCTCCTGACGACGCTCGCGGGCGTCCGCCTGCGCAACCCCGTCGGCCTCGCGGCGGGCTTCGACAAAGGGTGCGGGCGCCTGGACGCCCTCGGGGCGCTCGGATTCGGGTTCGTCGTCGGCGGCACGGTGACGCGCGCGCCGCGCCGGGGCAACGCCGCTCCCAGGATCGCGCGTGACCCGGCCCGGCGCGCGATCGTGAACGCGATGGGTCTCCCGAACCCCGGTGCGGACGCCGTCGCGCGGTCGCTCGCGCGACGCGCGCGGACGGCGCCGCGCTTCGTGTCGATCGCCGACGAGGCCGTCGACGATGCGACGGCGACGCTCGAGATCCTCGAGGCGCTCGTCGACGGCTTCGAGATCAACGCGAGCAGCCCGAACGCGGGCTGGGACCACGCCGGCGATCACGTGGGAGCGCTCGTGCGCGCGCTGCGCCCGCGCACGAGCAAGCCGTTGCTCGTGAAGGTGCCGCCGTTCACGAACGCCTCCGAGCGGACGCGCACTTTCGCGATCGTCGAGGCGGCGGCCGGCGCCGGCGCATCGGGCTTCGTCTGCGGCAACACGCTGCCGGTCGAGGACGCGAGGATGTCGACCGGCCGGGGCGGCCTCTCGGGCGCTCCGCTCACGGCGCTGACCCCCCGGATCGTAGACGACGTGCGCTCGGTCGTCGGGGACGGGCCCGCGGTGGTGGCTTGCGGCGGGATCTTCGACGCGGACGACGTCCGGCGCAACCTCGAGGCCGGAGCGACGGCGGTGCAGGCGTACACGGCGCTGATCTACGAGGGACCGGGCCTCCCGGGGCGGATCACGCGCGCCCTCGCGGCCGGCGTCGCCACCCCCCGCCCCTAGCCCGACCTGTGTTGCGGCGCTGGCCTTCGGCCTGCAAGATGTGCGGCATCTCGACGAGGGAGGGCTCTTGTCCGACGCCCCGCTCATGACGTCCGCGCCCGGCGACGCGGTCGCCGTGCGCCTGGAAAGCGTCGTGAAGCGGTTCGGCGACGTGCACGCCGTGGACGGCGTCGATCTCGACGTCCGGGAGGGAGAGTTCTTCTCGATGCTCGGCCCGTCCGGGTCGGGGAAGACCACATGCCTGCGGCTGATCGCCGGGTTCGAGTCGCCGACGGAAGGCCGCGTCTACCTCGGAGGGCGCGACGTCTCCGCGCTCGCGCCGTACGAGCGCGACGTGAACACCGTCTTCCAGGACTACGCGTTGTTCCCGCACATGACGGTCGAGGAGAACGTCGGGTACGGGTTGCTCGTCCGGAAGGTCCCCAAGGAGGAGCGCCGCGCCGCCGTCCGGGGCGCGCTGGAGATGGTCCGGCTCCCCGAGCTCGGCGACCGCAAGCCGGGTCAGCTCTCCGGCGGGCAGCGGCAACGGGTCGCCCTCGCGCGCGCCCTCGTGAACCGGCCGCGCGTGCTCCTGTTGGACGAGCCCCTCGGAGCGCTCGACCTGAAGCTCCGCCAGGCGATGCAGATCGAGCTGAAGGACATCCAGCAGGAGGTCGGCCTGACGTTCATCTACGTCACCCACGACCAGGACGAAGCGCTGACGATGAGCGACCGGCTAGCGGTGTTCAACCACGGGCGGATCGAGCAGATCGGGTCGCCGGCCGAGGTCTACGAACGTCCCGCCACGGGATTCGTCGCCGGCTTCGTCGGCGTCTCGAACGTCCTGGAAGGCGACGTCGCGAACGCGATCGCGGGCGACCCGCATCCGTTCACGATCCGTCCCGAGAAGATCTCGATGCAGGAGCCGGACGATCCGGTCGAGGCGAACACGTGCATCGCGACGGGGCACGTCCGCGAGGTCGTCTACCTGGGCGCGACGACGCGGTACATCGTCGAGCTCGACGCGGGCGCGACGCTCGTGGTGATGCAGCAGAACCTCTCGACGAGCTCGATGGAGGCGCTCCAGGTCCGCGGCAAGGCCGTGCGGCTCGTGTGGCGCAGGAGCAACAACCGACCGGTGGAGGCGCCCTCGGGCGCACAGGAGGGGTCCATGGACCAGGAGGAGGCGCGGGCATCATGAGGAGACTGGCGACGGCGTGTGCCGTCTTGGGGGCCTTCGCGCTGATCGCGGCGGCGTGCGGCAGCGAATCGTCGAGCAACCCGGCCGGCGGAGGGTCGAACGCGCCGTCCCCGGCGGCGTACAGCTCGAACCTGCAGGGAGAGGGCGAGCTCGACCTGATCGCGTGGCAGGGCTACACCGAAGACGACTGGGTGAAGCCCTTCGAGCAGGAGACCGGCTGCAAGGTCACGGTGAAGTACGCGAACACGTCCGACGACATGGTGAACTTCATGCGCCAAGGCGGCGGCACGCTCTACGACGGCGTCTCCGCATCGGGCGACGCCACGAACCGGCTCATCGCGAACGGCGACGTCGCGCCGATCGATGTGAACTCGTTCTCCGAGTACGCGAACGTGATGCAGACCCTCCAGTCCCCCCCGCACAACACCGTGAACGGCGTGCACTACGGGGTCCCGTACATGTGGGGCCCGAACTTCCTGATGTGGAACACGGACGTCGTGCAGCCGGCGCCGGACAGCTGGAGCGTCACGTGGGATCCGAACTCGCCGTACGCGGGCAAGGTGACGGCGTACGACAGCCCGATCTTCATCGCGGACGCTGCGATGTACCTGATGGCGACGCAGCCCGACCTCGGGATCACGGACCCCTATCTGCTCACCGACGACCAGCTGAACGCGGCGGTGAACCTGCTGAAGCAGCAGTCGCAGCTCGTCGGGAAGTACTGGGCGTACTACCTGGACGAGATCAAGGGGTTCAACTCCGGCGACATGGTCGTAGGGACGGCCTGGCCGGTGAACTACCAGTACATCGCGGACCCGGCGCTCGGCGGCGGCAAGGTGAAGGTCGACTGGACGATCCCGAAGGAAGGCGTCACCGGATGGGCCGACACGTGGATGATGTCGTCCCACGCGCCGCATCCGAACTGCATGCTGCAGTGGATGGAGTACTCGCTGCGGCCCGACGTCCAGGTGCAGGTGGCCGAGTTCTACGGCGCGACCCCATCCAACACGGCGTCGTGCACGCAGCTGAACAAGGACCTGGGCTCCGCCGCCGAGGCGTACCACTGCGGTGACGACCAGTTCCTGTCGTCGGTCCACCTGTGGAAGACCCCCACGGGGCAGTGTCCCGACGGGTCGACCGGGTGCACGGACTACAACGACTGGACGGCGAAGTGGCTCGAGATCCGCGGTGGCGGCGGCTGAGCTGAGCTGAGCGCGGCGGGGGGCTCGCGGAACGCGAGCCCCCCGCCGCCACCTCATATGTCGATCGCCAAGGTCGAAGCGCCGCAGACGACGGAACGCCGCCTCTCGGCGGCGCTGTACCGGCATCCACGCATCCGGCTCTGGGCGACGATCGCCTTGCCGCTCGCGTGGATGGTGTTGATCTACCTGGTGTCGCTGGTCCTGCTGCTGGCGAACTCCTTCTGGTCCCTCAACCCGCTGACGTCGCAGATCGTCCGGCAGTTCACGCTCGAGAACTACCGAGCGGTCTTCGTCGACAGCACCACCTACTACACGATCACGCTTCGGACCCTGGCGATGGCGGTCGCGGTCACCGTCACCGACCTGATCATCGCCTTCCCGTTCGCGTTCTACGCCGCCCGGCTCGCCGCGCCGCGGACGCGCAACCGGCTCCTGCTCGCGGTCACGATCCCCTTGTGGGCGAACTACCTCGTGCGCGTCTTCGCGTGGAAGACGCTGCTCGAGGGCGGGGGGCCGATCAACCTGTTGTTCGCGAAGTTCGGATACGACGTGGCGTACACGAACGTCGAGGTGTGGATCACGTTCTGCTACCACTGGCTCCCGTTCGCGATCCTGCCGATCTACGCCGCGCTCGAGCGGGTGCCGGACTCGTACCTGGACGCGTCGAGCGACCTGGGCGCGCGCTCGGCGATGACGTTCCGGAAGGTGGTGTTCCCGCTCGCCCTGCCGGGGATCGTGGCGGGGTCGATCTTCACGTTCTCGTTGACGCTCGGTGACTACCTCACTCCGACATTGGTCGGCAAGGGCATCTTCCTCGGGAACGCGATCTTCCAGCTCACGGGGACGCTCAACAACAAGCCGCTCGCCGCGACGATCGCCGTGATCCCGATCGTGATCGTCGGTCTCTACCTGGTGCTCGTCCGGCGGACGGGCGCGTTCGAGGCTCTCTAGATGGATCGATCCCGCAGTCGCTGGTTCCTCCGGGTGTGGACGTGGCTGGTCCTGCTGTTCGTCTACTTCCCGCTGTTCACCGTGGTGATCTACTCGTTCAACAAGGCGCTGATCCCGTCGTTCCCGCCGGACCTATGGACGCTCCACTGGTTCTCGGTCGCCTTCCATAACGACCAGATCTGGGGGGCGGTCCGCAACTCGGTGATCGCCGGGATCTTCGCGACGGCCATCGCTCTCGTCCTCGGGAGCCTCGCCGCGTTCGCGATCCATCGTTACCGGTTCTTCGGCCGGGAGACGATCTCGTTCGCGCTCGTGCTCCCGATCGCGCTCCCGGGCATCGTCACCGCGCTCGCGCTGTCTTCGATGGTGGACGCGGTGTCGTTCATCTCGTTCGGGATGCCGGCGATCATCGTCGGACACGCGACGTTCTGCGTCGTCGTCGTCTACAACAACGTGATCGCCAGGTTGCGTCGGTCGTCGCCATCGGTGGTCGAGGCGTCGATGGACCTCGGCGCCGACGGGGTTCAGACCTTCCGCTACGTGACGCTTCCTCTGATGCGAACGGCGCTCGTCGCCGGAGGGCTCCTGGCGTTCGGTCTGTCGTTCGACGAGATCGTCGTGACGCTCTACCTCGCGGGCACGAAGCAGACGCTGCCGCTCTGGATCCTCAACAACATCACGCGACCGGTGAACCTCGGAGCGGTGTACGTCGTGGCCTCCCTCGTGCTGCTGATATCCATCGTGCCCATCACGATCGCGCAGCGCCTCACGAGCGAAACGGGGCTGATGGGTGGACGCAAGGCCCGGACCGACGCGGCCGCGTCCGTCTCGACGGCCGCGTAGGTCTAGAGGTACTGCCCGCCGCGCTGCGGCTGCTCGTCTTGCTGCCCGGGCTGCTGCGGGTTCTGCGCGAGCAGGCCTCGCCGCCGCAGCTCGTCGAACTGCGCCCTCGCCGCGGCCTGCTGCGCGAACATCGCGGCTTGGATGCCGTGGAACAGGCCCTCGAGCCACCCGACGAGCTGAGCCTGGGCGACGCGGAGCTCCGACTCGGTCGGGACGCCCTCCATCGACGGGGCGAGCGACCCGAGCTCGTCCCGCAGATCCTCCGAGAGGACCCCTCGCAGCTCGCCGACGGCCCGCCCGTAGATATCCGCGAGCCGCTTGCGGCCGGGCTCGTCGAGCGAGGTCTGCCGTGTCTCCTCGAGGAGCTCGCGGACCATGCTCGCGATCCGAAGGAGCTTCGCCGGCTCGGTGATCGTCTCCTGGCCTGCCTCGGACCCGTCGGCGAACGCCTCGACGGGGATCGCCTGCACGACGTCCGGGGACGGCATCTCCGCGGCCATCTGCCCGCCCGCGACCGGCGAGGTGGGGTCGTCGCTCATGCGGCCAACCTAGCAGCCCCCGTTCGCTAGGCCGTCGGGACCTCGCCGAGGGCCCGGAGGAACAGAGCCTCCCCGACCACCATCCGCTCGAGGTCGGCCAGGTCGACGCTCTCGTCGACCGAGTGGATGTTCGAACGGTGATCGCCGGCGCCCCAGATCAAGACCTCGATCCCGGGGAAGGTCTCGGCGAGCATCGGGACGAGCGGGATCGAGCCGCCGGACCCCATCTCGACGACACGTCGGTCGAACGCGGTCGCGAGCGCCGACATCGCCGCCTGATAGGTCGGTGTCGAGGCGTCGACGATGTACCCGGCTCCTGGGTCGGCGGCGTCGATCGTGACGCGCACGCCCCACGGCGCCGCCGCCAGCAGGTGCTCGCGCAACTTCGCGACGGCGGCGTGGTGATCCTCACCCGGCGCCATCCTGAGCCCCACCACCGCGCGGGCGGTGTGGACGATCTGGTTCGAGACCTCATCCACGCTCGGGGCCTCGAACGCCAGGACGTTGATCGACGGCTTCGACAAGGTTCGATCGGCGATCGTCCCCGACCCGAGGAGCTGGACCTCGGGGAACACGCCGGTCTCCTCGCGGAACTCGTCCTCCGCGATGTGTGTGCCCGGCCACCGGAACGCATGCAGGCCCTCGACCATCACCTCGCCCGCGTCGTCGTGGAGCGACGCCAGCATCCGGCTGAGCGCCATGATCGCGTCCGGGAGCGGCCCCCCGTAGGACCCGCTGTGCTGGGCGATGGGCAGCACGTCGACCTGGACGGTGACCTGGGTCGCGCCGCGGATGCTCGTCCCGATCGTCGGCACGCCCGTCCGGTAGTTCCCGCCGTCCGCGATCACGGCCACGTCGCTGCGGAGCAGGTCCTTGTTCCCGCGCACGAGCTCGGGCAGGTGTTCCGTCGAACACTCTTCTTCGCCTTCGACGATCAGCTTCACCGCGCACGGCAGCGAGCCCTCTCCGAGCGCCCGCAGGGCGGCGGCGTGGATCGCGATGCCGCACTTGTCGTCGGCGGTGCCGCGACCGAACAGCCGGCCATCGCGGACCGTCGGCTCGAACGGAGGCGTCGTCCACGTCTCCGGATGCGCCGCCGGCTGCACGTCGTGGTGCGCGTACAGGAGCGCGGTCCGCGAGCCGCCTCCGCCGGCCCGGCCGAAGACGGCCGGATGTCCGCCGTCGATCTCGAGCAGCTCGGCGTCGGCGCCCGAGGATCGGAAGATGTCGCGCGTCCGCTCCGCGCTCGCGCGCACGTTCGCCGGGTCGTACCCGGCGTAGCCCACGGACGGGATCTCGACCAGGCTCGAAAGCTCCTCGATCACGCGGGGCATGTCGTCGTGGATGCGGGTCCGTAGCGTTTCGATGTCCATGGCGCCGGAGGCTACCTCGCTCACGGCGCGAGTCGGTCGAGCCGCCACCCCGTCGGCTCGCGCTCGTACCGGAACCGATCGTGCAAACGAGAGGGCCGGCCTTGCCAGAACTCGAGCGACGCGGGCGTGAGCCGGTAGCCGCCCCAGAACGGGGGGCGGGGGACGTCGGCATCCCCGAAGCGCGTCTCGACCTTGTTGACCATCCGGTCGAGCTCGGCGCGATCCTCCAGGACAGCGCTCTGCGGCGACGCCCAGGCGCCGATCCGCGCGCCTCGCGGCCGCGTCGCGAAGTACGCATCCGATTCGGCGTCGGCGATCCGTTCGACCCGCCCGGCGACCGAGACCTGGCGGTCCAGCTCCCGCCAGAGCGCGACGAACGCGGCCCGCGGATTCGCGAGAAGCTCACGTCCCTTCCGGCTCTCGTGGTTCGTGAAGAACACGAAGCCTCGCTGATCGGCCGATCGCAGCAGGACGTGGCGGACGGACGGCGACGCGTCCGCGTCGGCCGTCGCGAGCGCGACCGCGTTGGGGAGTGCGATCCCGGCGGCTTCGGCCTCGGCGAGCCACCGGAGGAACTGGTCGGTCGGGTCGTCGAGCAGGTCAGACCGGCGCAGCGACCGATGCTCATGCGAGATGCCGGCGTCCATCCCGTCCATGCCGCCGGACCCTATCCCACCGGCTGAGGCCGATATGACCCGTCCTCGTGGTTGACCCTGGCGGTGAAGTTCCGCTGACGACCGCGGCCGAGGTGCCCCCGGCAGGACTCGAACCTGCGCACCCGGCTCCGGAGGCCGGCGCTCTATCCTCTGAGCTACGGGGGCGAGCGAGCACCGAGTGTAACGGGCGACCCGCCTCGCCCGGGTGCGTATGCTCCGGGCGTGCCCACCGTGCTGCTCGTCGACGACGACCCGGCGATCCTCCGGCTGCTGGAGGTGAACTTCCGGCTGGAGGGGTTCGAGACGCTCACGGCGGGCCGCGGACCAGATGCGATCGCGCTCGCCTCGCGGCTTCCCGACGCGATCGTGCTGGATCTGATGCTTCCGGAGATGGATGGACACGAGGTTTACCGCAAGCTGCGCCAGGACCCGGCGCTCCGGTCGATCCCGGTGACGTTCCTCACCGCTCGCGCCCTCGACACGACCCCGGTCGATCCGGGGGTCCGCTACGTGACGAAGCCGTTCGACACGGCGGCGCTCATCGAGACGGTGCGCGCATCGATCGCGGGGGCCGAGACGTGATCGAGGACGACCTCCGGGCCTGGCTCCGGTCGGGTCTCGAGGCCGCCGCTCCGAGGCTCGGGCTCGACGGTGACCTGCCCGAGCCGGAGTTGATGGAGCCGCGGCAGAAGGAGCACGGCGATTTCGCCACGAACGTCGCCCTCGCGGTCGCCGGCCGGGCCGGCGCGCCGCCGAGGCGGGTCGCCGAGACGATCGCGGCCGCGCTGCCGCAGGCGCCCTTCGTGCGCGCCGTCGAGGTCGCGGGGCCCGGGTTCATCAACGTGTTCCTCACCGAGGCGTGGTTGTACGACGTGCTGAGGCGGATCGCGGAGGAAGGCGATCGGTTCGCCCGCGCCCCGCGGACCGGGCGCCGGGTCCAGGTCGAATTCGTGAGCGCCAACCCGACAGGGCCGCTCCACGTCGGTCACGCCCGCAACGCGGTGCTCGGCGATGCGATCGCCCGGCTGCTCGACGCCGCGGGCGACGACGTCGAGCGCGAGTACTACTACAACGACGCCGGCGGCCAGATGGATAAGTTCGGCCTGTCCGTGGAGGTCCGGTATCTCCAACTGCTCGGTCGCGAGGACGAAGTCACCGGCGGCCGAAGCGTCGAGCAGTACCTCGATGACATCTCGGGCTACAAAGGCACGTACGTGATCGCGTACGCCGAGGACATCCGCTTCGAGGCGGGCGACGCCCCCGCCGATCTGTCATCCGAGGAGCGTCTCGCCCGGCTCCGGGAGGAAGGCGCTCGACGGGCGATGGACGACATCCGGGCGACGCTGGCGGCCTTCAACGTCGGGTTCGACTCGTACGTCTCGGAGGCCGACCTCGCGGCAGCAGGGGACATCGATGAGGCGATCGAACGACTCCGGAAGAGCGGAGACGCCTACGAGGCCGAGGGCGCGGTGTGGTTCCGGTCGACCAGCTACGGGGACGACAAGGACCGGGTGCTCGTGCGGTCGACGGGGCTGCATACCTACTTCGCCGCCGACTGCGCCTACCTGATCCACAAGTTCGGCCGTGGCTTCGATCGCGCGATCTACGTGTGGGGCGCCGACCACCATGGCGACGTCGTCCGCGTCCGTGGGGCCGCTCAGGCGCTCGGGCTCGATCCGAGCGCGGTCGAGATGGTGATCTACCAATGGGTCTCGTTCCTTCGCGGCGGCGAGCCGGTGCCGATGAGCAAGCGCGACGGCACCTTCCTCTCGCTCGACGAGCTGATCGACGAGGTGGGGACGGACGCGGCACGGTTCCATCTGTTGCTGTTCAGCAGCGATCACACGATGCGGTTCGACATCGACGAGGTGAAACGCCAGTCGATGGAGAACCCCGTCTACTACGTGCAGTACGGGCACGCTCGGATCGCGTCGATCCTTCGGACTGCGGAGGACTCGGGCGTATCGATCCGCCCGATCGACGAGGTCGACCTGGACCGCCTGGTGGACCCCGCCGAGATCGAGCTGTTGCGGGGGCTCGCCGACGTCCCGGCGACGATCATCACGGCGGCCGAGCTCCGGGCGCCGCATCGGATCGCGCACGCCGCCCAGGACGTGGCGGCGCGCTTCCACCGCTTCTACACGGACTGCCGTGTGGTGTCGGATGACGAAGAGCTGACGCAGGCCCGGCTCTGGCTCTGCCGGGCATCGAAGACCGTCCTCGCGATGCTCCTCGGTCTGGTCGGCGTCTCGGCGCCCGAGCGGATGGATCGCGACGATGGCTGAGCCGGACGGAGCGCTCGCGAGGGCGGCCCGGCCGGCGTCGCCCTGGCCGAGGAGCGCGCGATCCACGGAGCGAGGGCTGACGGTCGCCGGCGTGGCCGCGGCGGACCTCGCGGCTCGGTTCGGGACACCGCTGCTCGTGATCGACGAGGCGGACGTGCGTGAGCGGATGCAGATGATGCGGCTGGCGTTCCCGCGGGTCGCCTACGCCGTGAAGGCCTTCACGAGCCGGCGCATGATCGGGATCGCGCTCGAGGAGGGCCTCGACCTGCTCTGCGCGTCGGGCGGCGAGCTCGAGGCGTGCCTCCGCACCGGAGCCTCCGGCGACCGCCTGCTGCTCCATGGCAACGCCAAGACCGAAGCGGAGCTTCGGGCCGCCGTCGCGTCGCGCGTCCGGTGGGTGATCGCCGACGGCGTCGACGAGCTGGAGCGGCTCGACCGGATCGCGCGCGCGGGCGGGGTCGTCCAGCCGGTCCTGCTGCGGGTCGTGCCGGAGGTCGAGGTGCACACGCACGAGGCGATCGCGACCGGGCACGCGGAATCGAAGTTCGGGACGCCGCTCGCCGAGGCGCCGGAGGCGGCTCGGCGAGCGGCGTCGCTCCGGGGACTCCGGCTGGACGGCTTCCACGCGCACGCGGGGTCGCAGATCCTCGATCCGGCGCCGTACCTGCGGGTGCTGGATCGGCTCCGTGACGTCGCGCGAGATGCGGGCGTGACGGCCCGCGTCGTGGACGTCGGCGGCGGGTTCGGGATCCCGTACGCGGACGAGTCCGCGCTCGATGTGGCCGAGCTCGCGCGCAAGACCCGCGAGCGTCTCCGCGCGTGGCCCGGCCGGCCGGAGCTCGTGGTCGAGCCGGGGCGG
>Ga0075434_100000284_pt1 | contig 36051 bp, 19 predicted proteins | sample RhiMethybrSRZTD3_FD_75298 | JGI IMG/M metagenome (GOLD analysis project Ga0075434, IMG submission 75298) | Populus rhizosphere microbial communities from Tennessee, USA - Rhizosphere MetaG P. TD hybrid SRZTD3 | ecosystem: Host-associated > Plants > Roots > Rhizosphere > Soil | place: USA...
CGTGAATTGAACTATCGCCCCAATTTTTTTGCGCAATCCTTGCGCAAGAAGCGGACCTATACCATCGGCGTAATCGTGGAAGAGATCGGCGACGCCTACGGATCATTGGTCATCAGCGGTATTGAGCAGTATCTGCGACAGAAAAACTATTTCTTCCTCACAGTCGTACACCGCCACGACCCCGAGCTTCTGGACCGCTACGCCCAGATTCTGCTCGAACGGGGCGTCGAAGGGTTCATCACCGTAGACATGCGCCTGCGCGAGGCCCCCTCGTTACCAACCGTTGCAGTGGCCGGGCACGTACCATTTCCGGGCGTTACCAACATCATTCTTGATCATCACTACGCCGCTCGGGTGGCCCTGCAGCACCTTTTGGAGTTCGGGCACAAAGAGATCGCATTCATGAAGGGACACGCACAAAGCTCAGACTCCGAAGACCGCTGGAAGGCAATCTTCGATGTTGCCCAGGAGCTGCACTTGCCGATCAATCCGCAGCTCACGGTCGAGATTGATATCGACGATCCCACTCCGCAACTGGGCTATCCTTTCGCCAAGAAGCTGCTGGATCGCAAAGTCTCTTTCACCGCGCTCTTCGCTTACAACGATCTTTCAGCGCTCGGCGCAATCCGTGCCTTTCAGGAGGCCGGCATCCGGGTGCCGCAGGACATCTCGGTAGTTGGATTCGACGACATCCAGGGCGCTGCGTACAACACGCCCAGCCTGACGACGGTTCGACAGCCATTGACCCGCATGGGGAACCTGGCCGCACAGACTCTGCTCGAACGTATCGAGGGAAACACAGACTACCCCAGCGAGATCGCCATTCAGCCCGAATTGATCGTCCGGGAATCAACCGCCCAGCGACGAGGCTGAACTGCCGTCGCGGTGAACACTTCTCCACCGATTGCGCGTCAGTCGCACAGGAGGCCCGTATTTACGTACTCGGCATTGACGTAGGCACTGGCGGCACACGGGCACTCATCCTCGATGAAAAGGGCGCAGTGGTTTCGTCAGCGACGGCGGAACACCAGCCCTTCGCTTCGCCCAAAATCGGTTGGGCCGAACAGCATCCCGAAGATTGGTGGAAGGCCTGCGGGTTGGCAGTTCGCGAGGCGTTGAATAAAGCCGATTTAGTCGGGGACGCCATCGCCTGTGTAGGCTTCTCGGGCCAGATGCACGGCGCGGTGATGCTCGATGACCAGTCCCGCGTAGTGCGGCCCGCCCTGATCTGGTGTGACGTGCGCACCGAGCCGCAATGCCGCGAGCTTACGGAGAAGACTGGCGCGGAGCGTATCATTCAACTTACTTGTAACCCCGCCCTCCCGAACTTCACTCTCACCAAGTTTCTCTGGGTACGAGAGAACGAGCCCGACAACTGGAAGCGCGTGCGGTTCGTGATGCTTCCCAAAGACTATGTGCGCTTCCGTTTGACGGGAGATCGCGCCATCGATATGGCCGACGCCTCCGGCACTCTTATGCTGGATGTCGCGCACCGCCGATGGTCGCACGAGATATTGAAGGCGGCGGACATTGACGAGCGACTCCTGCCCGCTCTCTACGAATCGCCGGACGTCTGCGGAAAGATCTCCGCTGAGGGTGCCGCCGCCACCGGCCTGAAAGCTGGAACACCCGTCGTCGCTGGCGCTGGTGATCAAGCCGCCGGTGCAACCGGGATGGGGATTGTTGCCGCCGGGGCTGTCAGTGCCACGATCGGCACATCCGGCGTCGTATTCGCATCGACTGATCGCCCCGCACTTGATCCCAACGGACGACTGCACACCTTCTGCCATGCAGTGCCTGGACGTTGGCACGTGATGGGCGTCACGCAGGCGGCAGGCTTGTCCTTGCGCTGGTTTCGCGACCAGTTTGGCGCCGGTAATGATGACGGACGCGATCCATACGAACGTTTGAGCGAAGAAGCAGCAGCAGTTTCGCCAGGATCGGAGGGCCTTCTTTGGACTCCCTATCTTATGGGTGAGCGCACGCCCCATCTGGACGCAAACGCACGCGGAGCGCTCGTCGGGTTGACCGCCTCGCACACTCGCGGGCACATAATCCGAGCCATTTTGGAAGGCGTCGCCTTCAGTCTGCGCGATACTTTTAGCATTTTTGCCGAGATGCAAGTGCCTGTGAAACGCATCCGCCTTGGAGGCGGCGGCGCCCGGTCCAAGCTCTGGCGCCAAATTCAGGCGGACGTTTACGGCCACGAAGTCGAAATCGTCGAAGCTGAAGAAGGTGCCGCTTACGGAGCCGCCATTCTCGCTGGCGTCGGAGCGAGCGTATGGCCTGGCGTCGATGAGGCGTGCAACTCGATCGTGCGAGTTTCAGAACAGATTCCCCACCGCCCGGAAATTGCGGAAGTGATGGATTCTTCGTACGCCGCGTATCGACGCATTTATCCGGCGACAAGAGCGATATTCGCTTCTTAGCTCTGCCGATATGTCGTCCTACATGGACGGAATACGCCTTCTACAGGAAGCTCTGTATGCGATCCGCCTGTTATCGAAGGGATAATACCCGGCACATTTTCCACCGCGAAAACATCTTTCACCGCTTATCCGGTGTGTAGATCGTAGTTTCGCCCGGAGGCGCCGATGCGCAAGCCTTTGTCTCGCACCCTGCTTGTCATCCTCTTCACTTTCTTTCTAACACTTCCTGCCTGGTGTCAATACGGCGCTGGTTTGCAGGGCACGATCACTGACAACACCGGGGCCGTTGTGGCAGGTGCCGGTGTAACGGCCACGAACCAGCAGACGGGAGTTCAGTACACCACCGAAAGCACTGGTGCTGGCTTTTATCGCATCAATGGCCTGCCTCCTGGAAATTACACCGTCGAAGTGAAGGCCGGTAATTTCAGGAACTACACATCCACCGATGTGGTCATTGCTTCAGAGCAAGTGCGGGGACTGGACATTGCCTTATCGCCCGGAACCGCAACCGAAGTGGTCCAGGTCGTCGCCGAAAACCCACAGCTGCAAACGGAGAATGCCAGTATTGCGAATACCGTGAGCGCGCGAGAAGTGGTGAGCCTCCCCGAGTTCGGTCGCGATCCCTATGAACTCATCCGCCTGACGCCGGGAATTTTTGCCGACGCAGCTCGCCAGGGAAACGGCAATTCCCAGCCGATTCCACAGCAGGTGGGCCCTGGCGGCTCGAACTCACAGATCTTTCAGACGGAGAACCAGGTACAGGCAATCGCCGCGGGGCAACGAATCTCAGCCAATACGTTTGCGTTAGATGGCGTGAGTGTTAACAGCCTGGAGTGGGGTGGCGCGGCGGTGGTCACGCCTACCCAGGAATCAATCGAGGAAATATCGATTTCCTCCAGCAGTTATTCCGCGCAGGATGGGCGCACATCCGGGGCACAGGTCAAAGTCGTATCAAAAAGCGGAAGCAACGTACTTCATGGCAGTCTCTTCGCCAAATTTAATGACAAGGGCCTCAATGCATTCAACAAGTTCTATGGCCCAAACAATATCGCGCTTAGTCCTATCACCTGCGAGACTGGGACTCCAAGCGAATTCACCATTGTCGCGAGTCATTGCCCATCGCGCGTAGACCAGAGATATCGCGACTACGCCGGCAGCGTCGGCGGCCCGATTTTCAAGAATCGTCTGTTCTTTTTCTTTTCCTATGAAGGAGTGCGGCAATCGGGCACGTCACTGACGCGCGATGCACACCTCGAGACGCCGGAATTCCAGCAATACGTCATTCAAAACAATCCGGACAGCACTGCCGCGAAGATTTTCAAGACTCCAGGAATGCAGCCGCGTATCGCAACAACCACGTCCGTGACGGATTGCTGCTCGTTCATTCCAAACTACGGACTTGGGAAGTGGTATGTCGCTGGCAATCAGCTGGGACAGGCGATTGGGAACGGTCCTGATGGCATCCCCGACTGGGGAATTTTCGATATCACGGTTCCCGGTTCGAGCCGAGGCGACCAGTACAACGGCCGTATCGACTACAGCAGTGGCAGCAATCAGTTTTTCGTCAGCACCTACATCGTTCGACTCAATCAACTGGGTGGAGGAATTCGGCCTATTGAAGACCTTACTCTCACGCCGCACGATTACGTAGGCACGGTCGGCTGGACGCGTACCATCGGATCCACCATGTTGAACGAACTGCGGGTCAACTTCACGAGGTTTGATTTCAACCAGCTGCAGCCTGTGGGAACCACGGATTACGGAATTCCTCAAGTTGAGCTCTTTGACTTCGACATCGCTGCGGGAGGACCCGCGTTCGACAATGCCGGCACTGGCGGGACGCTGCTCGGAATTCCCCAAAATTCAACCACGCCTGCCGCCCTCGCACAGAATACCTATGGTCTCTCTGAGACTTTTGGGATCGTGCGTGGCCAGCACGCTTTGAAGATCGGTACGCAAATCAGCCGCGAACAGAACAACAACAATCAGCCTGGTACTGAGCGTCCTCTGTATCAGTTCCGCGGACTGCTGAACTTCGCCAATGATGCTTGCTGCTTCTTTGAGGGCCTTGGCGTGGATCCCACGACTGGCGGACCTCCCAACGGTCAGCGCTATTTCCGTACTGCCGACTATGCAGTATTTGCACAGGATGACTGGAAGGTGCGACCCAATCTCACCCTGAATCTCGGGCTGCGCTGGGAGTATTTCTCCCCCAATACGGAAGCGCACGGCACGTTAAGCAACTACATCATGGGTTCGCAGGGCGTTATTAACGGCTCAGTGCAACGCGTCAACCACCTTTACAACAGCGACTACAACAATTTTGGTCCGCGGATCGGATTCGCCTGGAGTCCGGGATCAGGACAAGGGAATCTGGTAATGCGGGGAGGGTTCGGCATTCTGTTCAACCGCTTTGCGGGGATTACCTTCGATAACGTTCGTCAGAATACCCCGCTATTTGCCCAGGCGAGCACCTGTTGCTTCTTTGATCCTGGGGCTATTACGGGTCCGCCGCCTGATTCCAACATTCTTTACACCCTCGGGGCGAGCAACTTGGCGAACAGCTATCCTGCCAACCCAGCCCTCTCCTTCGGAGTGGCACCGGACGGTGCGCTCTGCGCAAATGTTGCCTGCGACGCCGTCACGAAGGTCGACGTCTTCGGGGCCCTGCCAAATACTCGCATACCGTACGTCTACGTCTTCTCTTATGAGGCGCAGGTGGAGCCGTTCAAGGACATCGTGTTGAAGATTGGATATCAAGGGAGCCGTAGCCGAAAGTTGGTGCGCACCATCGATCTGAACCGGTTCATTCCCGGGGACACCTTCGACGGCCTGCAGGACAAGTTTCAGAACTCGGGATCGAATGGAGACGATTGTGGTCCCACAAACCCGACATGTCTGGCACCCCGCGCAACCGGAAACAATCGGTTCAACCGTATCTTCTTCCCGCTCCCTGACGTCAACGCCAGCTACGATGCCCTCGTGCTACACGGCTCGCATCGTTTCTCCCACGGCTTTCAGCTCGATGGCAACTACACCTGGAGCCATGCGATTGACACAGCCTCGTTTGAAGTGGGGTATCAGCAAACCGATCCCTCCAACGCATCCCTGAATCGAGCCAATTCCGACTTCGATGTGCGGCAGAATTTTTCATTGGCAGCCTTGTGGGAGTCGCCAACCCTGCGCGGACGCCATGGCTTTCTCGCGGCGCTGCTGGGCTCGTGGACGCTGAGCGGCATTGTCAGCAAGCACACTGGCTATCCCTTCTCCGCTCTGATCGGATCGTGCGACACCAATAACGACCGCAATGGCGATGGCTATTGCCCGGATCTGCCCTTCGCTTATTTCGGCGGCGCACTCACAAGTCCGACGAAGCAACAATGGATTAATGGCATCTTTCCTGATCCGGCAACGGAATTTGACACAACGACTCGCGGAGAAGGATGCCGTTGTCGCAACATTTTTACCGGCCCGGGCTACACCTCCATCGACGCTGCGGTTAGCAAGGACTTCCGCATTCCGCATTTTGCATTCTTCGGAGAGGGCTCTAAGCTCGCCCTGCGAGCCAATTTCTTCAATCTGTTCAATATTCTCAATCTCAACCCACTTATCCCGGCGACGGCACCCACTGACATCCAGAACACCGGAGGCTTCGGACGGCCCTCGGATGGACTGGCGGGCAGAGTGATTGAGTTTCAGGCGAGGTTGAGCTTCTGAGGCCGAGAGCTACGCCGCAAACATATTCCTAATTGTCGGCAGCAGATCCGTTGCGAGTCGAGCCTTGTCTACGCAGCCGTTCGCGCCCGCCTCGAGAGAACGAGGAAGCAACTGCTGGGGGTCGTGCTGGCTGATCATAAGGATCTTCAGCGTGGCAGACTGTTTGCGCAAGAGCCGGGCGATGTCGAGGCCATTCGTGCCAGGCATGCTGACATCCAGGAGCACCAGGTCGGGCCGCAGATCAGACGCTTTTTGGAGAGCTTCGCTGGCCTCAGCAGCTTCTCCGCAGACCTCGCAGTCCTTTTCGCTCGCCAGCAATCCGGCAATACCCCGACGTACCAGCTGATTGTCATCGGCTATAAGAATTCGCAAAGCGGAATGACTCTTCCGAACGGAACTATACCGCGGCCTGCAGCGGCTCGCTCCCGCTCTGTTCTTTGGGGATTGCGGATTTAAGAAAGGGTATTGTCACGAAAACTCTCGTGCCTGACCTATCGGAGTCAATATGCAAATTGCCGTCGAATTGGCGCAAACGTTCCCGCATCCCACGAATACCCACGCCGGAACCTTGTGATTGAATTTCGGCCAATTTTTCTTTAGACATGCCCTTCCCGCGATCGCGAACTTCTACTGCCAGCCGATCGGTATCGCGCCAGATTCGGATAGAAGCTGTCTTGCTGCCGGAATGGCGATGGATGTTCGTCAAGCATTCCTGCACAAGACGAAACACAGCCAGCTCCATGTCGCGGGGAAGTCTTCCCAAGTCTTCGGACGTGCTGAGCTTGATGTCCATCTCGCTGCGCTCCACCAAGCCCTGCACGTACCACTCCAAGGCTGAGGCAAGTCCGTTTTCGTCCAGCAAGGGAGGATGCAACAAGTAGGAGGTAGTGCGAATCTCACGATGCAGCTGTTGAATGGATTGCTGGATCACTTCTGCGGCTGTGGCGAGTTCGGGAGCGCTGCGTCCAGCCTTCTGGACCAATTGTGCCAGGTTCATTCCCAGGACCGTGAGTGTTTGGCCCGCGCTGTCATGCAACTCGCGAGCAATGCGACGCCGCTCTTCGTCCTGTGCCTGCAGCATGCGGCGGGAGAATTCACGAAGCAGCTCGGATTGCCTCAGAACCTCGAGATTTCGATTCTCCAACTCTGCCGTTCGGGCCTGGACCTCCGCTTCCAATGTCTCGGCAAGCCGGCGCGAATGTTCTTCAGCACGCTTCTGGTCGGTGATATCCACACCCGTCGGGTGAAGAAAGATAACGTTGTTGTGCTCGTCAAGAATCGGGTAAAGCGCGAAGTCTACAAGCCGTTCCGTGCCATCTGCCCAGTAATAGTGCAGTGTTTCGCGGTAGGGGACTCCTCGCGCCACAAGTGGGGTTGCTGCCCGGATCTTTTCTTGCGACTCTTGCGAATTTCTCCACCACTTAGTTTCCCAAAAGGGTCTTCCCAGTACTTCGTCGGCTGTGTATCCGCATTTATCGAGGGACAGTTTGTTGGCGTCGACAAGCACGCCTTCTTTGGTCATGATTCCAGCGAAAACTGTCGTTTGTTCGAACACAGCTCGGAATTTCGCCGTGGCGGCTACTGTATCGGCCGTGATTTTCCGCTCCCGCTCTTCCGCTTGTTTCCGCTCTGTGATGTCGAGAGTAAGCCCGTCAAAACTCTTGGGGTGGCCCGCGACGTCGTAAACGGTGCGGCCCGTGGCCCGAATCCACCTCACCCGACCGTCAGGCGCCACCGTGCGGTACTCAAGGTCGTAGGGTTCATCGTTCTCGATGCTCGCATTGATGGCTTGCCGGGTACGTTCACGGTCTTCGGGATGCAGGCGAGCGTAAAAGTCCTCAATCGTCACATCCGCTTCCGGCGGCAGGCCAAAGTGTTCCTTCACACGGTTATCCCAGATCAGCTTGTCGAACGGCAGGTCACAAAACCAGAATCCGATCTGGGATGCCTGAGCAATTAATTCAAAGCGCTCGCGATGTTCGCGTAAAGTGTGCTCCACGCGTCTCTGTGCCGTGATATCGCGGGCCACTTTTGAGGCGCCGATGACACGTCCCGTCGAATCCCGTATGGGGGAAATGCTCAAGGAAATATCCAGTCTCGTGCCATCTTTGCGCACCCGCACCGTTTGGAAATGGTCGACCCTTTCCCCTCGTCGCAAGCGCGCCAGGATGTCGGCTTCTTCATCGCGTCGATCTTGTGGAATGATCAGCGTGATGTGTTTTCCGATAGCTTCTTGGGCGGTATAGCCGAACATCCGCTCGGCACTCTTGTTCCAGCTCTTGATGATGCCGTTGAGGTCCTTGCTGACGATTGCGTCATCTGAGGAAGCGACGATGGACGCCAGCCGCTCGGCATCGATTCGCAACTTGCGTTCCAATTCGTACGCCCGCGCGTTGATGATATTGGCGGAAAGGTTCTTGGCTAGAGACTCAAAAAAATCGCGGTACGCTGCGTCCAGCTTACGATATGGGCTAATACCGATTGTGACCACGCCGATCGGTTGGCGGTTGCCGTCGTGAATCGGAATAGAAATCGCCTCTTTGCACCTGTCACCATAGGGAGCCGCTGGCATTGAACCGGGTTCAATAACTGTGAAGACCTGAGTAACCCCACTCTCGAGAGTCTTCTTGACAGCCCATGGATTTCCCCCTCCCAAGAGCGCAACCGTGACAGGTGCATTGCGGTCAGCATCGAAACTCGCCGCCGTCCGGACAGCCCCGGCGCCGTCGCGCAAGAAGATCATTGCGAACGGACAATCCGCAGGATTCCTCACAATGGTTTGCATCGCTAAGGTACAGGCATCCGTGTCGTTCTTGGCTTGCACCACCTGGTCGGCGACTTCGCGAAGCGTCTTGAGTCGGCGAGCACCCAATACGCGATCGGTCATCTCATGTACTGCAGAAAAAACACCGCCCACTTCGCCGGTGGAGAGTCGAATCGCGCTGTAGGAGTGCGTCCAATAAGTCTCTTCGACATATCCGTCACGATCGAACAGAAGCAATTGATCGTTTTCCGACATGGCTTGGCCGGTACGCATCACACTCTCTAGCATCGGACCGATCGTGTCCCATACATCCGACCAAACTTCGGCGGCAGGCGCACCCAAAGCCTGAGGATGCTTGGACGTACCTAGTGCCGGTTTCCAGGCGTCGTTGTAGAGGAGGCGCAAGTCCGGTCCCCACCAGATGGCGATTGGGAATCGGGAGTCCAGGCAAATTCTCAGGGCAGTCCTTAAGCTCTGCGGCCAGGAACTCACCGGTCCGAATGACGATCCTGACCAGTCGTAAGAACGCATCAGAGCGCCCATCTCTCCCCCGCCCGACATCAGATCAAGATCGTCGTGTGGTCCAGGATCGATAAACGGCTTCTCTTTGGTCGGTCTCGTGCTCGAAGCCGCGCCTTGCCAGACCTTCGACACGGGCGCCGATACACGGGAGCTGTGACGCATTGCCGCCTCGAGAGCCGGAAGCAGATCGGCAGACAGGTGCGACTTCACGACAAAGCCGCGCGCTCCGGCGCGCTGGGCTTCGCAGACCACATGTTCTGCATCGTGTTGACTGACAATCAGAACCTCAACCGCTGGAAGCTGCTCACGAATCCGGCGAGTTGCTTCCAGACCGTCAATCCCTGGCATGGAGATGTCCATCACGATTACGGATGGTTTCAGACGAAGTGCGAGGGAAACCGCTTGCTCTCCATTGGAAGCCTCGCCGCAGATATTCCATCCCGCACGCGATGAGATTAAGTTCCTCATCCCCGCGCGCACGGCCGCATGGTCGTCAACAATCAGGATGTTTGCTGAGGAGCGATCCAGGGTCTGTGTTAATTCTGCCATTGATAGCGAATCGTTTTGCCGAGGTACGTCAGTGCTATGGAAGCATTGAAACGCAACCATTTCACACTGTCTCGGGCATGAGTGTGTGCTCCTGACATACCAGGTCGATGATGCAGCTAACCCCGACTCCGCAACCGGTCAAAGAGGGAGAGCGAGCAGCACGCGGGCAATAGCATAGTATGCATGCGGCGGCCGTCTTGCCACATACAGCCTTTGCTGTATGCATACGCTGCGAAGGACAATGGAAGAGTTCGAAGGTCCGAATACCCGTTTCTGCACCGTTACCGCACTACGAATTTGTACGAGCCGGAACCTACCTCCACCAGATAGGAATCCGACTGCTTACTGAATTTCACCTCGCGTTCGTCCTGCGTCACCTGGCCCTTGCCAGCAAGCGGCAGCAAGATCTTGGCAGTTGTATTGGCTGGGATCGTCACCTCGAGAGAAAACGGCCCGGAGCCGTCCCCGTTCTGCCAGTCACTCACAATTTTTCCGTACACGGATTCGTATTCGCCGCGAGCTTTTGTGACACGCGAGTCCAAGCGTGGACGGATCACAATCTCACGATATCCCGGAGCTGACGGCGTTGTATCAATGCCAGCAACGGATCGATACACCCACGCGACCACAGATCCGAAGGCATAGTGGTTGTAGGAATTCATCGCCGGATCGCCGGTATCCCCGTTCCAGCGCTCCCACCAAGTGGTGGCTCCCTTCGAAAGCATGTATCCCCACGATGGATACGTATCATTCAAAAGTAGCCTGTAAGCGACATCTGCTCTGCCATGATTCGCTAATGTGAAGAGGAGGAATGGAGTACCGAGAAAACCCGTGGAAAGATGCCCGTTGCGAGCTTCGATGTCCTTGACCAGATTGTTGACCATCGCGCTTTCAAGTGCAGGCGGCGCCATTTTTGTGTAAAGGGTAACCACGTACGATGTTTGCGTCGCTCCCTCCACTTCGCCATTTTCCTTTATGTATGCCTTCTGATACGCCTGTCGAATATTGTCGACCACCTGGGCATATTGCTTGGCCTCCGACTCTTTGCCGATAGCATGCGCCATCTGCGACATCATGTCGGCAATGAGCGCCCAGTAGGCAGTGGCCAACAGATCTTTGTTCGTGTGCTCATCGGGAGCCAGCCAATCCGCAAAGTTCGGCCCGACTCCTTTCTTGCGCAAATAATCCGGGTTTGCCTTGGCAATGAAGTCCAACCATCGAACCATCGCGGGCCAGTGTTCTTCAATGATGGACTTGTCGCCATACTGCATCCATGTTGTCCAGGGAACTATGACTCCTGCATCGCCCCATCCCGGAGCTCCCTCGCTCCCAAACGGGCGCAATACGTCCGGGGAAACGTTAGTGAATGCGCCCTCGGTAGTCTGCCCGTCGACCACATCGTTCATGAACTTGTGAGTGAATGCCCCGATGTCGAAGTTGAAACTACCAGTGCGCCAGAAGACGCCGGCGTCGCCCATCCACCCAAGACGCTCGTCCCGCTGCGGGCAATCGGTGGGAACGCTGAGAAAATTACCGCGCTGCCCCCAAATGCCGATCGACCACATGCGGTTCACAAGATCGCTGGAGGTCACAAGTTTTGCCGTCGGCTCTCCGCTCACGCTGCTGACAACCTGGCCCGTGATCGAGCCGGCCGTCAATTCGCCCGGATATCCTGTGACCTCAACGTAGCGGAATCCGTGAAAAGTAAAATGTGGCGCGAAGGTTTGTTCTCCTCCGTCGCCCAGGATGAACAGGTCAGTGGCATCTGCGTTGCGCAGGTTTTCGCGATAGATGGTCCCGTCGGGGTTAAGAATTTCCGCAAAACGCAGGCGGATCGCAGTTCCAAGCTGGCCCGACGCTTTCAGGGAAACCCAACCCACCATGTTCTGGCCCATGTCAACGATGTAGGTGCCGTTGGCTGAAGGCTTGATACTCTTCGGCGACAGCGTTTCAGTGACTCGCGCCGGTGCGGACATCTGGCTGGCGAGCAAGACAGTTGGTGCGGTTCCAGCACTCACAGCAGTCCATCGGCTGTCGTCGAAATCAGCGCGGTTCCAGCCTGGCAGTCGCCGCCGCCCGTCGTAGACTTCTCCGGCATAAATCTCAGACCGCAGAATCGGTGATGCGGCTCCCTTCCAGGAGTCGTCTGTAACCACCGAGTTGCTTGACCCATCGGCATAAGTGATTTCGAGTTGCGCCAGTAAGCGCGTGGGCGGAGGCAGAAAGAAATAGGATCGGCCTTCCCACGTGAGTCCACTGCCGAACCACCCTTCCCCTAACACTGCAGCGATTGCATTCTTACCTTGTGTTAGCCATTCCGTTACGTCATAAGTCTGGTAGAGCACCCGCTTCGTGTAGTCCGTGAAGTCGGGAGTCAGCACGTCGTTGCCAACGCGGTTGCCATTCACAAAAACGCGATAGCTGCCGAGGGCGGTTACATACAGGCGGGCCTGCTTCACCTGTTTCGTAATGTCAAATCCCCTCCGGAGAAAAGCAGCGGGTTGTGGAAGCGGAGGAACATCGCCTAGCCGCTTGTCTTCAAGATCGCCCACTACGTTCGCCGGTTGCCACGTCGAATCGTTCGCTAACTTAGCTTGCCAGTCAGCGTTCGTGACGACTCGCTGAATGCTTCCATCAGGACGCGTGACCTTCAACAGTCCAGCTAAGGCAGCTTTCATCGTTTTGGCTCCCGCTTCGGGCCCGAATGAATTCGGCTCTGCCACCGTGACGGTTACTTCAATCGAGTTCTTGCCGGGCGTCAGTGTGAGATCGATCCGGTCGAAGGAATTCCAGCGCTGCTTGGCGGCGACTAGCTGTCCATTGACTTTTGCGGCGAAGTTACCCCGCGCCAAGAGAAACAATGCGGCCTCTTTCGCATGCTCAGGCGCATCGACGTCAGCGCGAAATGTCGCCGCCACTTTGGGAGTCATGCGTAAGGCGTCTTGCCCTGCGACCCAGATCCATCGGATGCCCTCCCGATCGGCCGCCGCTTCCGGGTTGGTCCATGTGATCCATCGTGCTTTCCAATCTTCCTTATGAAGAAGGCCCGTTTCCCACCATGCGGCCTCTGCAGCTGTTGCGGCCTTTCCAGCGGCATCCCACACCCGTACGGTCCAGTAATAGCGCTTGCGAGATTGAAGTTGGGGCCCTCCATAAGCGATACCCACGGACTCGCCGGAGGAGACTTTGCCGCTGTCCCAGATGTCGGGATGCGCGGACTTTAGGCTCTCGGGGCTGACGGCCACCAGGATCTGATAGGCCGACTGGCGCCAATTGCGTTCGGTGTTGTCGCTCTGCCAGGACAGGCGAGGCTTGCTCGAATCGATTCCCAACGGGTTCTGCAGAGATTCACAGCGGAGGCGGACTGGAGCACCGTAGGCAAGTGCGGACAGGATAAGAGCAGCAAGAAGCACGCAGGCAATCCGAACCTTGGTCACGCAACTCCTCCTTATTTGTTAACCGATGAAGCCTGTCTGGTCGCCAATAGACGAACCGGACCAATCAGGCCGGATTCCATCAACTCCGAATCCTTCGCAAGATTCATGGGCTTGAAATCGGTGAAGGTGTATTTCTTTTCTGCGCCAGCCTGGTGATCGCCAATCACCCGATTCGTCCAGAGGTTCGTGACCTTCACTTCAAGATGATTGGTTCCGGGCTTGAGGGACGAAGTCACGTCCGCCTGATATGGCGGCTTCCATAGAATTTCACCGAGGCCTTTCCCATTCACCGAAATCTCCGCAATGTCCATGACCTTCCCCAAGTCGAGCGTCAGTTTTGCTCCGGACTGCATCCACTGTTGCGAGACCTCAAAGTCTCGCGTATAGGTCGCTGTGCCGGAGAAGTACTTGACGCCGGGGTCTGTGGAAGTGGTCCACGACGAGAGGCTGTCCAACTTAATGCTGGTGGGTGCTCCCCAGTTTGGTGGGAACGATACTGTCCACGCCCCTTGAATGGTCGCAAGTTCATTGCTCACCACATGTGGCAGCGTGCGAGAGGGCGCAGAAGCCTTGCCATGAAACACAACAAACACCGATCCGCTTGGATCGAAGTGCACCGGAACCGTCGTTCGGCCATTTTCCGATCTGTATTCTGCGGGCTCGACTGTACCATGGTCCGGATGCCAGAGTTCCACGTCCTTTCCATCGACACGGAAGCTCACCGAGAAGTCCTCTGAGCGGTTCCGCTCATTCGCAACGAAATATATGTCGGCATCACTTACGCGCCGATGGATCCAGACCAGGCTGCTGTCGATCTGCGGACGGTTGTACTGCAGATCCGGCGGTGTCTTCTCCTCGGCCAATACCTCCCCCACGGATTTGCCCCAGAACACCTTGCCATTGCCGTAGGAGTGCTCTGTGACGCTCTTGCCGTCGATAGGGCCCCAGACATCATTTGCTACAAACCGGAGGTTCTCATCAACGGACGCAAAGGCTGTGAGACTCGGGGAACTCTCGGGTCGCGGCGCAATGACTATGGCCCCCGCTGAAACCAGATCCCGAATTTTCTCGACGACCGGAAGCGTAAGGTGATTCACATCCTCAGGTAGGGCGAGCGCGCGATAACTCATTCCGTCGGGCAGTACCAGTCGCCCATCCTTCACATTCATGCGTGTCAGCAGGGCTTGCGTATCGATCCAGTCGTAGCTGTAGCCTTCCGGAACCTGCGGATTGACTTCTTTCCAGAAGGGCACTGTAACGGGAGTTCCCTCACCGTAGTAGTAGGCGAGATCGCCGGCGAACAGGCCCTGCTGCAATAAGTAGGAACAGCGGGTCAGGTATTGATTCCACGCAACCGCCTGCTCTGCCCAGGTAATGTTGCGCGTGTAGTTCTGTCCAAAAAAGCCGAGTGTCATTCCCGGCTTGTGCCGGTCGTCGACAAAGGGCTGCGCGGCTGATTCGTGAAAAACGATACGGTTAATGCCCAGCGCCAGCGCGCGATCCGCACTCGGTTTGAGATAGAACGGCGACTCTCCCCACATCGGAACAAAGGGCATCGTTGTGAACGATTCCGCTGCCGCAACCGTCTTGCCATAGACATGCGCGGCCGATGCTGTTTCGCGCAAGTCGCTGGGATGCTCGGCAGTATCGTTTTGCCCCGGCAGCGGCACCCAAAACTCACCCATGGGAATCGTCACCTGTGCTTTGTTAAGCAATCCATCGCCGGTGGTGGGCAGTCCCGCGCCCATGGCTTCCGCGTACAGCCCAACACCATGCTGTTTGAAATATTCGGTTGCAGCGCCGTAGTGGTTTTCGGCGAGCAGGTCTGCGATAGTTCGGCGAAAATCCCACAAGAATCGGTCGCTCACATCCGCACTGGCAATGATCCTACCCGTCAACGCCGGCAAGTAAGGTGTCGGGTCATAGCCGCGACGCTTCTGGAATTCGCGGATCATGTCTTCCGTCCAGTTCTCGTCGCTGGCCTCCCAGCTATCCATAAGGAAGTAGCGAAAGCTCTTGCCGAAATATGGACCGAGAGCTCCAGAAATCATGTCGACGTATGTCTTGACGTAGTTCTCAACGTGTTTCTTGCTGAGTTTGTCGACCTCGTACCCAGTCGCTTCCGGGCTGGCGGGGTGATTTTTCTCGCCGGTCAGGGAATAGCCGAGCCGCAAAATTATCCATTTGCCGGGGGGAACGTCCCAATCGAGGGTACCGTCCTTGCGCATTTTCGAAGTCAAGTTGACGACGCTCTCGACCGATACTGCGTCGTTCGCAGCAACCGCAGGAGTAGCAACCGTATCCCCGTATTCAAGCATGTTGGTAAACGCTGCTTTTTCATGCCAGCGATTTACACGCGGAGTAGAGTGAAACGTCGTTTCGGCAATTTGAAACTCGTGTGCCGGAGGCAATCCCAGCATGGCGGCGAAGCGATTGGGAGGTCCCGGACGCAAGGCCACGCGATAGTACTTTGCGCTTATGGGTGGAAACGAGAACGTACGCACCGGGAAACCTGAGAAGGCGTGCCCCGGGCCGGGCAACTTGATGAGTGTCATCCAGGTCGATCCGTCCTTACTGACCTGGACATCGCCATCCGGCAGTGCCGAGCCTCCAAATGTGCTGCCGACGCCCGCAGCAATTGTGAACGCCTGCGCGCGAAACGGCTTGTCAAATTCGAACTGAATCCATGACGGCTTCCCGTCGGGTGCATAGGGCAAAGTGACGTTCTTGCTCACGTCTCCATCCGCGAGCGCGGTCGCGTCGATCGTTCCTGCACTCGATGTAACCCTGGGATGCAGATCCGCCATGCTCACTTCGGTATCCGGTAAGCGATACGCAAGTACGACAGTGTCGGCATAAAACGTCGGGTCAGGTGGCTCTGGCGGAAGTTTCGGCTGCGGCTTCGCGCCCGGCAGATCATCGTTGGAAGGAAACTGAAAATCTGAAGGCAACGGAAGATTCTGGAAACGACCGTTGTTGGTCGGTGGATGTGGCAATGCGCCGGAAAATTTCTTGGCCCCCTGGACCTGGGTCTCGCTCCATACAACTTTCTTCATGGCCTCTTCCGGTTTTACCCATGGACCCGCAGTCTCACTCCAACCACCGGAGGCCGCCATCGACATTTCCAAGCCCAACCGATCGGCCTCGGCACCCGCATGACGAAATGCCTCTTTCCAGTCTGGCGTCATCCACACCAGGCGCTTCTCAACAAATTGCGGCGTGCCCAGGTTGCCGTCGAACATCTGCATCCCTGCGATGCCGCTACGCTTCATCCACTCGAGATCAGCGGTAATGCCTTCCTTCGTAATGTTCCCGTTCATCCAATGCCACCAGACACGGGGCTTCGCTGAGTCGGGTGGATTCTTGAAACCGCTGAGAAGGGCATCCTCACTCGCACTTTGTGCGCAAAGCTGCACGGTCAAGAACAGTCCAAGAAAGAGGACGACGCGTATGCAGGCAGACAGGCTCTTTCCCATGAGGGCTCCCCCGTGAATGGCATCACTGCGAAAGCGCTGTGGATGGTCACACCCCATCCTTGCAGGTGTCAATGGTCGAGCAAGAATGGCCTGGCGTTTCGCAATGAGAAAAGCGAAAACGAGTTCCTGCTGGTCCTGAATAAGCACCGAACGACGGACTGGTCCGCCAAGCGCAGTGGTCTTTCCTGTGTTTCGGACCTACTGAGAAGAAGACGTTGGTTTTGCAGGGCGAAATGCTTAATGAAAAGGAAGCAATCAAGTTTTGGACCACAAGTGTTAGCCAAGACGCAACCAGATTCCGCGGGGCAGACTATGGGCGGATGCCACTAAGGTCAGCACACTCGAATGCACTTCATCCTCAGCAACGCGCCCAGTTTGTCGAGTTTGCTCACGATGTGCCCGACCCCGACTGCGCAGTGGTGAGCCGGCCCGTAATAGTTCCAGGTGTTCATGAAGTTGCGAGCGCCGAGAGAAAATCGGTAACGGCTGTTGGTATTGCCAATCTCGAGAATTGGCCCGGGGACCGATTCCCCCTCTGCCACCAGCAACTGGAGTTCTCCATCTGCGGTCTGCACGATCGACAACAAGGTAATGGGACCATGCTTCACTGACATCTCGATCGATAGCCCTCGCCCGACCTTGCCGTGATACACCTTGAGCGGCCGGACTTTAGTCCTTCCTTGTGCGATGGCGATGTGTCCAGGCCCGTCGTGTCCCATAAGGATGACATCGTCGTTGTAGTCCACGGCGTAGTATTCAGTAAAAGAACCACCTACGCCGAAGCTGTCCATGATCTTCATCGCCTGCACGTTCTTGACTTCGTACTCGCCGGCCACAGGAATGCCGCGCGCCGTCAGGAGGCTGGTGCCGAGAATGATCGAACTAATGACATCTTCGTTCTCAGGGCTGCCGGTTCCCTTGTGGTAGTACGCGATGGAGCCGAGGTTGTGCTTTTGCACGAGAGCGTCGAGTGCCAGCGAAGTGTACGCGGCACGTTGCAACTCTTCTTCCGGACAATCGGACTGCACATCCATCGAGCCACGAAATTCAGTCACGCGCGCTCGCATTTGCAAATCAGAAATCTCGCGGCGAAGGGCCGCGAGTTCCTCCACCTCAACAATCTCAACGTGCCCACCGAAATAGGCGCTTTGTTGCGTGAGGTCGGAGTAGATGTCGAGCATTCCACCGTAGTAGTGACCCATCAGGCCGAGGCGGTTGTGCTCCATCACGTGCGCAACGCGAGCCGCGTCGATCCATTCGCTGATCTCGTTCCACGCGACCGGATCGTTCTCCAAGGTGCCACTGACTTGGAAGAAGGGAATAAGGCAACGATTGAAGACATTAGCGATTTCTGGTACCGGACAAGCCTGACAGAACGCGAGCCACTCTCCCGTCATCGCGGTGCGGTCCGTAAGCCGATTGAAAGCCTCGTAGTCGATGGCCCCAGCCGGGGCGAGATTCAAAATGATGACCGGAACTTTCGCTCGACGGACAACAGGAAGAACCGTGGACGACAGCGCATACGTGGCGACGTGAAGGAAAATCAGATCGACGTCAGCTCGCCGGAAGTCATGTCCCGCGGCGAATGCCTTCTCAGGTGTGTCGATCAGTCCAAGATTCACAACCTCCACGCCGGGTCGGTGCAGTTTTTTGGCGACTCTCGAGGTGTACCCTCGAAGCCGATCCTCTAAGCCGGCGAACTGCGTCCAGTAGGCCTCCAGGCCAATGCCAAAAACGCCGACTCTTAACGGATGTGCAAGATTTGTCGTCATCAAGAGACTCGAGATGAGTGGCTGAGGATAATCAGGCCCCATCTTTGATGCAAGAGTGCGCCTTGCGATGATGGGTGTTCTGCAATGCGAAAATCAATCGGGCTTCGACATGAAGACTCTATTCCCAACCGTCCCCGATTGGTACTGAACAGCAGCCAACGGCTTGACGAATTGCCCCTTCGAGCGCGATCTGTCGGGGTTTGTCATAGCGAAACGTTGCAGCGTTTTGCTTTGTCGTTGACGCCCTGTTGCTTCCGGTGTGAGTATTTCGCCGTTCTAATCGTCGTTGTCCTGAAGGTCAGATGGAGAGGCGGCGTCCCCGTCCGCCTCGACGGGCGGGACGCCCGTCGCTCCAGGAAATCATCACCCGACGTTGTGGTCATCTAGGAGGACATTCATGCGTTCCACCTTTCGGCAGCTCCCTGCAATTCTGGTTTTCGGACTCAGCTTAGTGCGACCCACGTTTCCTCAGGACAAGCCTGTTACATTCGCTGTGCACTGGGACAAAGTTGTGCGCGTTTCGCAAACGACGCCGACCCTGCAGATCGTGGTGAATCCACCCCTGCGGCGCGGAACACCGGTTCATGACAATGCCCATAAAGCCTTGCGAGATCTCGGAGCGGACTACGTTCGTTATGTCCCCTGGCTGCCCTATCCAAAACTTGGAGTGGCAGAGCTGGAACCGCCAAAAGACGGGAAGACCTCGTGGGATTTTTCCTTGATCGATCCAATGACGATCGACTTCCTGGAAGCAACCAAGGGCCATTCCGTCATCTTGAACTTCAGCACCATCCCGCAGTGGATGTGGAAGTCCGACAAGCCGAATGCTTATCCTGCGGATCCGAATCAAGTCACCTGGGATTATGAGCAGGGGACCGAACTTCGCGATCCCAGCTGTAAGGAAGTTGCCGACTACTACGTGCGGCTTGTCAGTTGGTATACGCAGGGAGGTTTTACTGACGAATTCGGCAAGCGGCACGAGTCCGGTTACCACTACGCGATCCCTTACTGGGAAGTTTTGAACGAGGTCGACTTCGAGCATCACATTTCGCCCGAGATGTACACGCGCCTCTATGACAAGGTTGTGCTTGCGATCAAGAAAGTCCAGCCCGAGATGAAGTTCGTCGGCCTTGCCTTGGCGATGACCGTGGAGCCGCGCTACTTCGAATATTTTCTAGATCACAAAAATCACAAACCAGGCGTACCGCTGGACTTCATTTCATATCACTTTTATGCAGTCCCCACGCCAGATCAGACACCTGAGGTGGAACAATTCACTTACTTCGACCAGGCCGAAGGCTTCCTGAAAACCGTACGCTACGTCGAATCGATTCGCAAACGTCTATCGCCGGAAACAAAGGCCACCATTGACGAACTCGGTGTGATCTCGGCAGATGACATCGCGCAAGGCGAGCCCGGGCACGCTGCTCAACCGATTCCCAATTCCTACTGGAATCTCGCCGGTGCGATGTACGCCTACATTTTTGGTGAGCTCACCAAGATCGGAATTGACGTCGCCGGCGAATCGCAGTTGGTTGGATTCCCCACTCAATTTCCCAGCGTCTCGATGGTTGACTGGAACGATGGCAAGCCGAATGCCCGGTTCTGGGTGTTGAAACTCTTACACGACAACTTTCATGCAGGCGACAAGATCGTCGAGATTACTTCCTCGAACCCATCTGCTCCCAATCACCCATACGTCTATGCGGTGGCATTTGCCACTCAGGACGGCAAGAAGCGCGTGCTCCTGGTGAACAAGCGTGACCGGGCATTTGATGTGACGATTCCCAACGCACGGGGAGGAAAGATCGAGTTTGTAGATCAGACGACTGCGTTTCAGCCGCCGGCCTCGTCCAGTCTCAACGACGACAAGGTTACGCTCAGGGGATATTCGGTGGCGGCAGTCACACTGCCTTAACGGCTACGACTGATTGCTCGCAAGACTTCGGTCACTCCTCGTTTGGGAAGTGTCCGGGTTGAAGGGCACAGCGTCAGCCGGGCCATAAGGCCTCGCCGTCACCGCGTCTTCAGTCGCTGAGGCAGCCTCCACTCAAACACACCCTTTCGACCAACGAAACACTGATCAGGGGTGTCCTAAGGCTGGGCCTGCTCCGCACTCGGATCCAGTTCCTGCTTGGTCACTTCGCTTGGCGAGAATACCTTCTCAATCAACTTCTGCTGGTTGAACTGATGATGCAGCCGCCGAAACTCAACGAGGGCCTTTTGCTGTTCCGCTTCGTTTCCGAGCATTTTCTGCACCTGCGCGAGACGGTACCAACCAACTTCGTTCTGAGCATCGACCGCAATGGCCTTCTGCACGTGCGGTAGCGCCTGATCAGGCTTCTGTCGTGTAACGAAAACCGCTGCTAATCCCAGATTTGCCTCTTCAAAGTCCGGATAGTATTTCAACGCCATCTCCAAGAACTGCTGTGCTTCGTCGAGTTGCCCCGCTTTGCGATGCGCTTCCCCGATCTCGTAGGCCGCATTGGCGTTTGAGGGATCACGTTCCAGTTCTTTCTGAAACTCTTTCAAGGCTTCTGCTGCATCCTCAGCTGAGTTTGCTTGCTGCGATCGCGCCAGCAGTGCTCGCCCTAAACGGTAGTGAATACCCGACCGCTGCGGATCCAACTTCAAGACTTCCCGGTATTCGTCGATAGCAATGCTGTTGCCCTGGCTCTCATAAGCCTCCGCCATGGCCTGATGTCTCCAACTGGAGTTGGGGGCCACCTTGGCCAACTGTTCCATCGTGAGATAGGCCAGACTCCCGTAAACGCGACCACTGTGGTAGAGGACTTCGGGATCCTTGGGATAGAGTTTGTCAAGCTCCAGAGCTGTTTCAACGGCCTTGGCATGCTGTTGCAGCCCGGTGTAGGACCTTTCCAGATGGAGGCCGCACAACCGCTTCATTTCGGGATCATTGCTTCGGTGGAAACATTTCTCCAGTCCGGTCATTGCCTCGCGATACTGTCCGAGTTCGGATAGTGACATGGCCAGGAGGTTGTCGGAGTTCGTCAAAGAGGGCTTGAGTTTGAGAGCCTGTCGCAACGTAGGGACAGCCTGCTCGAATTTGCCTTCCTTGAAATAAATGAGCCCGAGGTTCGCGTGGATTTCGGCAACGCCTGGTTTCAATTGACGAAGTTTTTTGTAGGCTTCTTCCGCGTCGGTGTAGCGACCTTCGGCGAGGGCGAGCTGGCCCTCTTCCGCATATCGCTCCGCGGGGCTCGATGCTGAAGACTGTGCAGAAACTCGGTGGCCGAAAAGCGAAACAAGGAGAGCGACGAGTACAAAGCAGTGTCTCGCCCGCGGATGGAGCACCATCATTCCTGTCATGCTATCGCAACAAGCTGTCGTTTTCTGTCCAAGAAAAACCCGCCAGGTCGCGGGGACCTGGCGGAACGTGGGGTTAGGAGGACATCCGTCAGAAGGTAATTTTTCCGCCGAACTGCAGGATGCGTCCGGGACGCGCGGCAATCACACGGCCGAAATCTCCATTGTTCGGATTATTGCTGACCGGTGCGCTGATATTGGTGGCGGTGAATGGGTCGTAGCCATACTGCGCGTGATTGAATACGTTGAAGGCTTCCACGCGGAACTGAAACGCCACGCGTTCCGTGAATCGGAAATCCTTTCCCAAACCCATATCCCAGTTATTGATGCCTGGGCCCCGAATGATGTTTCTTCCGCTGTTTCCAAACTGACCAGCGAGCGGTTGGGTGAAGCACGCGGTATTAAACCATTGCTGCAGGCTTTTTCCGCTGCCTGGGCTGCACCCCGGCACTTGATCGGCGCGTTGAGTGAACGTGGTGAGCAATCCGAGTTTGTCGTCGGCCAGCACGGAGAAGGGGAACCCTTTTTGGAATGTCGTGATGGTTGTGACTTGCCACCCTCCCAGGGCGAGATCGGCAGCTTTGTTTATATTGCTGCCAAATTTCTTCCCCCGCCCAAAGGGCAACTGGTAGACCAGGCTGGTAACGAAACGGTGGTTGACGTCGAAGTCAGAGAGGCCATGATCGAGGCGAGGGTTGTGCTCGTCCATGTGCCCGGCGAACGCGTTGGTTCCACCGACACCCGCTGCCGCTGATTTATCGTCGGTACTCTTGGCCCAGGTGTACACCGCGACCAGAGCAAGAGAACTGGACCGGCGCTCGAGTTTCACGTTACCCGCGTTGTAATTCGAGTAGCCATTCCACATGCTGTCCAGGAAGCCCAAGCCAGTCGTGATGTTCTGGAATGGCCTGCGTGTCGAAGCGGGACATTGATTCACAATGCTGGTGGGGTCACCCCCTGTGGACGGATCGCAAGCTGCTGGATTAGGCGGCGGCGGTCCTTGCCCAATGTTGATGCGGTTCAGCAAATGGGTCCCCTTGTTGCCGACATAGTTCACTTCGAGCGTCGTATTCCGGGCAAGTTCCCGCTGAACCGAGAGCGACCATTGCTGGACATAAGGGTTGTGCGGGAACTCGGAGATGATCACCGCAAAGAACTGGCTGCCATCCCGATCTGGGCTGACGGTGTGGAGAGGTACAGCTGGGAACATCTGATCTGTGAGTTTCGGCGTGCAGGGAGGTTTACCCGGTGTGTTGCAGTCAGGCAGATCCGCTGTCGGATTATCGGAGGCTCGCACGACGAAAGGATAGATGTCGCCCGAGTCATCGATTTCGCGCGTCTCAGCCGAGTCGAAGAAAATGCCGTATCCACCGCGGAGTACGGTCTTGTCAGTGAGCCGGTAGGCGAAGCCAAGACGGGGAGCAAAGGGCTTTTTGGAGCCATCGGCCGGATTGCGGCGTCCGCAATTCCGATAGAAGCCGTTGCCATCAGGAGCGATGGGCCCACCCAGGCCGGAAACGTCCTCGGTACCCAGCTTGCTGTCGGCATAGCAGAGTCCGCCGAGAGGATTGCCGCGATCGAACCAGAACATCTTGTTGTCTTGTTCCGTGGGAACACTGCGGTAATCCCAACGTAGCCCGAGATTGAGGGTGAGGCGATTGGTTGCCTTCCAATCATCTTGGAAGAATGGTGCGAAATACATAAAGCGGTACTGGTTCAGGTTGCCCGCAATACCGGCGGGGCTGAAGGGGCCAGGCTGGAATGTGCTGGCGTCGTGGTAGTAGCCCAACAGGAAGTCAGCAATGGAGTTGCCGGTGCCACAAGTCGGCGTACTGCAGGCTGTGGTGTTGCTATTGAGGGTGTCGTTTTGGAAGTTGAAATTTCCAAGGAAGTCAGCGGACAAGTTGCGTTTTTGCAGCCAGCGCCGATAGTCGAATCCAACCGTTAGAGTGTGCTTGCCGCGGATCATGGCAAAGGAGTCAGCAAACTCCCATGTGGGGATGTCGCTGGTGGTGGTGTCGTTGCCTTGGCTGCCGAAGCTGGTGCCGTTTATGCCTTGAAACGAGATCGAGGGGTACAACCGAGCATAGTTGGGTAGGGTCTGGAACACGCCCGTTATGCCCAAGGCACTCACATCAGAATCTGGCGCAGGCTTTCCGCCCTGTATGGCGATTGGCTCGAGTCGTCCGAAGCGGAAGTTGTTGACGTTGTTAGTTCCAAGATTGATGGTGTGGGAAATCATCCAACTTTCCGATTTTTCGGTGAAGACACCCACTCCAAAGGGAACCGTCACTGAGCCATTGATGTTCTCGTTGTCGTACGTTGCTGTGGTGTAGCGGAAGAAGATCGAGCCCAAGTGTCCCAATTGCTGATCGAGCTTGTAGGTCTGCTGGTTGACATCATTCGCGAGACCCGTCAGCAGGCGATAGTTCGAAACGCAACCAATGCAGTTTGGTGCTGGAAACAGGTTGGCTGCCAGCGATACCTGAGCCAGCCGGGAAAATCGGTCGGAAGGAATGATATTGCCTGGGAAAGGCTGCCCGGTGGTGGGATCGATGGGCATGCAGAACTGTGTAGCACTCGGAACACATCCCGCGGTGATCGGAGTGAGTCCTGAGTTGGCGAAATCTCCAGACAACTGTGCGGGATCGGGAACGTTGAAAATATTTTGATCGATGCCACGGCGAATCCGCCAGCCTTCGTAGTTCACGAGAAAGAATGTTTTGTTGCGGCCGTCATAGACCTTTGGGATGTAAATGGGCCCGCCTAACACAAAGCCAAACTGATTTTGCCGGAGCGGCGCAAGCGTAGATTGCAGCGGCGCTTTGGCATCAAAGGCATCGTTTCTCAGGAACTCGAAGGCCGTACCGTGCAGCTGGTTTGTGCCGCTCTTGCTCACGATGTTGACCTGGTTTGCGCTGAATCCGTACTCGGCAGAGTAGGTTTCACTTTGCACTTTGAATTCCTGGATCGCATCCTGAGAGAGAATGACAGCCGGAGTGTTCAGGGCAGTGTCTGTGTTCACGAGGCCATCCAACGTGTAGTTGTTGGAAGTGGGGCGGCCACCGTTGATGCTGATGGCATTGCCCGCGCCTTGGCGCATCTGGCCTTGTTCGCCCGTGGTCTGCACAGCGCCTGCCCCGATAAACAGGAGGTTGAGGAAGTTCCGTCCGTTTAAAGGCAGCTGTTCGACCTGCTTTTGGCTAATAAGCTGCGAAACGGACGAACTGTCAGTGTCGAGAGCGACCGCAGCTGCTTGAACCTCGATGCTCTCATTGACCTGTCCGGGCTTGAGGGTGACGTTCACACGCGCCTGCTGTGCAACCACGAGACCAACGTTCTCTACTACCGATTTCTGAAAGCCCGGCGCTGAAACTGTCACCTTGTAACTTCCCGGCGCAAGGTAGGGCACGGTGAAGTCTCCAGTAGAACTGGATTGGGTGTGGCTGGTCACACCGGTCGCGAGATTAGCGACGTCCACTGATGCATTCGCGACCACCGCGCCCGTATTGTCGGTGACGGTTCCGAGGATGGTTCCATTGGCGCCACCCTGGGCAAAGAGCCAGGTGCACGAAATGAGAACCAACACAAACCCCAACAGATTACGGAATCTCATCATTGTGGTTTCTCCTGTTGCCCATGCGCGCGTTCTGCGTGGGAATCCACGTGCTGCCCGCTTTTCGCTCCGAGAGTTTTTTCTCTAGCGAAGGTCTCGTTGCCTTGCTCGCACCACGCAGCGAAGCAAGAAGGGCCACCTTTGTGAATCTCTGCGCTCAATCTTGTGTCCAATGGGTGGTTTTCAGTGTGCCCACGGACGTGCCCCACATCGGCGCGGATACTCCCATTGCTCCATCGCAATGGTCAACGCGCAACACTAAAATGGCTCTCATTTTTCAGTGAGAAACAACTTCTGAATTGCGGAAACATCATCAAATAGCGGGTTTGACGCCGATTCCGCAAAGGTTCGCAGTCTTCTCCCGTTTTGCGTAGCGGCCTATGCTGATTTCTCTAGTTTCGCAATGCAGAATATTGGAGCCCGACCGGATGGGTCCTTGATCCAGAGCTCCGCCTCCAACAAAAGCCCCTATCTCGAATGGCGGCGACAGCTGATTTAGAAAAGGCTGGCTGCTTCGAGAATTGTTTTTAACGAACGATGTCGAGGAGTTGCAATCTAGGTGTTGTGGGAGTGGGTTGTCGTACTTCCTGTCTTCACCAACTCGGCCAAGCGGTCGTTCGGGTAGTAATGATCGACTGTGCCAGGTGTGACGAGTTTGTGCTCTACGAAGACAGCGGGCGGCACCTGTCGCTGGTTCAGAATGTCGAGACTGACTCGAATCAAGTCGTCGCCATAACGCTCGGGAAAATACGCGACCGAACCGACCAGGCGACTGTTCGGCTGGCGGAGTTCAGCACGTCCCTCAGGAGATGCATTCTGCCCCATAATGGCGCAGTTTTCCGTGCGCCCGACTTCCTGAAACGCGCGCAGAGCGCCCAGCGCACTTGGATCGTTGATAGCGCCGACGAGAATGTGGGGAGAACGCGAAGTTCGCAGGTGACGCCGCACGGCCTCAAAGCTGGGCCCCAGATTTCCGTCCCCGTCCAAATAAGTAACGCGACAATTCTTGGCGCTGGGAAGAACCAGGTTCAATCCAACCAACAATCCGGTGAGCCGCATGCGCGGCAGATTGCCAGCGCGCGGCAATTCGAGTAACAGAATTTCATCAACTTCCGAATGCCAGTGTTCCTTGACCCAGCGTCCGAGATAACGTCCACCCATTAGCCCCGCTTCGTAATTGTTGGCTCCGTAGTACGTTGCGCCGGGATGTGGGATATCAATCGCGATCATAGGAATGTTGGCTTCGCGGTACTTTGCCGAAACTACTGCAGCGATATGCTCATCTGTCTGAAATTCGATGGCCAGATCCACTTTTTCCCGCACGAGCAGGTCGGCATTGCGTTGCGCTGTCTTCGCGCTGTAACGATTGTCGAGGGAAATCAGTTCGATTCCCTCGGCGGCTGCAGCGCGTTGCAAGCTGGCCGTAACTTCCTGCGAGAACTGATAGTCCGTTCCCTGCGCGGCATATCCCAGCCGATAGAGCCGTTGCTTCCAGGGTCGAACGCAGGACTGATAAAGGTTCTCGCCGACCTTGTCTACCATGCCGCATTTTTCCAGCGTGTAAAGGAGTCGAAAAGCCATCGTTTTTGGCAGACCGCTGCGTGCCGCAATCTCTTTCAGAGGCAGAGCTTCTCCCGAGGAACGAAACGCTGTCAGCAGTTGCGACGAATGAACGATGGACTTAACGAGATACCGATCCCTAGACGGTGTGCTGGGACTCATACAAGTACGCGAATGATATCCTTTTTCTCTATTTTGCCAAGCGAAATCCTGGATGCGGCGTGGCAGTACTGTCTTATTACCTTCTAAGTCCATTAGCTAAACGATTTGCCGCCAATTTGGATCAATCTCCCACTGGGCGAGAGTTGAGATGGCCGTTCTGCATTGCAAAACGCAAGAAAGAATGAAATGGGCTAGCCGGTCGAAATGGGATGTTTAATGGGGATATCCAGCTTATCTCTTACTTCCTCATGATCCACCTTTTTCCGCGCGCCACCCAAAACACGATTGCGAATTCTACAAAGCGAAACTTACTCCGATAATTGAGCACGTTTACATCGGAGCGCGCTCGAATGCCGCACGCGATCAGTCTTCCCGAATTCCACTGCTTTAGCGGAGGCGAAGGAGAGCGTATATGTTCTACACTGCAAAATGCTGGGATTCCGCAAAAAGATCGTGACCTGCGACAAAGAGCGTGTATAACCTTCACCCCCTGAGGCCTTGCTATGGATTCGACGAAGGCGGAGAGCGTTTTCCGGGCTCTTGAAAAATTTCGCGTTGAGATCCCCTCTTGGGGTTTTGCCAACACTGGCACCCGCTTTGGAAAGTTTATCCAGCCCGCCGCAGCTACCACGACTGAAGAAAAATTCAGCGACGCAAGCCAAGTGCACCAACTGACGGGTGTCTGCCCAACCGTAGCGTTACACGTTCAGTGGGACTGTCCCGAAGGAATCAACAGCACGACCGAGATCAAGAAACTCGCCAGTCAGTACCGGGTACAGCCCGGATCGATCAACCCCAATCTTTTTCAGGATCAGTGCTACAAGTATGGTTCTTTTGGAAATCCGGACAAATCGATCCGGGATCTGGCCCTGCAACACACGAAAGACAGTATTGAGATCGCCCGCCGCCTGCAAAGTCGCGACATTTCCATGTGGTTCGCAGACGGATCAAACTACCCCGGTACAGCCAACATCCGCGAGCGAAAACAATGGTTTGAAGAAAATTTGAAAGCATGCCATGCGGACTTGTCGCCGGGGCAGCGACTGCTTGTCGAGTACAAACCCTTTGAGCCTGCCTTCTACCACACCGACATCGCGGATTGGGGTATGGCGCTGTTGCTGTCGCGGGCGGCTGGTCCGCAGGCAAAAGTCCTGGTCGACACAGGCCATCACTATCTTTCACAAAATATCGAGCAGATTGTGACGTGGTTGCTTTCGGAAGACATGCTGGGCGGATTCCATTTCAACGACCGGCGCTACGCCGACGATGATCTGACCCTTGGTTCCATCGACCCGTACCAGGTGTTTCGCATCTTCCACGAAATTCTCTACTTCGAGTGGGAAACTGGAAAGCAACCCGATATCGCCTACATGATCGACCAGAGTCACAACCTGAAGGGTAAGATCGAAGCCATGGTCCAGACGGTAACGATGGCGCAAATGCTTTTCACTAAGGCTGCGATCGTTGATTACGTCGCACTGGCTACTGCGCAAAAGAATTGTGACCTAGTGCGTGCAGAATCGCTATTGCAGGATGCGTTCGCCACGGACGTCCGGCCGGCGATTCAGGATTGGCGGGACTCGAAGGGTTTACCGAAGGATCCGCTCGTTGCCTTCCGGGAAAGCGGATATCTTGAGCGCATCACGAAAGAACGCGCCGCGCGCAATTCGCACAACGTGTCGTCCTATGCCTAAAGGGGACGGGGCAAAGCCATATCTGGCATTCGATTTTGGCGCCGAGAGCGGACGTGCCGTGCTCGCCCGCCTGCATGCCGGGTTGCTCACCACCGAGGAAGTTCATCGCTTTCCCAACGAGCCGGTGGAATACTCTGGTTCCCTCCATTGGGACGTCGCACGCTTGTGGCTCGAGGTCCGCAGGGCGCTCGCCAAATTGGAAGAGGTTGAGCTCGCAGGCATCGGCGTGGACGCTTGGGGCGTGGACTATGCCCTCCTGGGTGAGCGCGGAGAGTTGGTACAGAATCCCTATCATTACCGGGATGCGCGTACTCGCGGTGTGATGGAAGAAGTCTTCCGCCGCGTGCCCCGAGAAGAGATCTATTCGGCCACCGGAATTCAGTTCATGCCGATCAATACCCTCTACCAACTCTTCGCGGCCAAGCGAGAGACGCCGAATCTGCTGAAATCCGCGGAGACCTTTTTGACCATACCTGACCTCTTCCACTACTGGCTCACTGGAGTGGCTGTCTGCGAATTTACGAACGCGACGACGACTCAGATGGTGAATCCCGTAACGCGTACCTGGGCATCCGACTTGATGAAGCGTCTAGATCTGCCCGTGGACTTGCCGGCCCGAATTGTTGAACCCGGATCTGTAATAGGGCCGTTGCTTTCCACGCTGACCAGAAGTAATGGGCTCTCGGCCACTCCGGTAATTGCTCCCGCGTCGCATGATACGGGCTCAGCGGTAGCCGCTATCTCGGCTCGCGATGGCACGGCTTTCTTGAGTTCAGGAACATGGTCCCTGCTGGGAACCGAACTGGACGCTCCCGTTCTCACAGCGGAGGCATTGCGCCTGAACTTCACCAATGAAGGTGGGGTTTGCGGAACCACTCGTCTTCTGAAAAACGTAATGGGGTTGTGGATGTTGCAGGGCTGCCGTCAGGCGTGGATCGGACAGGGGCAGGTTTATGAATATCGGGAGTTGATGGAACTGGCAGCGCGCGAAGCTCCTTTCCGCCATCTTGTTGATCCCGACGACGACTCATTCCTACGACCTGCGGACATGATCGATGCGATCAACAAATATTGCGCGAAGACACATCAGCCGTCACCCGCAAGTCCCGGCGCCTACGTGCGTACCGTCCTAGAGAGCTTGGCGTTCAAATATCGCCTAGTGCTGCATAACCTCGAACAGGTTAGCGGACAGCACACCACGCAAATCCGCGTGATCGGAGGAGGATCCAAGAATCGCCTGCTGAACCAGTTCACAGCCGACGCGACCGGCCGAAGGGTGCTCTCAGGTCCGGCGGAGGCCACCGCCCTGGGCAACATTGCCATTCAGATCCTCGCTACGGGCGAGGCGACCTCCCTGCAAGAAGTTCGTGGGATTGTTGACCGTTCCTTTCCCACCCAAGTATTTGAGCCTGCCGATACCGACCGATGGGACAAAGAAGCGGAGCGTTTTCAACAATACAGCGAGCTGACGTATGCCTGAAATCAAAGAGACAACTCATCTAAAGGATCTGTGGAACGAGGAGGAGGCCCGCGCACTTGCCAACAATCAACTCGGCCTGTTGCGCTATCGCTCCAACCTGCTCGGCGCCGACTTGCGCATCACGAACTTCGGCGGCGGCAATACGAGTTCGAAGATTGAATTGCCTGACCCATTTACAGGGAAACCAACGCGAGTTCTAGCCGTGAAAGGCAGCGGCGGTGATCTGGGATCGATTAAAGAGTCCGGTTTCGCTCTGCTTTACCTCGACCGACTAGAGCAGCTGAAGAGCATCTATCGCGGCGAACAACACGAAGATGAGATGGTGCGCTATTACCCGCTCTCCGCTTTCGGCGAGAACCGGGTAGCGGCCTCGATCGACACTCCTTTGCATGCCTTCCTGCCCTTTCCTCACGTCGATCACCTGCATCCCGATTGGGCAATCGCTTTGGCGGCAAGCGCCAATGGAAAGGGCAAACTCGAGGAATTCAACAAGAAGTTCGGACGAAGGATTGTCTGGCTTCCCTGGCAGCGGCCGGGATTCGAGCTGGCATTGCTGATCCAAAAAGCGGTGAGAGAAAACCCCGGCGCCGATGGTCTGATTCTCGGCGGCCACGGTCTGTTCACCTGGGGGACAACTCAGCGAGATTGTTACCTCAATAGCATTCACAGCATCGATCAGATGGGCGAATTTATCCTGGAACATCAGTCGAAAAAGAGCGTTCTGTTTGGAGGACTCGAGCACGCTCCATTGAAAGACCGGAAGGGCGTCGCTACTGAGATACTTCCAACCCTGCGCGGAGTCGTTTCCTCGAACCGCCGGGTCATCGCCCATTACGCTGACGATGAAGATGCACTCACTTACGCAGGATCGAAGTGGGCGCGTGAGTTGAGCGCGCTGGGCACCAGTTGCCCCGATCACTTTCTCAGAACCCGGGTATGCCCACTGTTTGTCCGCTGGGATCCTACCAGGGAAGATACGTCTGTACTCAAAACGCGAATTCGTGAACAAGCCGTCGAATACCGCGCCGATTACAAGAAATACTACGAGGCGTGGGCCAACAACGACTCCCCGAAACTTCGCGACTCCAACCCTTCGGTGGTCATCATTCCAGGCCTGGGCCTTTTCGGATTCGGCAAAAATAAGAAGGAAGCTCGCATCACCACTGAGTTTTTCATCAACGCCATCCACGTAATGGCAGGTGCGAATGCGCTCGAAGACGGGGTTGTCGCGCACCCGTTTCCGCAGGCGCGTGATCCTGAACAATCCAGACAATTCACCGCCCTTCACAACTACGTAGCTCTCCCACGTTCGGAGGCGTTTCGCATCGAGTACTGGGCCCTCGAGGAGGCCAAACTCCAGCGCATGCCTGCCGAAGCGGAGTTCAGCCGGAAGATTGCCTTCGTCATCGGTGGGGCCAGCGGGATTGGACGGGAAGTAGCCCATCTGCTGGCACGCAAAGGCGCACACGTGGTGGTGGGTGACTTCGATCAAACGGGCGCCAAGAAAGTTGCAGATGAAGCTGGGGCGCTCTCATCAGGCGAATTCGTCGATTCCACGTCAGTCGATCTGAGTTCTTCAGAGAGTCTGGCTGACGCCGCTCGCTTCACAGCTCTGCAATTCGGCGGAATTGACCTAATCATCAATACCGCCGCGATTTATCCCGTTGCCGGACCCGACGGAGAACTCACCGAAATGCAATGGGCCAAGACATTCCTTGTGAATGTCACCGGCAACTACCTTCTCGCTCAGAAGACCCGCTGGGTTTTCGAGGATCAGAACCTTCCGGCCGCCATGGTGCTGACCAGTTCCGCGAACGCTGTTGTTCCCAAGAAAGGGAGCGAGGCCTACGACACCAGCAAGACAGCCTTGCATCACCTGATTCATGAGCTGGCGATCAAGCTCGGTCCCACAGTTCGCGTCAATGGCATTGCGCCCGCAACGGTGGTCGCGGGATCCACCATGTTCCCGCGCGATCGAGTCATGCAATCGCTCGAGAAATACAGTATCGAATTCTCGGAATCAGAAAGTACCGAAGATCTGCGTTCCAAGCTCGCGCACTACTACGCCCAGCGTACTCTGACGAAGAAGCCGATTTTGCCCCAGGATTGTGCGGCCGCGATCGTGTGGCTCGCGAGCGACGAGAGCGCCAAAACCACGGGCCACGTGATTCCCGTCGACGGCGGCCTGGCCGAGGCCTTCTTGCGTTAGGAGAAACTGCATGAAACGAATCTGCTTCGTTCTGCACGTAAAGCCCGATCGACTGGAAGAATACAAGGCGCGCCACCGCACCGTCTGGCCTGAGATGCTGGCGGCACTCCGCGAAACAGGCTGGAACAACTACTCGCTGTTCTTGCGTCCTGACGGAATGCTGGTGGGATATCTCGAGACGGAAGACTTCGAAGGCGCCCGCGCCGGTATGGCGAAGCGCGAAGTGAACGAACGCTGGCAACGCGAAATGGCGGATTTCTTTGTGCAACCCGATGGCGTACTGCCTGATCGAGCGATGGAACCGCTGGAAGAAGTCTTTCACCTGTAAATCCACACATCAAGGATCGACATGGTCCCGAATCCTGCCTTGGGAGTTGTGCTGCACTGGTTGGGTGGTCTGGCTTCCGGAAGTTTCTATGTCCCCTATCGTGGTGTAAAGCGCTGGTCCTGGGAAACCTATTGGCTGGTGGGTGGCGTTTTCAGTTGGATCATCGCGCCGTGGTTTCTGGGTTCGCTCCTCACCCGCGACCTGCTTGCAGTATTGTCGGAAGCCTCTTCCAAGACTGTTTTCTGGGCATTCTTTTTCGGATTGCTGTGGGGTATCGGCGGGCTCACGTTTGGTTTGACCATGCGCTTCCTCGGACTGTCGCTGGGCATGGCGGTCGCTCTGGGACTCTGTGCAGCCTTCGGTACCTTGATGCCGCCGATTTTCAGCGGCGTATTCATGACCCAGGTCCTCGGCACCAAGTCCGGGCAGGTAATTCTGTTCGGTATCTTCGTCTGTCTGGTGGGCATTGCGGTGGCTGGACTCGCCGGCATCTACAAAGAGCGTGCTATGTCTCCCGAGCAGCAGAGAGCCGCTATCAAAGAATTCGACCTCAAGAAGGGGCTGGCTGTGGCAACGCTTTCCGGAGTGATGAGTGCCTGCTTTGCTTATGGACTTGCGGCTGGAGCGCCGATCAAGGCTCTCACCCTGCAACACGGCACACCGACGCTCTGGCAGGGATTGCCCGTGCTGGTGGTGGTATTGATCGGCGGCTTCACGACGAACTTTTTGTGGTGCTTGGCGCTCAATATGCGCAATAAAACCGGATATCAATACTTCACTGCGGACCCAGCCCGCTATCCCGCCCTTCAAGACGAGACGATCGTGGAAACTGCCATCGACGCGCCCAGCCGTGAAGTCGTCGAACACATCCCGTCGCCGAAGCGGGAAAACCCGGCATCCGTGCCCATGCTCGCAAACTATCTGTTCTGCGCCCTTGCCGGGACGACCTGGTATTTCCAGTTTTTCTTTTACACGATGGGTGAAACGCAGATGGGCAAGTACGGCTTCTCCAGTTGGACGTTGCACATGGCCAGCATCATTATCTTCAGCACACTATGGGGACTGGGTCTGAGGGAGTGGAAAGGCGCGGGAAAACCCGCCTTGCGGCTGCTGTCGCTCGCTCTTCTGCTGCTGGTTGGCTCGACTGTAATTGTTGGCTACGGCAACTACCTCGCTTTGGCGCACTAATATCGGTTATCCGTGCATCGAATCGAGACGATGCTCTTCATCTCTTGGTCTCAGTTCTCGGAACTCAGTGCAAACACTGGTGGCGGCGGTTGACTCGAAGCACTCAGCTCCTTTTAGAATCTGTAAGTTACAGATTCTTGAATAGGCAAGAAAAGCACAAAAGGCGAGATACACAAGCCGGAAGCACAAATTAACATAGAAATTTGGGCGGCGGTTCAACCTGTGCTACCGATTTTGAATTAGCACAAATACAACCGCCCTCCAGTGGTCGATGGAGCCGTTCAAGGTCAATGGGTTCTATAAAAAGCAGTTGATCGCGCCTTGTGCGCAGTCGCTGGTGCCAGAAACTTGTTGCTGCACCACAGTGTTTGCGAGTCTTGTCGAGGATTCGGTTCGGCGAGCTAAGGCCGACTTCCCACTGGTGCCTTTGTGCCCGGTAAAAAGCATGGCTCCGGTACTGGCGATCGCTGGCATGGTGGCAGCGGCAGTCGTTACGACGGCCCTTTGACCCCGTTGGGGAGATTTTCTAAACCTTTCGTCACCGGCCCGAACCGGATTCCATTTTTCAACGAGGAGAGTAGCGATGACGACAGGCAAGTTGTGGCGGAACCGGAAGGAGAGGAAAGACTGGGCACGGCGATTGCAATCGGAAGATCCTGGACTGGAAGTAGTTCATCCGCATGCGGCAGGAATCGATGTGGGGAACAGCGCACATTACGTTGCCGTGCGGCCAGACCGAGATCCAGAACCGGTACGCCGGTTTGAGTGTTTTACGGCAGACTTGTACCCGTCTGGCGGAATGGTTAGCCAGATGTGGAGTAAAAGCGGTCGCCTTGCAGTCGACTGGGGCGTATTGGATTCCCCGGCCACCTGCTGAGCGGTTGCAGACCAGTCAGACCACGGAACCGTTATCGTCTGTGATCTCTCCGCCTACGACCGACTGGATGTGCCGAGGACGGATAAGACCGCCGGATCCTCGTGGTAGTGGCGACCACTGACGTCGGCAGTTACGCAATGACCGCCCCACTGTGATCCTGCCTTTTTCGGGACCACATTGAAGTAGGCGATAACGTCGCCATCGGATGCCTTTAGCCGCCAAGGCGTTTGCTGTCCGGGTAGATTGCCTTCCAGTTCGGTGGAGGCTGTCTCGCAGGACGAGATATTCTGCAAGGCGTATGTCTTCACATAAGCAGAGTAGCACTGCACTGTGTGTGTCAATTGGTGAAACATCCCCAGTCAACTATCCCCATTTCGCCAAGTACGTCCCGAGCAAATTGCAGTTAGGCAGTGTCGACATTGTGCGTCGAGAACTGGCGCTCGGTTATCTGCAGCTTCAGCCTGGTTTGTTCAAAAATTTGACTCTGCAAAAATTGGTCTTGGAAATATGTACTTGTGTGATCTTCCGCAACAAACCCCGCCTTAATAAGCTTGCCGGACATCCGACCCCGGTTCTTTCTCATAACTTACTGACAGTTTTAGGCTTCAGTCTAGTGTTTCGGAATCCCCGTCTTATGTGGTTGGGGGCGACCCTTGGGATCGAGAATTCTGCGTTGTTTTGTGGTGATCGCACTAGCGATTCTACCTGACGGGAAACTAGCAGGACAGGTACAGTCGTCCGCGAACACGCGCAGCCCACACGGTAGTCTTAGTGTTCCCTGCCAGAACTGCCACACGCTGAGCGGATGGAAGCCCCTCCGGGCCGTTCCCGAATTTGATCACAACACCACGAGATATCCCCTGCGCGGGATGCACGAGGGCGTCAGCTGCACGCAGTGCCATACCAAGCTGGTCTTTTCAAATGTGGGAACGCAGTGCGCGGAT
>Ga0075434_100000285_pt1 | contig 35998 bp, 30 predicted proteins | sample RhiMethybrSRZTD3_FD_75298 | JGI IMG/M metagenome (GOLD analysis project Ga0075434, IMG submission 75298) | Populus rhizosphere microbial communities from Tennessee, USA - Rhizosphere MetaG P. TD hybrid SRZTD3 | ecosystem: Host-associated > Plants > Roots > Rhizosphere > Soil | place: USA...
CGCCACTGCGTCGACGGCGCTCGTCGTCTCTATGAGTTCTGCGCCGAATACGGCGTTCCGCATCGGCGGTGCGGCAAGCTGATCGTCGCGCACGACGATCACGAGATCGCCGCGCTCGAAGCGCTGCAGCAGCGAGGCGAGGCCAACGGCGTCGAGGGGCTGACACTCGTCGATCAGGCATTCATTCGCGCGCGCGAACCGCACGTCCGCGCTCGGGCGGCGCTGTTTTCACCAAACACCGGCATCCTCGAGGCCGAGGCGCTGATCAAGACGCTGGCGCGACTGTGCGTACATCACGACACGGTGCTGCTGCCAGGCTCGCCGCTCACGGGTGCGACGCCGCGCACGGAGGTGATCGAGTTACACACTCCGGCCGAGACCATCGTCGCGCGCTCGGTCGTCAACGCGGCAGGCCTGTACGCCGACGAGGTGTCGGCGATGATCGGCGGCGAGACGTTCCGCATCTACCCGTGCCGCGGCGAGTACGCCGAGCTGGTTCCGGCCAAGCGATCGCTCGTGAACGCGCTGGTCTATCCGCTGCCGCACGCACACGGTCTCGGCGTGCACCTGTCGAAGACCACCGGCGGATCGGTCACGCTCGGCCCGACCACGCGCTTTCAGGATCGGAAAGACGACTACGAGGACAACCGCATCCCGATCGAAGATTTCCTCGATCCCGCCCGCGATCTGCTGCCCGAGCTCACGCTCGCGGATCTTCGTCTCGGCGGAAGCGGCATCAGACCGAAGCTGCATCCGCCCGACCAGTCGTTCTCGGATTTCAAGATTGCGATCGATCGCACGCGCCCGCGACTGATTCAGGCCGCCGGCATCGAATCGCCAGGCCTGACGTCGTGTCTTGCCATCGGCGAGCACGTCGCGCAGCTGGTTGAAGAAATCTTCAATGCAGATTGATGAGTGCAGATTGCGGATTCATTGTCAGAGTGCCGAATGCCGAGTGCTGAATATTGTCAATTGCTCAATATTCAGCATTTCGCATTCAGCACTCGACCAATGATTCAGCGTTCTGCGTTCATCAGTCCGCATTTCGCAGTTTCCACCAGCAGCGCGCGCTCAACAGCGCGCGCGCGAGCCCGCGCTTGATCGATCCTTTGGCGACGTGCGTGGCGTAGTAGCGATACGCGCTGTCGTGAAACGCGCGAATCGACGCTGGGCGCACCGACTGGCTCGAGTGCCCGACCCGATGCACCGCCGTGGCACCCGGCACGTAGCGCACGTGATGCCCACGGGCGCGAAGACGCCGGCACAGATCAGCGTCCTCCCAGTACATGAAGTACCCCTCATCGAAGCCGCCGACCGCCTCGAATGCCGAACGACGCACCAACATGCACGCGCCCGACACCCAGTCGACGACGACGCTAGGCGCACCGTTACCGATCGCGGCATCGCTCACGACATTGCGGCGAGCGGCGGGCACCAGCGGAAACCACTCGCGCAATCGACCGGTGCGCCCGAAGAGTCCCGTCAACATGTCGGGATCACCGCGCGCGCTTCCCTGCACCGTGCCGTCCGGATCGAGCACCCGTGGACCGACGACCGCACACGCGTCGTGCGCGTCGAGCTGCGCCTGAAGGGCGCCGACTGCGCCGGCATTGACGCGACAGTCAGGGTTCATGATGAGCACCAGGGGCGCGCGGCTCGCCGCGACACCCTGATTCACCGCGCGGGCGAAGCCGACGTTCGTCGTGTTGCGTATGAGCCGAACGCGAGGCGCGAACGCGTCGGCGAAGCTGGCGCTGCCGTCGCTGGATGCGTTGTCGACGACGACCGCTTCCCACGCGCGATTGGCCAGGTCGTCGACCAGCGACTGCAGCGCCAGCACGAGCTCCGATCCGGCGTTGTAGTTGACCAGGATCGCTGCGATCTCGACATTCACCGGCTGCGCCCGCCTCCGGCGAGACCGAGATCGAAGCGCTTCTCTTTGAGCTTCGTCGACAGCCACGCGCGATCGAGATGAATCGCGATCGCATTCGCGTCGACCCGACTCGCGCGCTGCACTTCGGCGCGCTGCCGGAGCACGCGCGGAATACCGGCAATCGCCGCCAGCTTCGCACGCAAGAACGTGCCCAGTAGACCCGCGCGCGTGAAATGCAGCGCCGCTGCGGCAACGTAGACGAGATGGCCCGGGAGTGTGCGCAGCAGCAGCGAGATCGGCGTGTTCTTCAGATACACCCACTCGAGATTTCGTTGACCGTGATACACGGCGAAGCCGCTGACACGGCCGAGCGTCGAGCTGCCATGATGGGCGACCACCGCATCCGCCGCATATCGGCAGCGGTAGCCTCGCAGACGTGCGCGATACGACAGATCGACGTCCTCGTGGGAGATGAACAGCTGCTCGTCGAAGCCGCCAAGCTCCTCGAACACGCGCCGGGGAATGACACACGCCGCGCCGCAGACGCCAAACACCTCGCGCGAGTCCATCGCCACATCAACGGTGTCGCCATGATGCCGCTTGAACGCGCCGCCCCATCGCAGCATCCCATCCCCCGCGCTGTCGATCAGGCGGCGATCGTGCATGTAGACGATGCGCGACGTGGCCAGCACGCCCTCGTCAGCGGCGCCAAGCAGCGCTTTCAGCCAGCCGGGGTCGGCTACCGTGTCGTTGTTCAGCAACGCGACAAAGCGCCCGCGCGCCTCGCGAACACCGGCGTTGTTGCCGCCGGCAAAACCACGGTTTTCGGCGAGCGCAACCACACGCACCCACGGATAACGTTCGGCGACGTACGCCGCACTCCCGTCGGTGGATCCGTTGTCGACGAGAATCGTCTCCGCGTTCACGCCCTGCTGAGCCGCGACCGCACCGAGACAGGCGTCGAGGAACTGACGTCCGTTCCAGTTGACGATGACGATCGAGACGTCGGGGGCCGTCATACTCGTGAATGATCAACCACCGAGGCACGGCTCTCGACGGCGCGGCGATAGGCGTCGAGCGTCAGCCTCGCGGTGCGCGCCCACGTGAAACCCTCGGCTCGCTTGATGCCCGCGGCGCGCATGCGTTCGCGCCGTGTTGGATCGGTGAGCACGCTGTCGATCGCGCTCCCCCATCCTGTCACATCGTCTGGATCGAGCAGAATGCCGGCATCGCCGAGCACCTCGGGGATCGAAGCCGCACGCGAGGCGATGACCGGCGTCCCGCACGCCATCGCTTCGAGCAGCGGCAGCCCGAAGCCCTCGTATCGGGATGGGTAGACCAGTGCCGTGGCGGCGCGATAGAGCCCGACGAGGCAGTCGTCTAGCACGGCACCGAGACAGACCACCAGATCGGGCAGCGACGCGGCGGCCGCCATTCGTCGCAGCTCGTCGCCGATGCCGCGATCGACACCAGCCAGCACCAGCGAGATCGGATCGCGCAGACGGCCCTCACGGCGCGACTCGATGATCGCGCGGACGACCACGGCGAGATTGCGTCGTGGATGCAGGTCGCCGATGTGGAGCAGAAACGTCGGACGCACCCCGGCCGGCAGCGCGATCTCCACTCCCGCGGCTTTCGGGAGGAATGCGTGCGATGCGCCGTGCGGCGCCACTGTGATGCGATCGCGCGGAATGGCGTACGCCCTCACGATCTCGCCGGCCGAGAACTCGGACACGGTCATGACGTGGGCCGCGGTACGCGCGCTGCGACGGTAGAATGCGCGCCGGAACGGGTCACGTCGATAGGGATACCACTCGGGATGAACGGCGTAGCTGACATCGTGAATGGTGACAACCGTGGGCACTCGAGCCGTGAGCGGAGCGGTGTACGCGGGCGCGTGAATCAGATCGACCCCGGCGCGCGACGCGGCCCACGGCAGTCCGACAGCGGTCCATCCGAGATTGGTCGGCAGATGCGGCGGCTCGTCGATTCGTGTCAGGGCCCGCGGGATGGCCTCTGCGGAACCACCGAGCGCGACGATCTCCAGCGGCTCACCCAATTCGAGGAGTGCCGGCACCAGTCCCGCCATGTAGCGCCGGATCCCTGGCGCCGGCGACGACCACGCTCGCCCGTCGATGCCGACTTTCAGGGTGCGGGAAATTACGAAATCTCCATATGCAGCCGCCGCACCGGCCGATTGAGCACGCTGCAGACCTCGCGAATGCGATGCTCGACGCTGCCGTTGATCGTCGGACTGCTCAGCACGACCTCCTCGACATCGAACCTCCGCATCGTCGCCTCGAGCTGATCGATCGAGCCGTGAACGGGCACGCCGACGATCCATCGCCGGGCCTTGAGCGGATCGTCGTCGATGAATCCCACGGGATTCATGTGCCATCCGGCATTGGCTCGCAGCTCGCGCACGAGCATCTGACCGTACTTCCCGGCTCCGTAAACGAGAACGCGGCGGTTGCGCTTGTTGCGTGTCGAGGCCACGAGGCTCATGGTGCGGAACGACGCGCGAGTGGCGACGATGGCGATCGTGAGCAGCAGCCCATCGAGTACCGAGACGACGCGGGAGAATCCTTCACCGTGGTACAGGTAGTAGGACGCCGCCACGGTCAGCAGCGAGCCGATGCCGACGCCTCTCGCCACGGCGGTGAGATCGCGAAGACCGAACGTCTCCCACGATCGTTGATACAGTCCCGAGCTATAGAGTGCAGCGAGCTTGCACCCGAGCACCACCGGCAGCGACACGGTGAAGACGCGGAGAAACTTTTCGAGCTCGGGCCCATCGAATCGCAGCCGGAACGCGGCGTAGTAGCAGACGGTGATGAGCACGAGGTCGAGCATCACCTCGCCCGCGTGCCACTTGAACGCCAGATCCTTGAGCAGCGGCGCGAACGACGACTTCTGCAGGGCGATGAAGTCCTGCTTGTTGTAGGCCGGCACACGAGCGAGGTAGATGCCGATCAGGATGACGACCACGGCGAAGATCGCGAGGAGCGGCATAGGCTCCACGGTGCTCCACGTCGACAACGCCCAGGCCATGAAGCCGCCGACAATGCCGAGGCCGTAGAGGATGCGCACCGCGCTTCGCTCGGAGAACCCCAGCGAGACGATGCGATGCGAGACGTGATCGATGCCGCCCTTGGTGGCAGGACGCCCGGCAAGACGACGCAGTACCAGCACGAAGCTGGTGTCGAAGAGCGGCACGACGAGAATGAGGATCACCAGTACCGCGGGACTGACGAACGCGACACGGGCGTTGAACACCGGCACGAGCGAGGCGCCGCCGAGAAGAGCGCCGATGAACAGGCTGCCGCAGTCGCCCATGAAGAGGCGGGCCGACGGCCGGTTCCAATAGATGAATCCGCCGACCGCACCCGCGAGCGCGACCAGCATCAACACCAGCGCCGGTCCAAGCGTCGAGCGGAGAAGCCCGGCGAGAAAGAGCGCGGCGATGAGCGCAACGCCGGCCGCAAGGCCGTCCATGTTGTCGAGCAGATTGAGTGCGTGGCAGATGCCGGCGAACCAGATGATGCCGATGAGGGTGTAGCTGGTGGGCATTGCACCGGCCGGTTCCGTTCCGGTGAGCGCAAACACCAGGAACGCGCCGATCGCGAGGGACGAGACGAGCTTCGCCACCGGCGACAGCTGCAGCCGGTCGTCGTACATGCCGACTACCGACATCGCCAATGCCGCCAGCAGCACCGCCGGCCACGCGCTCGTCACCGCGGCGCGGTCGGGCACGAACACGATGACACCGAAGCCGGCCACGGTGCCCAGCGCGATTGCGATGCCGCCCATCGTCGGCGTTGGCGTACTGCTCCAGCGATCTGGACGCGGCGGCACGACGGCGCCGATCGCCGGCGCGCAGCGGCGGACCACTGCACCGAGCCACAGCGCGACGGCAGCAGCGACGGTGAAGACGACAGTTTCAATCACAACGCAGGGATCGAGGTTTCAGCTGGATCGCAACCTCGCAGCTCCGCTCGCGGAACCATGCACTTCGAACGACGAATCGGAACCCGGAACCGGAACGCCTGAACCCCGAACATCGAGCTGCTCATCTTTCAACACAAACGTCCCATTTCCAAGGATTCCGTCGCAGATTGTATCCAGTCCCCTGGACCGGCCGGGCAACAAGTGCTGAAGAGTCTGGAGCTTGAGCCGGTAGATGGGATAGCCGGCCTTCGGCTCGATAAACGGCAGCGGGATCATGCGATTGAAGAAGAAGTGGTAAGCATAGCGGCGCGCCCGCGCCAGATGACCTTTGTCGAGCGTTGCCGGAAACGGCAGCCGATCGAGGATCCGGAAATACTCATCCGGCGAGCTGGCGTCCTCGGTCAGCCCTTTGTTGCGGATCCAGGCCTCGCCCGCGACGATGACAGGAATGCCGACGCTGGTGAGCTCGACCCCCATCTTGGTGCCGTAGATGATGGCGCTGTTGCACAGCGACATCACCGCATAGGTGCTGATGCCGCTCTCGGGCGGGACGATGATGATGTTCGACGAGAGCGCCGGCAGCCGCCGACGCAGCTCACCGAGGATCGGTTGACGCGACGGCGGGAAGCCGCTGATTTCGGCAGGATGCACGCGCATCAGGAGCTGCAGATCGGGACGAGTCGCGAAGTACTCGCAGGTCTGCACCACCCACTCGAGCATGTTGGGAAACGCGTTCGCCGGATAGTGCAGCTGCGCGTCCCACGATACGTTGGTCAGCATGCCGATGACCGGCTTCGATCGATCGATGCCGAGCTGCCTGGCGATCGAGTCGACGTCCTGCGTCGTCGGTCGATGGAACACGATCCAGTCGAAGAGACCCTCACGCCGGCTGGCCAGGTACTTCATCAGCTCGGCCTCGCGCGCCGGTGTGAGATCGAGATGCTCCCAATGCGATCGCGGCTCGGTCATCAACGTGTGATGGTAGGTGTCGTCGTGGCTGAAGATGAACCGCCGCTTGCGATAGGCCACGTTCCACGTCGACACGTTGACGCGCTCCTGACGCGCGACCTCGCCGATGATGCCCCACGGCACGTAGATGCCGTGCGTGCACACCGCTGACGCAAAGCCGACGGCACGCAGCAGCCGGCGAGTGGCCGACACCGTCAGCACGGCCGCCTCGAGATAGCGCCGCAACACCGGCTCGGCGCGTGGCTCCTGGTCCAGCGAGCCGGTGGCGAAGAATCGCAGTGCGCCGGCGTAGGCGTGTTCGCCGACGGCCAGGCCGTCGATTCGCATCGTCGGAATGTCGGCGTACGGCTGCGTCGCCGCGAGACGACGCGCCTCGGCGCGATCCTCGGCGGTGAGCCACTCGTTGTAGCGATGGAGCTTGATGCCGAGCTGCGCGTAGACGCGTTCGGCGGGCCACGCGCAGTCGCGGCACAAGTCGCGCGACGGCCCGTGATCGATGAAGCGCGTCAATGACGGATAGAGCGATGCGTCGCATTCGGCACATGCGGTCAGCGACCCATCGCACATCAGCGCATGCACCTCGACGCCGCGGAACGTGAGCGCGACCGCAAGCGCGCTCTCGAGCGTGATGGCGTGCGCGTACGATCCAATGGCGCTGGCCATGAGCACGCGCGGACCACCCTGGGCAGCGCTGCGCGCCGACTGCCACACACCGGGTGATTCGCCGATGAGCGAGGCCCAATCGGGATAGGCCCCGCGCCGGGCGTGATACCACCGGCGCGCGAGCCGCGTGGCGCGCCAGAATCGAGGGAAGCGTCGGATGACGCGCTTCATGCCAGACGCGACTCCGCCGCGACGGCCGTGCGCGGCTCGCGAATCAACCGCGCGAATTCGTCCACCGGCGGCAGCACGTCGAACACACGCCATGGCCGGTGCTTCATGAGCTCGGCGCGCGAATAGCCGCCGGTGGCAACGGCAATCGTGCGGGCGCCGATCGCATTAGCGCATTCGATGTCGTGAGGCGTGTCGCCGATCACGAAGGCGCGGTCGTCGCCGACCGGCGAGTTGGCGCGCGCCAGCGACAACGCGCGCACGGCGATGCTGGCGCGATCGCCGGCGTCCTCGGCAAAGGCCCCGCCTTCGAAGTACTTGAACAAGTCGTAGTGCGTGAGCTTGGCGCGGGCGCCGCCAGGCGTGTTGCCGGTCAGGAGATACAGATGCACGTCGGGCTCGCTCTGCATGCGCTCGAGGATCTCGCGCACGTTCGGCATCACCTGACCGCGTTTCTTCGGGAGCTCGGTGGGGAGCAGCTCCTCGTAGCGGGCGACCATTCTGCGGATCGTCGATTCGTCGGCGTCGACGCCGAGCATCTCGAAGGTGCGGACGGCGATCTGATAGTCGGTCAAGCCGGCCACACGAAACGAGGCGAGCTCGAAGTCACGCTCGACGATCTCGCGAACGGCCATCTCCCACGCCGGCACGCCCGCTTTTCCCGTCGTCAGCAGCGTGCCGTCGATGTCCCAGAACAGCGCGATCATGCGATGAGCGGCACCACGTGGCGCAGGCTTTTCACGATGCTCGCCACGTCGAGCTTGTGGTGCGCGAGCACTTCGTCGTTCGCGCCGCACACCGGGAGGGCCGTGATGCCGACGCGCAGCACGCGCGCCGACGGCTCGAGACCGATTTCGGCAACCGCCGCCGCGATCATCTCGCCCTGACCGCCTTTGAGGTAGTGGTTGTCGAGCGTGGCAATCGATCGCCGTCCGCCGATGACCTCGCGCAGCCATCGCAGATCGATCTTGTTCAGCCACGGCAGATTCACGAGCCTGATGCTCGCCCCGCTGCTGCGCTCGATTTCTTCGGCGGCCTCGAACGCGTTGGCGAGCAGCCAGGGTCCGTAGGCGAAGACAACGGCATCGGTCCCGTCGCGGACGACCCAGCCCTTTCCGAACTCGACCTTGTGATGCGACGGATAGGAGAAGGGCATCGGCCACTTCACCGATACCAGACGCAAGTAGACGCTGTCGGGTGCGTGGTTCACCGCGTAGTCGAGCAGTCCCTGCACTTCCGCGTCGAGCGCCGGCTCGAGCAGTGTCATGTTCGGCATGCCGCGCAGCGCCGAGATGTCGCGCACGGACTGATGTGAGTGTCCCGGTCCTCCGGGCAGCAGCCCTGCCAGCGATCCGACGTAGACCACCTTCGATCCCTCGGAACACTGGTTGTAGATCTGCTCGTTGGGACGCGCCGAGAGGAAGCACGCGAACGAATGCACGATCGGCAGATAGCCGCGGCGTGCCAGCCCTCCGGCCATCGATACCATGTCCTGCTCGGCGATGCCGCACTCGATGAAGCGATCGGGAAAGCGCTTGGCGAACGACACCAGACCGCAGTCCTTGACCAGATCGGCGTCGAGCGCAACGAGATGCTTGTGGCGTTCGCCCTGTCGAAGCAGCGCGTGCTCGTAGGCCGAGATCAAGTTGTCGGTCTTTCGCAACTCGCGGCGCGGATTGCGTGTGCGGATCTCGGTGCGCACCTCGCCCAAGCCCAGCTCGTTGAACAGCGTGTTGGCAGACGACAGCAGCTCTTTCACGCCGGCGGTGTACTTGTCTTCGCTCGGAGCACCCGAATGAAAGCCGTAGAGCTCACCGGCTTTCATCGCCGGCCCTTCCATGAACGACACGCCGCGACCCTTCACGGTGTCGGCGACAATGACCTTTGGTTTATCAGTCACGGCGTCCAAGGAACGGATGGTGCGTTCGAGCGCCGCCACATCGTGACCGTCGCAACGCGTGACGTGCCATCCGAACGCGCGCAGCTTGGCCTCGAGATCGCCGAGATCGCTGACGCCGCGCACCCACGTGTCGGATTGAATCTTGTTGTGATCGACGATGGCGACGATCTCGCTCAGGCCGCGATTGGCCGCCGATACGAGCGACTCCCAGAACTGACCTTCCTGCAGCTCGCCGTCGCCAGTCAGCACGAAGATGCGGCGCTCGACATCCGCCAAACGATTGGCGAGCGCTATTCCCTTGGCCTTCGAGATGCCCATGCCGAGCGAGCCGGTGTTGGCCTGCACGTACGGCGTCTCGACGTGCGGGTGCCCAGGCAGACCGTGCAGCCGCCGCAGGTCGTGCAGCCTGTCCTCGTCGAGCAACCCGAGCCCGATGAGCACGGTGTAGAGCGCCGGCGCATCGTGGCCCTTCGACGAGAAGAACACGTCGCAGGCGCCAGGACCCTGGTCGAGATCTCTGATCTCGTTGAGAAAGAGCCAGCTCATGATCTCGAGCGAGCTGAAGCTGGTACCGATGTGCCCCGACCATGCGCCCGTGATCATGTAGAGCACATTGATGCGGGCCAGCGCCGCGAACGCGCGCGCTCGCGCGACGGCATCGATCGGCGCCGCACGCAGACGCTCGAACTCCCCGAGCGGCACGAATTGAAGCTCGAGAGCCTCGCCTTGATCGGTTTGCAGATCACCCATGGTCGTCTTACGTCTTCGCCGCCGCGATCGCCGCTTGCCGCACGTCCGGCAGCGTCACGGCTCCATCAGCAATGAGCCGCTCCGCCACCATCCAATCGTACGCATCGTTGATGTCGAAGCCCTCGTATCCCTCGGTCAGGAACGGCACCAGCACGTCGCCGGCGATCGTGCGCCGTTCGCGCACGACACGCGTCCATGCGATCTCGAGCGACGCGTTCTGCACGTACACGGTCGGCAGCGCCTGATACGGTGTGCTGTGCCACGGTTGCTCTCCGCCTTCGCCGCTCTGCGGCTTCGGCGAGATCAGGCTGAACGGCAGCAATGGAAGCATCCGTTCGCCGCGCACGATCCACATCTTCCCTGGGTGCTGCGCGCACTTCTCCACCGCCCTGAGTGAATCGACACCCTGCTGCGCCGTGAATCGCGCCCACGCGCGCCGAATCGTCTCGGCCGTCCGAAACGGGCTGGTCGGGCGCAGCAGGCTGAAACAGTCCCACGTCCGGGCCCTCGCGCGCAACTCCTCTAAGGTGTATTCGACCCACTCGATATCGGGCGACGTGTCGCCAGCCAGCGCGGCCGGCCGCAGAAACGGAACCTCGGCGCCGTAATGACGCGCAACCGCCGCCACCTCCTCCGAATCGGTCGACACGATGATGCTGTCGAAAATGCCGCTGTCGACCGCGGCCGAGATCGTGTACGCGAGCATCGGATGGCCGCCGAGCGTGCGCACGTTCTTGCCAGGCACTCGCTTCGAGCCGCCGCGCGCGGGGATGAGAGCGACGACGTTCATACGGAATTCGGATTGTGATTGATGTAGATCGTCTTCAGATCCGAGTAGACGTCGAGCGCCTGTGTGCCCGCCTCGCGCCAGCCGTTCCCCGACTGACGAAGCCCGCCGAAGGGCAGATGCGGCTCGCTGCCATACGTGCCGCCGTTCACCACCGCGACGCCCGATTGAATGCGCGCCAGAAACGTCATCGCGCGGTTCAGGTTCTGCGTGTGGATGGAGGCCGTCAGTCCAAACGGCGAGTCGTTGGCGAGCGCAATCGCCTCCTCGAAGCTGCTCACCCGATACAGACAGGTGATCGGGCCGAACAGCTCGCTGCGTGTGATCTCGTCATCCGTCTCGACGTTCTCGATGATCGTCGGCGCGACGAAGTAGCCACTTCCGTACGAACCGCCGGTGAGTCGTTGGCCGCCGGCGATCACACGCGCGCCCGATGACGTCGCACGATCGACTGCCGCCAGCATGTTCAGCATCTGCTGCTCGTTGATCACCGGACCGTAGTCGTCGGTGTCGGAGGTACCCACCCTCAACTTCGCCGTTGCCTCGAGCAGCATCGCCTTGAACCGCTCGTAGACGCCATCGAAGACGATGATGCGGCTGCCGGCGGCGCAGCGCTGGCCGGCATTGCTGAACGCGGAGCCGATCGTCCACGTCACCGCATTCTGCAGATCGGCATCGTCGCAGACGATCAGCGGGTTCTTGCCGCCGAGTTCGAGACACGTCTTGGCCAGTCGTCGTCCGGCGGTCTCGGCGATCCAACGTCCGACCTCGCACGATCCGGTAAAGCTCACGATGGCGACATCGGGGTGCTCGACGAGCGGCGCGCCGGCCTCTTCACCGAAACCGTGCATCGTGCTGTAGACGCCGTCGGGCACGCCCGCTTCACGCGCGAGCACGCCGAACGCCCACGCCGACAGCGGCGTGTCCTCGGCGGCTTTGAGAATCGCGGCGTTGCCGCAGAGCAGGGCCGGGAACGCCTTCCAGGCGACGTTTGCGATCGGGGTGTTGGCGGCGATGATGAGACCGGCCACGCCGAGCGGCTGCCTCACGATCATCGCGCTCTTGTTCGGCACCGCGCTCGTGGTGGTCTGCCCATAGAAACGACGGCCCTCGCCGGCGACGAAGAACCCCATCTCGATCGCCGCATCGGTCTCGCCGAGCGCGTCCTTGCGCGATTTGCCGGTTTCGCGCGCGACCAGATCGGCAATCGCGCTGCGATGTTCCTGCATGAGGATCGCAATGCGGCGCAGGATGTCGCCGCGCTTCACGGGCGTCAGCGCCGCCCAACCCGGCTGCGCGCGCTTGGCAATCGCTACTGCGGCGTCGACATCGGCCCGCGTCGATCGCGCCACCTGACAGAGCTCGCGTCCCGTAGCGGGATCGATCTTCGCAAAGGTGAGCCCGCCTGCTGCGCCCACATCCCGCCCATCGATCTGATTGAAGACGACTGCGGGCACCGAGGCGAGGCCGGCGGCGAGCCCGGCGGCTCCCGACGCCATCACGTTCGTACTGCTCATAGCTCAACGATCCTTCGATTCGCGAGCGACCGCCAAGGCTTTTCTCGCGGCCTTCGCGCGCCGCCGCCCTGCGTCGGCTCGCCGCGCGGCGAGGCGAATCAACCCTAACCTCGCGGCGAGCGGGCGCACATCCTCCTGCGCGTAGTAGCCGGCAATTGCCGCGCGAGCCACCTCGGCTCCCACATGCGCGTGGCCTGCGGGCGTGTCGGTGCGGCGCGCAAGCACCCGAATCCGCCGCGTGATCTGTCCCGGTGGCTTGCCCCGAGCAACGTCGAGGGGCTTGCCCCGAGCAAAGTCGAGGGGAGACGCGACGATCTCCCAACCAGACCGCACCAGCAGCGCCTCGAGACAGCGGCCCGTATACGCCATGATATGGGCACGGCCGTTCAGCACGTAGCGGTAATCGCGATGTGCCGGAAGCGTGTCGAGACGAGGTACGGCCACCAGGATGTGCCCGCCGATCCGGCACGCCGCGGCGAGCTGCCGCAGCAGCTGGAGCGGACTCGGCACGTGCTCGAGTACGTGCAGCGCGAGCACGAGATCGAATGTCGGCGCGTCGGGTATCACCTCGAGGCGCCGATGGCGCGCGAACGCGTGATCGCTGGCGGTCTCGATGCCCGACGTCTGCCAGCCGCAACTCTGAAGCACGTCGAGCATCGTGCCTTCCCCACAACCGAAGTCGAGGACGCTCGCGCCAGGCGGCGGCGCCGCGACATCGACTCGGTCGCGCATGGCCTCGAACAGCCGCGTCCACGAGCGACCCAGCTGCGCGTGATCGTCGTGATTGTCGAGGTGCTGACGATCGACCGCCCAGCTGCCAGACACACTGTAGAACTCTTCGAGCTCCGCTGCGGTTGGCTGTGGGTTGCTGAACACGAGCCCGCACTCGTCGCAGCCGCAGACGAAGCCAGTGCGCCCGGCGCGAAGCGGCAGGACGTCGAAGTCGTGCAGCGCATGCGAGCCACACGCGGGACAGTCGTCGCGTTCGCCCTGTGAGCGGTAGATCAGTCGCTGCGACGCACGCCGCGCGACGCGGTGCCACTCACCAGGCAGTGAACCCGCCATCGACCCGAAGCTCGTGTCCGGTGACATACGAGGAGGCGCCAGAGGCGAGAAAGATGAGCGGTCCCTTCAAGTCTTCGATCTCGGCCATGCGGCCGAGCGGAACGCGGGCGCCGTACTTCGACTTGAACGGCTCGTCCTGACCGGCGAGAACACCGCCTGGAGACAGCGTGTTGACGCGCACTCCTCGGCCCGCCCAGTGCGTCGCGAAGAACTTGGACAGATTGACGACCCCCGCCTTCGAGGCGCCATACGCGGGCGACTTGAGGAACGGCACGTTGCCAGCGAGATGATCGTAGAAGTGCGCGTCGGGCGACACCGATGCGTAGAGCGAGCCGATGTTGATGATCGATCCCTTGCCGTGTGCCGCCATCCGCTCGCCGAACACTTGTGTCACTTGAAAGGTGCCGAGCAGATTCACTTCGACCATGCGCCGGAACTCGTCGATCGGAAGATCGTGCAGGAGATGACGACCGCCCGGACTGTCGGGCGGTTGATCGATGCCCGCGTTGTTGACGAGGATCGACGGCTCTCCCATGCGGCTGGCGACTGCCTGCGCGGCGGCCTCGATCGATTCACGGTTGGTGATGTCGCAGTCGAACCGCTGCACTGCCTCGCCGGCCTGGCGAGCGGCGGCCTCGAAGCGCGGAGTGGCCACCGCCTTCGCGAGGTCGAGGGCGGCCACGCGCGCACCGGCCTCGACCAGCGCCTCTACCCATACGGCGCCGAGCTTGCCGGTCGCGCCGGTCACCACGGCAATCTGGCGATCGAGGGAGAAGCGTCCGTGATCGTGAGCGACGGTCACGAACGCGCGAACTCGGGATCGGGCTTGCTCAACACCTCGAACGAGAGGAAGTCGTCCTGATGAAGCGCCTTGAGCGTCGTCCTCCCGATGACTTTATCGAGCTCGTACGGCGGGATGCCGCCGCCCGGCGATTTCATCACTACATCCTGCGGGCCAAGCACGTGACCGGTCGGAAGGTTTCTCGCCACCACGAGGCTCTTGCCCATCTTGACGATCGGCGCGCGCTCGCTCTCGTAGATCTTCTTCGCGCCGTTACCCATCGCCTTGAACGTGCGCTCCAGGTCGCGGACCATCTTGCGAAGGCCCACCGGCTCGAGGGAGAACGCGTGGTCGGTGCCCTTCATCGCACGATTGAGCGTGAAGTGCTTCTCGACGATGCGGGCACCGAGCATGTAGGCGGCGACGGGCATCGAGATGCCGTTGTCGTGGCTCGAGAAACCGATCACCGCGTCGGGGAACTTCTCCCGATAGGTGCTGATGACGCGGAGATCCAGCTCGTCGAAGGCCGCCGGATACCCGGCCGTGCACTGCAGAATCGCCAGCTGCGGATTGATCGGCATGATGGCGTCGTAGGCGCGATGCACGTCCTCGAGCATGGCGCCGCCGGTCGAGACGATCATCGGCTTGCCGAACGAGGCGACGTGCTTCAGCAGCGGCGTGCTCTTGAGATCGCCCGACGCGATCTTGAACGCCGGCATGTCGAAATCGACAAGGAAGTCGGCGCTGGCGAGATCGAAGGCGGTGGCAAAGAAGTCGACACCCAACTCGCGAGCGTAAGCTTGCAGCGCCTCGTACTCCTTGCGGCCGAACTCGAGAAACTCACGATGCTCGCCGTAGGTGGGGCCGAAGCTGTTTTCGTTGTCGTACGGCTTCTCGTAGGCCGCGCGTGTATACAACCCGCGGTTGTCGCGCTTCTGCAGCTTCACGGCATGCGCGCCAGCCAGCTTCGCCTCGCGGAACAGCTCGCGCGCCTTCTCGAGGCTGCCCTGATGGTTGTGACCGATCTCGGCGATGACGTAACACGGTGAGGAATCGCCGATCTCGTGTGTGCCGATGCGAAGTGTGCGTGCCACTGACAGGTCCCCCCCAAAAGGCCACTGATGGTCCGGCTCAAGCCGGACACTACGTTCGAGTAGTTTGCTACGCGCGTACGACCGGGCGCAGCTGCGCGACGAGCTGGTCCCAGCCGTAGCGTCCATGCGCGATCTCGCGCGCCGCACGGCCGATCCGCCGGGTCTGTTCGTCGTCCGGTAGCCGATCGCACAAATTGATGTCGATCACGTTCTGCATATGCACCAGCCCATTGGGCGAGTGCTCGTCGAGATTGGTGACGACCGCACAACCCGATTCCATCGCCGCGTTCACCGTCGTGTTGTTCGCGCGCAGGCCTTTCTCGAAGAACGCCGCGAGCAGCGTGCAATCCATCAGATGGTTGAATACCGCGGTGTCGGAGAGATAGCCCATGAAGTACACCCGGCCGTTGAAGATCGACTGCAGCTCCTCGAACCTGACCACGAACGAGCCGTCGAAGCTGGTGTTCTCGTGCAACGCCGTCGAGACGTACATCTTGTAGCTGCGGCCGGTCGCTTCGAGCAGCTCGTAAAGGCGTCTATACAAGGGCACGCGGATCTTGTGCGCCATGCCGAACGTGAAGACCGAGAGCTCCGTGCGCTGGATCCGCTGCGGGTTGAGGATCGTGCCGGGGCAGAACAGCTCGAGGATATCGGGCCGCGACGCGTGCAGCTCGCGGAACAGCTCGCTGTTGCCGCAGTACACGCGCCCCGCCGATGCGACGAGGCGCTTCTCCACCTCCGTGCCATCGAAGGCGTGGAGGAACAGTTCGAACGCTCCGCGTCGGGCGCTGCTCCACAGATCGAGGTCGGCGGCGTCCGACTCGGTGAACTCGGACAGCTTCAGCGACAGCAGCGGCCGGCGATAGTCGCCAAGCTCGGCTGCGCGAACCCCGACGACCGGAATGGCCAAGTGCTTCGCCAAGATGGCGTTGAATTTCGCAATGCCACAGGTCCACGGATTCAGGTGATAGCCGGCGATGCAATCGATCATGCGTTGTCTACGGGTCGACCCAGGGTCGCTGGGGCGGTTTATTTTACACGACGATTAATCGAGCCACCGCAGGAGCGGCATGGTGGCAACAGCGGTCCGATCGGGGCACGGCGGAGTGAGCTCGTGGCCCCCATGGCGATCGATGATCCGGAGCATCGCCTTGTCGCCGATCTCCTCCGCCAGACACCGGGCAAAGCGATTCTGCGGGAGATCGAGACGCGCACCGAAATTGAGCAGCATCGACGCCGTGTTGTCGTCGTGCGCGGCCACCGCCAGCATCAGCGGCGACACCGTGATCGATGTGCCATTGGTGTAGTTCTCGCTGTCGACCACAACCACGTTGTTCGGATTCTGCCCTGCGCGAATGAAACGGTACGAATACTCGACGCCATAGCCGCGCGTGATCGACTCCGCGAGAGACGCGGGTGCGTCACCAAACAGCGGCGACACCGGCTGAATGAGACGGTATCCCTCAATCGCGGTCAGGCCCAGCACAGCGACGATCGCCGGTGCGCCGATCAGCGCCGCCATGAACGCCGTTCGCCATCTCGACTCGGTCACCTCAGTACTCTCCGAGCAGATCGCGCATCCAGGATGGATAGCGCGTCGGATGCACGACGCGAGCGGGATCAGTCCCCTGATCGACCATCGAATCGAGAACGTGGAGGTACACCGGGCGAGTGGCGTAGTCCGTTCGGCGGCGATACAGATCGGTGAGCCACTCGCGCTGCCCGTTCACGGTCCGCTGTCGCGTGAACTCGATCGTGAACAACGCACGACACTGCCAGGCACCAGCGAGCAGCAACAGTGACACCGCACCGATCGCCGCCACCGCCGCCGACTGGCGCGAGAGCCGTTCGGCCGCTTGACGGATCGCAAAGAACGCCGCCAGCGCGTAGAAGGGAATGGCCATCCCGCCGAGCCGATCGCGCGAGTAGTCGAAGCTGAGGGCGCCGGACACCATCAAGACCACCACCACTGCGACAACGAGGCGGGCCTCCATCGACCACGTCCGCGCGGTCCGCGACTTGAGCGCGCCGATCCCCCACCACGCAATCAAGGCCGTCAGCGCCAGCGATGACACGACGTGGACGATCTGCCACGGCTGCACCCGGCCTTCGCTGACGGCGAGCACGATGCGGAAGCGGCCATCGGTCGGTTCCGACAACAACACGTTGGCCACGGTGCTCGCCGCGCTGTACAGATAAATCCAGACCGGAAACGCGCCGAAGCGCGCCGTGGCCTCGGTACTCGACAACCCACTGAAGAGGAAGCCGACATCCTGCTCGAAGGGCGGCCATCCCTTGCCGCCCTGATGCGCGAGCCGGAAAGCGACGTAGGCAATCGCAATGACCGTCACCACCGCGGCTGTGAATCTGCCGGTGCCCGGTGCTCCCATCCACCATGCGACCACCACGAGCGGCACAATCGCGAGACCTTGTTCTTTGAAGCCGATGGCGACGAGCGTGAGGATGACGATGGCCGGACCGTGCCAGGAGCGATAGTCGCGCTCGAGCAGCATCCAGACGATCAACGCCGCCGGCATGCCGACGATCGTGTAGCTCAATGGCGGTTCGAGATTGCCGAGGAACGCCGGTGCACCGACGAGCACCGCCACCGCCGCCGTCGCCACCGCCGCGTCGAGCGCGCTTCTCGGTCGCAGAATCCAGATGAAGAGCAGAACGAGCACCATGATTGGCACGACATGAAAGAGCTTGATGGCTCGAAGCGCGCCATCGATGGACGAGGCGCTGTGCCACACGCTCCACAGGCTCAGATGAAAGAGCGGCCTATAGTACGAGAGGGTCGGGACGAGAAAGGCCGATGCTGGCCGATCGGCGATGTCCTCGAATTGTCCGGTGGCTTCCCGAATCGGGAAGGGTCCACGCCACAGCGTCGTACAGAGAATGAAGAGGAACGGCAACGACGCCATCACCGTCATTGCGGTCCACAGGTGTGTGCGGTTCGCGCCTGTCGGACGTTCGAGGGTCAACAGCCTAGGTGGTGCAGCGTCGAACGAGGATTCGACGACGGTGCGCGCGTGGACTGGCCGCGCTCAATATTCGCCCGTACGCCCTTGCCAGAATGAACGCCGATCGGCGGGTAGACTCTCGACAAGCTGCGTGATTTCGCTCTTCGAATGAGGGCCGATGCGGAACTGGTAGGCGTACCGCTCCAGACCCTCGGGTGCGTCGTCAGGAATCCGCGCCCCGTGTGCGCCCCAGGAATTCAGCATCACCAGCGCGCGATTGGGAACGAACGTGACGTCGGACACGAGCCGGCATCGGTCGGCGTCGATCCAATTCGGCGCCGTGCCTGGTGCCTGTTCATCGCCGTCGACGGTATAGAGCTGGGTGCCCCAGCTCTCGCTGTCGCCCGGACGCGCGAGATACAGCAGGCAGGTCACGAAACCCCACTTCGGATCGCGATGCGGCGGAATGACGTAGCCACGCGTTCTGAGCAGGATACGTCCATCGGAGGCGTGCATCGGCACGCGATCGACGACACCATCGACCAAGGCTTGCGACACCCAGTCGTTCAAGACCGGACCGAACTTGTCGAGGAGCGCCGGCGTCAAGATGCGCTCGACGACGATGCGCGCCATGTAAGTCCACACGCGCCGGGAGTAGGCCGGCGCCAGTTTGAAGGGCACCGTGAGCTGGCGCTCGTTCGGCGGACGGTCGGCGAACAGCTCCACCGGCGGCAGGCCGCGGATCAACGCCTCGTAAAGCGCATCAGGCAACAGCCGATCGACGATCGCATGCGGGAAGGGATGAGGGATCAGCGTCGCCGCTTCGATCTGACGGGTGATGTGCGCCGCAATCTCAGCGTCGCACATCACCGCTGTGAGCGCGGCTTGCTGGTCCTCGAGCTCGATGTCGCGGCGAACCACCGCGCGCAGCTGCGACTCCTTGAGCGTGAGTCTGCCGACGCTGGTTTCGACGTGATTGAGCGTGGCGCCAAGTTCTTGAAACGTCGAGACCGCCTGGTCCTGGCGCGTGTTGAGGGACGAGGTCCGATCGTGCAGCTCGTTCAACGCGTGGCGGGCGCGATCGATCTGCACCTGGAGGTGCAAGACCTCCCCGCGCAGATCGTCCACTCGCTTGTGCGTCTGGGCGATCGCCCGTGGCCGAAGCACTCGCCACGCCTCGGCGAAGCGCCAGATCAATTCTCCCCAGCGATTCGCAGCGGTACGCCGACGAACCGTTAGGGATGCGCTCAGAACGACACCGTGATAGTCAACGTTCCGATCACCGGATTCCCACCCTTGGACGGCTGGGCTCTGACTCTCACTTGATAGACGTTCTGCTGGGTAAACACGTGCGCTTCGCTCGCCCTGCCGTTGCTCACGGCGCCGCCGTCGCCAAAGTCCCAGTCATATCGACTGAACGTGGTATTCCCCGTCGCTTCGAATCCCCACTCTGACGACACGCCCGGATCGACATTGAGCGCCTGCGCTCGAATCTCCACGGCGGGTGGGGGCGCGAACGGAAGCGTGAAGTCCTGTGTGTTCGAGCCGTTGACGAGGGTGATGCTCTTGCGATCCTCTTGAAAATCGTCGGCCGTGGCGGATACCGTCACGTTTCCAGCGGTGAGCCCCTCGATCCGATAGCCGCCAGTAAACGCATCCGACACGGCGTCTTTACCCTGGTCGGCGCCGTCGACGATACGAACCCTCACAAAGCCAATCAGCTGGCCGTTGGTGTTCTTCGTGACCCCGGTGAGCGTTGCCGTCGTCGGCGTCGGAGCAGGCGGCGGCGTCGGCGCCGGTGCCGGCGTGGGAGCCGGTGTTGGTGTCGGCGTCGGCGCCGGCGTTGGGGTCGACTTGTTGTCGTCGCATCCGGCAAACATCAGACACAGCAGGATGAGAACGCACGATCTACGCATGGACCCTCCTCGTTCCACAGGCTCCGGCGCTCCTCATAGTGCCATCGTCACCGGAAACACGGGAACCCCGACACCGGGTCGGTGCCGCGCGAAGGTCGCATTATATCGGCAAAGACACGGATATAGGGATGCCCCGCTACAGTGAAAGTGCCTACTTCCCTGTAACGAGAACTGATATGGCGCGCCACGAGCGGATAGTTGCCGGCGATCTCTTTGTCGTAATCGAACGCAGTAATCACGACCGGCACTGACTGTCGACTGAGCCGTTCGACCGCCAGACGCTGGTCGGCGTCGCTCCGGAGAAACCCATGTGCGAAGTATCCCTGCCCCGCCGCGACCAGACGGCGGGCGAAATACGGAATCTCGTCAGCGTAGAGACCCATGAACACCCGGTCGTCCGGCGACGTGCACTCGTGGAGATACCGCGACACCGCCATCGGCCCTTCCTTCTGCGACGCGTTGGTCGACGGCAGCTCGCGCAGCGTCCGCACGACCTCGTGAAACCGAAGACGCGTCGCGGCGAGCGATACCGTCAGACCGCCGGTCTCGAATTCGTGGACGAGACTGTTGCTGCCAACAAAGGCCGCGCACATCGCCGCAAGGAGCACGAGCGTGCCGGCATGTGCGAGCACGCGCGACAACCGTGAAGCCGATAACGAAGCCACGCCGGCGAGCCAGGCTCCCGTCAGCGCGACCGGCACGACGGCGTCGCCAAACCGTGCCTGCAGATTGGCGCGCAGAAAGAACACGTTCACGACGAGAGCCATCGGCACGAGCACGACGCCGAACCGGAAGCGGCGATCAGCGTCATCATCAGCAACCGAACGGGCTCGCCACACGCCCCACATCAGCGTGGCCCCAGCGGCGAACGGAAGCATCCAGAACGCGTAGTAGTTGAACGCGACCAGGCTGCTCTCTCCGAACGGCGATGCGAGATCGAGGACCGGCCACTGCTCCAACCGTCGTCCCTCGGCGCGGATCGACGAGAGGGCAATGTCGAGATATCTGGGGATGCCACTATAAGTGGCGACCCACACGATCGACGGTAGCGCGAACAACAGGCACAACGCCGCGTACATGCCCACGCGTCGCAACGGCACTCGCCACGGCCGCGGCTCGGTGACGACGAGGGCCACGACAATCGCGATGGCGACGTAGACGCCGTAGTCGTGGCGGAACAACGCCGCGATCACCGTCCATGCGGCCAGTGCACAGAGTCGCAGGCGGCTCGGTGCACGCATCCAGTGGTACACGCCGACGGCCGCAACCGTCAGCGTGAGGACCTTGGTGTAGTTGTAGGGTTTGACGCCGCTGACGAGAACGAGAGCCCCGGCCAGCAGCGCGCACACCCACGATCGCGAGAGCACGCGCGCGAGCAGGAACACGACGGCCGCACACAGCGACAGCGCCCCGAGTGTGAGCCACGCGTGCACGAGAAGATTTCGGCCCCAGACTCGCTGCACGAACGCCGGCACTTCGTAGCTCAAGGCCGGCCATACGCCGCGAAGATCACTGTCGGCGAAATCGCGCAGCGGCTGCTCGCCAGCCAGCAGAAAATCGACGCGCGTCAGGATCTGGAATTCGTCATTGTCGAATCCGCCGAGCGCTCCGCCAAGCGCGTTGAAGCGAAACAGGAATCCGAACGAGGCCAGCACCAGCGCACCGACCAGGGCGAGCACTCCCCGCATCCACTGTTGGCGCGATATGCTCACAGCCGATGCCCGTCCACGTGCCGTTCGTCGATCTGCACGCCGAACTCGAAGAGATCCGCCGCGAGGTCGAACCGGCGGTTCGAGACGTGATCGAGAGCGCGCAGTTCATCATGGGACCACAGGTCGCACGGTTCGAGGCCAGCTTCGCCGAATACGTCGGCGCCCGCTACGCGGTTGGCGTATCGAATGGCACCGAGGCCCTCAAGCTGGCGCTCGAAGCGATCGACGTCGGACGCGGTGACGAAGTCATCGTTCCCGCGCACACCTTCGCCGCCTCGGCTCTCGCGGTGTGGGCCGCCGGCGCGACGCCGCGGCTCGTCGACTGCGACGATCGCACGCATCGAATCGATCCCGTCGCGGCCAGGCGCGCCGTCGGCGAGCGAACCCGCGCCATCATCGCGGTGCATCTCTACGGAGGCATGGCCGATCTCGAGGCGCTCGCCGATCTCGGCCTGCCAATCGTCGAGGACTGCGCACAGGCTCATGGCGCGACGGCCAACGGCCGCACGGCCGGAAGCGTCGGCATCGCCGGTTGTTTCAGCTTCTACCCGTCGAAGAACCTTGGCGCCTGGGGCGACGGCGGCTGCGTCGTCACCTCGGACGCGAGTGTCTATCGTCGTCTGCTCCACCTGCGCAACTACGGTCAGTCGAAGAAATACCATCACGACGAGAAGGGATATAACAGCCGCCTCGACACCCTGCAGGCCGCGGTGCTCTCGGTCAAGCTGCCACGCCTGGACGATGGCAATGCGCGGCGACGGCGTGCGGCGGCGTTCTACGCGCAGCACTTGCGCACCGACCTGCCGCGGCCCGGCCCCGATGGTGTCTTTCATCTGTATCCGATTCTGGCTCGCAACCGCGATCTGCTGCGCACCCGGCTGGCTACGGAAGGAATCGAGAGCGGCATCCACTATCCGATCCCGCTGCACTTGCTCCCATGCTTCGCGGATCTCGGCCACGGCGAGGGCGACTTTCCCGTCGCCGAGCGCATCGCCCGCGAAACGCTGTCGCTGCCGATCTATCCGCAGATTCGCGACGAGCAGCTGGCGCACGTCGTCGAGCAGGTCAATCGATTCGCCGAGGCGCCCTGACTGACGGCCCATTACGTCCGCGGCTTGCGTCCAACCGCGAACACCGAGCTGCCCCAAGGCCAGCGGAATCCAGCAGCCAGGGCGCGATTCTCCACTTTGAGCGTCGCGAGGAGCGCCGCGTTCTGCAGCCGACCGGGCATTTGATGCAGATCGGAGCGCGCCTCGATGTCCGGACGGCGAGGCGTGCCGAGACTCGTGAGTCGGCTCAACACGACGGCCGGAAACAGCAGACAGACCCGATAGGTCAGTATCTCGACCGACAAGCCGACATCCTCGAACAGCTGTCCGATCGCGGGGGCGTTGTAGCGCTGCTGGGTGTGCACGGCGACGTCGTGCTCGCTGTGCAGCCACTCAAACGACGGCACATTGACCATCAACAGTCCGCCCGGACGCAATTGATCGACGAGTCGCTGAACCCCCGGTCGCGCGCGCTCGATGCCGGGAATGGCGAGGACGTCCATGCTGATCACGAGGTCGAGCGGTGCACACGCCGCGGCCGGTGCACACACATCGTCGATCCACAGCCGCGCGCGCGGCACCTTGGCGCGCGTCAACGCCAACGCCTCCATAGATCGATCGAAGCCGGCGAGCAGTGACGGCGCGAGCAGCTGGTCGAGCAGGCGCAGATTCGCGCCCGCGCCACAACCGGCGTCGAGCACGCGCGGAGCCGGCGGCGGAGCAAAGCGCGGCTGCGACAGGACACGGGCGATCGCGTCGCGCAGGCCGATGTACCAGGCGTGATGCTCCTCGGCGCGATTGAGTGCGTCGTGCTCTCCAGGATTCATCGGGCGGCCAGCACCGGCCTCGGCGATCGCCGCCGGTGCTGTGATAGTTTGAGGCTCCCTGTGATGGCCGGAGCGGCGATCGGGTGAGCCGGGCAGCGGAATACGATGCGGTAATCGTGGGTGGCGGCTTCTACGGCAGCCACCTCGCGCTCGATCTCCGCACCCGGCGGCACTGGCGTGTCCTTCTCCTCGAACGTGAGCACAGCATCTTTCAGCGCGCGTCGTACGCCAACCAGGCGCGCGTGCACAACGGCTACCACTACCCGCGCAGCCTGGTCACCGGTCTGCGCTCGCGGATCAATTTTCCCCGCTTCGTCGAGGAGTTCAGCGACTGCATCGACCGCAGCTTCGACAAGTACTACGCCATCGCCCGGCTGTCGTCGAACGTGACCGCCGCGCAGTTCCGCCGTTTCTGCGAGCGCATTGAAGCGCCGCTCGAGCCGGCGCCGCCGGCGGTCGTGGCGCTCTTCGATCGCGATCGCATCGAAGCGGTGTTCCGGGTGCGTGAGCACGCCTTCGATTCGGTCGCGCTCAACCGCGCGATGCTGGCGCGCCTCCACGATCACGCCATCGAGGTACGGCTCGGAGTCGAGGCCGACTCGGTTCGGGCGCTCGACGATGGCCGGCTCGAGGTGGCCTGCTCGGGTGCCGAGGGCCCCGAGACGCTCAGCGCGACGTGGGTGTTCAATTGCACCTACTCTCGACTCAATCGGCTGCTGACGCGCTCGGGACTGGCGTCGATTCCGCTGAAGCACGAGCTCGTCGAAGTGCCGCTGCTCGACGTCCCGGAGACGCTGCACGGCCTCGGCATCACCGTCATGTGCGGGCCGTTTTTTTCCGTGATGCCGTTTCCGCCACGAGGATTACACTCGCTGCATCACGTGCGCTACACGGTCCACTACTCATGGCAGGATCGTTCCGACGCCGCGTGGATCGATCCCGGCCGGCCCTTCAATGGGCTCGCTCGCCGGAGCAACCTGCCCTACATGATCGCTGACTCGACGCGCTTTCTGCCAGAGATGGCACGCTGCCGGCACGTCGATTCGCTGTGGGAGGTGAAGACGGTGCTGCCGCGGAGCGAGGCCGACGACAGCCGCCCGATCCTGTGCCGCCGCGATCACGCGATCCCGAACCTGGTGTCGATCATGGGCGCCAAGATCGACAACGTCTACGACGTCGAGGACTACCTCGCCGCCGCCCTGGCATGAGAGTCGACCGGTGACGCTCTCCGATTGCTTCGTCTCGGTCGTCGCTCCGCTGCACGACGATGCCGACATCGTCGAGCCGTTTCTGACCGAGGTCACGCACGTACTCGAAACTCACTACGCCAACTGGGAACTGGTGCTGGTGGACGACGACTCGACGGACACGACGGTGCCGCGAGTGCTCGACTTGTTGACCAAGTTCGCGTGCGTCCGTCTGATTCGGCTGTCGCGCAACTTCGGCCCCGAGATCGCGATCACCGCTGGACTCGATTCGGTGATCGGCGATTTCGCCGTGGTCATGATGCCCGACTCGGATCCGCCGCAATTGATTCCCGACCTCATCGCGCGAGCGCGAAGCGAGGTGATGGGGATCCTGTCCGGCATCCGACCGGAGCGCGCGCGCGAATCGTCGCTGTTCCGCTCCGGCGCGCGGCTCTTCTACTGGTACGCGAACAAATTCGCGCATCTCGACCTGCCGAAGAACACCACCGACTTCCGCGTCTACAGCCGTCAGTCGGTGAACGCGATCTCGCGCATCAAGGATCAGGGCCGCTACCTGCGCACGTTCAGCACGTATGTCGGCTATCACAACGCGACGTTCGTCTACGAGCCGATCCAGCGTCGGGCGAAACCGCGCACGCGCGGCCTGGTGGAGGCCATCGCCCTCGGCTTCGACATGATCGTCGTCAGCACGACACACCCGCTGCGGATGGCAACGTGGATGGCGTTGTCGTTGAGCCTGCTGAGCGCCGTTCATGCCGGCTACGTGCTGGTTGCGGATCTGATCGCGGAGGATGTGCCGACGCCATGGGCAGGGCTCTCACTGCAGATGAGCGCGATGTTCTGCTTCATGTTCGTGATCCTGGCCGTCCTGTCGGAGTACATCGGACGCCTGCTCGGTGAATCGAGCGGCCGGCCGCTCTACTACGTCGCCGGCGAGCATTCGAGCTCCGTGCTGATTGCCGATGCCGATCGCAAGAACGTGGTCACCGACTCGATCGGTGAGCTCGGTACCACCGAGAGCCGCCGCCCGCCGCTCGGAAGCGGGCAATGAGCGTCGCGATCAGCGTCATTGTCCCCTGCTACAACGAGGAGAAAATCATCGCCCGGTCGGTCGCGACGCTGCTGGACGCGATGTCGGCGTGCACGCCCGACTTCGAGATCCTGCTCTCGAACGACGGCAGCGTCGACCGCACGTTCGAGATCATCCGCGGTCTGGCCGAACGCCATCCGCACGTTCGCGCGCTCGGCTACGACGTGAACCGCGGCGCCGGCCACGCCTTCCGCCATGCCCTGGCCCAGGCTCGCGGCGATCACGTCGTGCACATGGACGCCGACCTCGCGATGGATCCGCTCGAGGTCTGCCGGCGCTTCCTCGCCGAGCTCGCCGCGTGCGACATCGTGATTGCCTCGCGCTACCTCGGTGAGCGGGCGGACTATCCGCTGCGACGCCGGATCCCGAGCCGGATCTACGGCGTGATCTTTCGCACGCTGTTCGGCGTCACGATCCGCGACGCGATGTCGGGCTTCTTCGGCTTCCGCCGCGCCATCCTGGAGCAGATTCCCCCGCTCGAGAGCGACGGCTTCGAAGTCTACGTCGAGCTGTTCGTTTCGGCGTCCCGCCGCGGCCTGCGCGTGGTGGAGATTCCGATGAAGTTCCGGCATCAGACCGAGTCTGGCGAGATGTCGGTGTTGCGCCAGGCGCCAAAGCAGTTTCTCAATACGCTCCGCATATGGAAAAAGCTGCGGCGCGCAACAACGCCGGCGCGCCACTGACGATTCAACGCGGGGATCGCGGGGATCGCAGGGAATTCTTTGACACGGAGACACGGAGGAACGGAGGACGGACGGAGCTGACTGCTCACACGCAGGTGTGCACGAGTGGGGGCGTCGGCCTACGGCCGACACATGGGGCGAGAGGTACTCACGCCCCATCCGCGCGCGTCGCGCGCGGCCCCACTCGTGCCTGTCATCGTTCGAGCGCATCGCCTCCTTCCGATCACCGTTGCCCCCGTTACTCCGTGTTAAAGACAAGCCTCTGTTGCTGCTCTGCGATCTCGGCGATCTCTGAGTTTGCTTTGATACGATTCACAGCTCCGGATGAAGATTCTCTTCGTACTCAAACAACGCAATTACCTCACGACGTATTCCGGCGCCGTCGCCGCGCTTGCGGCCCGCGGTCACGCCGTGCGTCTGGCGTGGCCCGACGAGGATGTCTCGCTTCCCGAGGAGCTGTCATCGCCGTGCATCTCCGTCGATCACTGGGAGCCCAAGCGGGGCGACGAATGGGCACCGGTCGTGGGCACGGTTCGCCGCGGGGCTGACTACCTGCGTTATCTCGAACCCAACTACGCAGCCGCGATCAAGCTGCGGGCGAGGTCGTTCGAGAAACTGCTGCATTCGCTGTCGAAGGGCGAACGCCTGCCCGACCCGGGTTGGAGCGAAATCGGTCTGGGTCTCGCTCCCGCGGAGCGCCAGCGCCTAATGACGGTGACCCGCTTGATGGAGCAGGCGATCCCCAGCGACGCAAGGCACGAATCGTTCATCGAATCGAATCGGCCCGACGCCGTGCTCGTCTCGCCGTTGATCGATCTCGGCTCGGCCCAGACCGATGTCATCAAGAGCGCGAAGGCGCTGGGCATCCCGACCGGCATGGTGCTGTACTCCTGGGACAACCTGAGCACCAAGGGCGGGCTGCACGTGCATCCCGATCGCATGTTCGTGTGGAACGAGCTGCAGCGGCAGGAGGCCGTCACCTTGCACGGCTATCCGATCGAGCACGCGATCGCGACCGGCGCCCCGCGGTTCGACGACTTCTTCGCGCTGCGGGCGGCCACCGATCGTCCGTCGTTTTTCGCGCCGCTCGGCCTCGATCCCGCACGCCGATGCCTGATCTATCTCGCCTCGTCCAAGTTCGTGGTGACCGACAGCGAGCTGCCGTTCATTCAGCGCTGGGTCGCCGAGATTCGCCGCTCGCGCGACGAGACGCTGCGCGGCTGCAACATCATCGTGCGGCCGCATCCCGACGTGAAGTCATGGGGCGACGAGGGGGACGTCGAGCTGGTGCGATGGTCCGGCATCGAGGGAAAAGGCCGCGTCACCCGGCCGATCGACGATCCTCGCGTGGTCGTGCTGCGCACGCATTACCGGCGGGCCCAGGCGTTCTACGATGCGCTGCATCACAGCGCCGCGGTCGTCGCCCTCAACACCAGCGCGGCGATCGAAGCGGCGATCGTCGGCCGACCGGTGTTCACGCTGCTGGCCGGCGAGGACGCGGCCAACGGACAGGAGAGCACGCTGCACTTCCACTATCTGCTCGAGAAGAACGGTGGATGCGTCTCGCTGTCGGCAAGCATCGACGAGCACGTGCGCCAGTTGACGGACGCGCTGAAGGCCGGAGATGCGGGGCCGCGACTCCGCGCCTTCGCGCACAGCTTCGTCCGTCCGGCGGGGCTCGACGTACCGGCATCAACCGTTCTGGCCGACGCAATCGAGAAACACCTTGGTCCTTAGTGCTTGGTGCTTGGTGCTTGGTCCGTCCGTGGTCCTTGGTCCGTCCGTGGTCCTTGGTCCGTCCGTGGTCCGTGGTCGAGTCGGGACCAAGGACACGGGACGGACCAAGGACCAAGTACCAAGGCCCAAGGACTAAACAACCGGTGCATTCAGCACCGACTGCAACATCGGCATCTGTGAAGTGTCGACGCACGTGAGCTGCGCCGCGCCCAGCCGCTCGAATGCGCGCTGCGCGGCGTGAAGATGATGCAGCTTGAACGTCGGCCTCGAGTAGAAGCCGAATGCGGGCACACCGGCCATCGGCGCCAGATACGAGTAGCCGCCGTAGCTGCCGACGAGCGCTCGTGCGCGCGCGATCACCGCGGTCTGCACCGCGAGGTTCGTCGCCGGGGTCAGGCGATCCGCGATCGTCGTCACGCGCGGTTCGACGTGCGACACCCAATCGGCATGATCGTCGACCTGGAACCCCGGGTTGAGCAGCACCACGTGGGTCCGCGCGGAAAGCGCCTCGACCGCCGCGCGCGCAAACCCGCGGTTCTCGGGTGTGTCAGGAAAGCATTCGCTGAAGTAAAACCTGACCGCAATGTAATCGTGTGGCAGATCGGGCAATGTGTCGACGACGGGTCCAGTCAGCTTTCGATATCGCGTGAACTGATCGATGCGCGCATAACCCGCTTCGTCACTCCAGTACGGCTCGAACAAGCGATACATGAGACCGGGATGCAGCACGCTGACGTCCTGCAGCCCATGGGCGGCGGTCACGTGGTCGACAAGCGTGGCATCGTAGTCGTGCGAACGTCGCTGCTTGCGTTTCTCCTCGGCGATCGCCGCACGAAACTCCTCCGGGCTCGACCGCGAGAAGATCTCTTCGTAGTCCTCGTGCGCGGCCCCATACCACGACGCCACACCGCCCCGCGAGATCACGATCTGACGCCTCGACGTCAGATCCCATTGGCTGCGCACCCATTCGACGAACGGAATCCAATACAGCAGCTCGAATCCCACCTCACCGCTCCACGGGCCGATGAGAATCGGCCCGCGGCTCGACGCAATGCGATCGATCTGCTTGCGCACGCGACGTTCGTCCGCCTGTGTCCCGCTCGATCCGCCAATCCGTGGCAGCGAGCGGTCGACGGTCACGGCCACCTGTCGGACCGCCTGCCGCAGCTCGCGAACATCCTTCGCCGTCGGTTGCTGCTGCACGACCTCGGTCAACGTCGAGATCCGCGACCCGAGGTCGGCGACCTGGGTGCTGCTCGAACGCTGGGCGCTCGAGACGCGCTGGTCGAGCGCGTCGAGTCGTTCACGCGTGTCGTGGCCGGCCAACCGCCGAACGAGGCGGCGCCACAACGACGGCGGACTAGTGCGTGTCATAAGGAACAGGGCAACGACGTCGAGCCGTAGTGGCTCGCCACGGGCCGTCCGCGGCGGACGAATACACGCACCGGATCGCCGGCCAGTGCCGGGAGCTCTCCCACGAGCTCATAGTGCTTCATGATGAAGTCGTCGATCAGCGTGAATTGTGACGCAAAGTTCTCACGATAGTTGTGTTCCTGATCGGTCACGACGACAGGGACATCTTGGGCGCGCAGGCGCTCGAGCATCAGACGCTGGTCGTGATCGAGCGTGTAAAACCCTGGCCTGAACGTCATGTGGCCGGCCGCCGGCGAGCGCGCCGCCATGGCGAGAATCTCGGGCGCGTCGGCGACGACGAGCACGCGCTGCGACGCGCTGGTGCAGGCGTGAATGTAATCGGCGACCGTTGGTCCGTCCGGGCTCACGGTGCCGGCCGCAGGCGGCAGCGCTCGAAGCTGCGACGACACCGCCCCCACCCGGCGCACGATCTTCTTGACGCTGTCGCGAAAGCCCGTGGTATCGAGCTCGTGCCACACGCTGCCGATCGTCGAGATGGCGAGCGTGGCGGTGACCAGCACGAGTGCGGTGATCGTCCGGGCCACCGTCTTGACGATCGGCCGCGATTCGCGAACGGTCGTCGCCAGCCAGGCCACGAGTACCGCGATGGGGGCGCCAAGATCGCCAATTCTCGCCGCCAGATTGCCACGCAGCAGATATCGATTCAGGAGAAACGCCAGCACCGCCAGACCGATGATGAGGGCGCGGCGCTGCTGCACATCGAGGTCGCGCGGCAGGGGCGACCACCACAGCGCCAGCACCGCGAGCGGCGGGATCGAGAGGCACAAGTAATACAGAAAGGCCGCCGCGTTCTTTTCATCCTCGACGAATGCAGTCACGCTGCTGGTCGGCGTGAACGTGGGCCATCGCAGGTGCGTGCGCCGCTGCTCGCTTTGGCCGATCTCCCAGTTCGTTTCCACGTATGGTCGCAAGCCGACGTAGTGCTGAATCGAGTACAGCGGTCCCGCCACGAGGATGGTGACGAGCGCACCGTAGGTACCGAGTCGAGCGATCGCCATACGCCACTCGCCGGCCGCGAGCACGATGAGGACGCCGACTGCCGGCGCCAGATACACCAGATAATCGTGACGGAAGAGAAACGCGACCGCCGACCATGCGGCCAGCAGCGCCAGCGATGATCGGGTTGGACGACGCACGTAGTGCAGAAAGAGGGAGGCCGCTACCGCGAACACCAGGAGCTTGGAGTATCCGTACAACTTGGTGGCGGTGAGCAGCGTCGCGATCGTCACGACCAGCGCTGGCAACGGCCCGGCAAGGCGCGCGGCGGTGACGAACAGCATCGTGAGCGCAACGGCCACCGCACCGACCACGAATACTGCTTCTGACAGCAGATTCTCGCCGCCAATCTTCTGCGCCAGCGCCGGCAGCTCGTAGGTAAGCGCCGGCCACGCGCCCTGGAGTCCGGCATCAGAAAAGTCGCGAAGCGGCCGCTCGCCGTGTGCCACCTGTTTCGCGCCGAGGTAGTAAATGAAGTGATCGCCGTCGAACCCGCCGAGCGCTCCGCCCAGTCCGTTGAAGCGATAGAGAAACACGACGACGAACACCATCACGGCGAGCACGTCGACACGTCTGAACCAGGCCAGCGTGCTCGTCACACGACCCCACACGCGCGGCTCGGCGACGGTCACCACCAGTCCTTCTTCGGCTTCGGATCGGTTCTCGCCACGCGACGAGCCGACTCGACCATCGCTTCAATCACGATCGGCGAACAGCGCGCATCGATGGCATCGTTTTCAATCTGATTGAGCATCACGGCCAGTCGGTCGCGCGGAAGGTCGTCACCAACCGTGATAGCGTAGAGGCGTCTGGCAAGCTGCATCCGGCTCGCGTCGGCGAGTCCGGACATGTCGCACTTGCTCAGCGCGTCGGCGAGAGAACGGGTGGCGGCATCATTCGGCGGGAATCGAGACGCGACGAGAAGAATGCGCTCGATTTCAGCTCGTGTGGCTCGGTCACCGAGCAGCGCAGCAAGCTCCTCCACACGACCTTCCTTCTCGACATCGATCGTCGTTCGAACAGCCGCCGGTCGCCCCATCAGCGCAACGATCAGCGCGATCATGAGCGCGGCGACGGCGTGCTCGATCCACTCGGATACGGCATGACCCGCGACGCGTCTCATCGTGTGTCGCGAAGCGCGGCCGCGTTGTTCTGCATAGCAATCGTCCCCGTCCTCGTCATCGTGCTCGTACGGTGGTGCTTCGGCGTGCCGATCTCCGCGTTTCGTCCCTTCTTGAGCGATGAAATCTCGTACTGGCACGAAACGCTGACGTTCAGCACGGTCGGATTCCGCGGCGGCTATTACACCTGGGGCGAGCTGACCAACGCCGCTGGCGTCACGCCCTTCGGACCGCATGGCCCGGGCTTTCCTGTCGCATACGGGATGTTCGGCAGGCTGTTCGGCTGGTACCGCCACAGCCCTGTCGTCCTCAACCTGGCGGCCATCGCGTGCGCGGCCTGGCTATGGACGAGTGTGTCGAGACTGTCGGCGTCGCGCACGATGCTGGCCGCCGCCGTGCTTGCAACCTTCTGGCCGATGATGCTGTGGGCGCCCACGGGCATGCAGGAGGCGCTGCACCACGCCGGCGCGATCGCGATGGCCGGCTTCTTCACGCAGGCGCTTGGATCCGCACCCCGTCGATGGGTGAACGCGATCGGATGGATTGCGCTCGCCGCACTGTCCTTCATTCGACCGACGTGGCTCGTGCTGATGCCGCTCTGGGGGTTCGCGACTGCACACGCACAGGGCCGCCGCGCAATCGCGATCTCAATTGGATGGTCGCTGCTGCTCGCCATCGGGGTGCTGCTGCTGTACAGCCGGACTACGGCGCCGTTTCCTACCGGCTTCTTCTTCCTGCGCGTCCTCGATCGCGCCGAGGGCATCAGCAAGATCTGGGGCAACCTGCACTTCAATCTGCTGAGGACGATCGAGCCCGGCGAATACAAGTTCGTCGAGGTGCTGTTCCGAGTCCAGTACTGGCTGTGGCTGGCCGCGGCAACCACGATCGCGATCGTCTTGCGACGACGCCGCTCCGGTGCAGGACCTGTGCCGTCGACCATGCACCTCGCGGTCGGAACCGCGGCGATGGCCGCTGCGCTGGCGTTGATGTTGATCCTGTACACATTGACCAACTGGGCGGAGCACCGCGTGCTCTCGGCGTTCCTGCTCTTCGCAGTGATGCTGTGCGTCGCGGTTCCGGGTAAACCTGCGATGCTCCTCGTGTCGGCGCTGCTCGCGTCGAACCTGGCCACCGCCAAGCCGTTCGTCGACAGCTTCAGCGCCGAGCGCAGCGACAACTTCGTGTGGGATCGACGAGGTTCGTACGAACTCGCAGATGCGATCGACGGCCGCATCGTCTATCGTCCCGACGCGACCCGATGGTGCAACACGTTGCTGACGTCACAGTATCCGCCCCATCTCATCGTCGTCCCTGCGGGGTTCGGCCTTTCGATCGTTCGAGAACCCAACGAGATGAAGCTGCCGCCTCGTTCGCACTTTCTCCTGCTGGACGAGGCGGCTCGCGCCGACTTCAGCGGACCGATCCACGTGCAGCCGCTCGTCACGCTGGCCTACGGAACGCTCTACGTGAATCTCGACTCCGGCTGTCGATGATCACCGAGTCGATGCGGGCTGCCTGGCCTGGATCGCTTCGCGGCCGCCGAACTCCTGCTCGAACGATGCCGGCTCGTGTATGCCGGCAAGCGCCTCGATCAGATACGCCGGGCGCGCTCGCGCTTCATCAAGGCCGCGCCACACGTATTCGCCGACGAGGCCGAGGGCCATGAGATTCACGCCCGAGAGGCCGACCATCGCTGCCACGAGCCAGGGCGTCGGGCTCGACGGCGCAACCATCGCATAGATCGCGATCAACAGACCCACCAGGAACAAGACCACGCCGAGATACGAGCACATTCTGATCGGCGCGTCAGAGAACCCGATCACCGAATCGAGCACCAGTTTGATCTTCTTCTGCAGCGTCCAGCCCGATTTCCCGGCGGCACGCGGCTGCTTGTCGTACTCGATCTGCGCTTGCTTGAACCCGAGCCACGTCACCAGTGCCAGCACGCTGACGTTCCGCTCGCGGAAGCGTCGCAAGCCTTCGATGACGATGCGATCGATGAGAAAGAAGTCGGCGCCGCGTGCGGGCATGTCTCTCATGCCGACGACGTTCCGCATGATCCAGTAGTAGAACCGGGCGAACAATCCGTGCGAGCGGCTGCCCGGCGACTCGCGGCGCGTGGCCCACACCACCTGCGCGCCTTCACGCCAGCGATCACGCATCGCACCGAGCATCGCCGGCGGATCCTGGAGATCGGCGGCCATCATCACCGCCGCGTTCCCGCGCACGTGATGCAGTCCGCAGGCAATCGCGACGTGAGAGCCGGAATTGCGCGCCAACCGGATGCCGCGCACGCGGGGATCTCGCGCGGCGATCCGCTCGATGACGCTGAACGTCGCGTCACGCGAATGGTCGTCGACGATGAGCCACTCCCACTCTCCACCGAGCGCGTCCATGGTAGCGACGATCTGCGAATGGAGGGCCTCGAGGTTCTCGGCTTCGTTGAACGCGGGGGTGAGAATCGACAGCATCACAGTGCGGCTCAGCGAGCGACCGCCCGCGCGAGCGCGGCGACGACTCGCGTCTGATCGTCAAACGTCATGTCGTGATAGAGAGGCAGAACAACGCTGGTTCGCAGCGCTTCTTCGCTGCGGGCTAGGCCATCGGCGGTCGTGCGCCATGCGCCGGCCGGATAGGCCGCCTCGCTGTGCGCATTCATCACCCCGCGGCGCGTCGCAATGCCCTCGTCGAGCATCCGCTGCATCACGGTCTTCTGATCGAGTCCGGGGCGCAGACGGATCGCATAGCTTTGCCAGTTGGATCGCGTCCACTCAGGCTCGGCAGGCGCCGAGACACCGGGGACGTCTCGCAGCGAGGCGGTGTAGCGGGCAGCGAGCTCGCGACGTCGAGACACGATGGCCGGCAGACGCGAGAGCTGTTCGCGTCCGATCGCCGCCTGAATGTCCGTCAGCCGGTAATTGAATCCCAGCATCGGGTATTCCTCGAACACGACCTGCGACGATTGGTGACGCACGCGATCGGGCACGCTCATCCCGTGCTGGCGCAGCAGCCGCAGTCTTGCGTCGACATCGGCGCTGCGCGTCGTGATCATGCCGCCGTCGCCAGTGGACAGCAGCTTGCGCGGATGAAACGAGAAGCACGCGATCGTGCCGTGCGGCCGGCCGATGCGCTGCCACCGCCCGTCCCATTTGATTTCGCTGCCGATCGCGCAGGCGGCGTCCTCGACCAGCGGCAGGCCGCGCCGATCGGCGATGGCGACGAGCGCGGGAAGATCGCACGGCAGCCCGAGCTGATGCACGACCAGCAGCGCTTTGGTGCGATCGCTGATCGCGCGCTCGACAAGCGAGGGGTCGATGTTGAGCGTCTCGACGTCGACGTCGACGAACACCGGCAGTGCGCCGCAATACCGGATCGCGTTGGCGGTGGCGATGAACGAATGACTCACCGTCACCACTTCATCGCCAGGTCCGACACCGAGCGCGACGAGCGCCAGGTGCAGCGCCGTGGTGCAGCTCGACACCGCGCAGGCGTGCTCCGCCGACACCGCAACCGCAAACTCGCGCTCGAACGCCTCGACCTCGGGGCCCTGCGTCACCCATCCGGAGAGGATCGCGCGGCGCGCCGCCTCGGCATCGCGCTCGTCGAGCCACGGCTTCGCCACCGGAATGCGGAGCGCGGGCTGGCTCACGCGGTTCCCACCCGGGTTGGTGCCCAGTTGTGCACGACCTCCTGCTCGAGCAGCTGCTCTGCACTCAGCCGCCGATCGCGGTACCACTGAAGCAATCC
>Ga0075434_100000287_pt1 | contig 35936 bp, 40 predicted proteins | sample RhiMethybrSRZTD3_FD_75298 | JGI IMG/M metagenome (GOLD analysis project Ga0075434, IMG submission 75298) | Populus rhizosphere microbial communities from Tennessee, USA - Rhizosphere MetaG P. TD hybrid SRZTD3 | ecosystem: Host-associated > Plants > Roots > Rhizosphere > Soil | place: USA...
TCGCGAAGCGCGTGCGATCCTTCCAGGAGCGGGTGCGCTTCCGAAGCCAGCGGGCGTGGCGCGTCGAGGCCGCAGAGATGATCGACCGGCTCCCCGCGTTCGAGGACCTTCCCGAAGACGTGCTGTCGGATCTCGCAGGTCGGGTACGGCTCCGATCCTTGCCACCGGAGCACGCGGTGTTCCGCCAGGGCGACCGAGCCGACGCGTTCTTCGTCCTCCGCAAGGGCCGACTCGCCGTCGAGGACGAGCACCCCGAGACCGGCGACACCCGCGTCCTGCGAACGCTCGAGCCTGGAGAGAGCTTCGGCGAGCTCGCGCTCCTGTCCGCCGCTCCTCGGAGCGCCACCATCCGCGCGATGACCGACGCACAGGTCTTCGAGATCGACAAGCCGACGTTCGACCGCCTCCTCGCCGACGACATCGAGGCGCCCGAGTTCGCACCGACGATGCAGGCGTTCGCCGAGCTCCGTGGGCTCACGGCGTTCCGCCGATCGACGCTCGAGGACGTGGCCGTCGTCCTCGAGCACGGCGGATGGGTCCAGGCGGCGCACGGAGACATCCTGGTCGAGCAGGGCGAGATCGGGGACGCGTTCTACGCGATCGCGTCCGGCCAGGCCGACGTCTTCGTGGACGATGAACCGGTCAACGTGCTCGGCCCCGGCGACCACTTCGGTGAGATCGCGCTGCTCGAGCACGTCCCGAGGACGGCGACCGTCGTCGCGCGAACGCCGCTGCGTGCCTTCCGGCTGGATGCCGACGGGTTCGACCGTGTGGTCGCGGAATCGTTGCGTCGGGATCGCCCGGACCGGGCCCCCGATCGCGACATGGAACACTGAGCCGGGGAGGAACGATGGACTGTTGGCATTGCCGTCGCACCGCGGTGGGTTCGTGCAGGTTCTGCGGGAGGGGGATCTGCGAGGACCACGTCCAGACGCAGCCCTTCGTGCTGGAGCTCTACCGGACGCCCGAGATGGTCCGAGCGCTCGTCGTGGAGGACGCCCTGTTCTGCGGCGCCTGCACGCCCCGCCCCGACCCGATCGACCTCCCGGAGCTGGACGAGTGACGTACGTCACAGGCTCTTCGGTGACGGGCGACACAGGGGCCCCCGTGACCAACGGCACACCGGTTCCGTGACGGAGGTCGCAGCTTCGACGTGATCGGGAGCGCATGATCGTCGTGTCGCCGGGCACCAGGCCCGCGGAGCGAGGAGGAAGACCGGATGGCTGAGAAGAAGATCCAGCCGAAGAGCCCCGCCACCACCGAGCCGGCCGCCGGCAGTCGCGCACGCGCGGCGGAGCGAACGAACGCGCGGAAGCAGCTCGCGAAGAAGTCCCTCGCGCGGAAGCAGCTCGCGAAGAAGTCCCTCGCGCGGAAGCAGCTCGCGAAGAAGTCCCTCGCGCGGAAGCAGCTCGCGAAGAAGTACTAGATCGTCCCCGAACGTACCCAGGGGTGACGGCGAAGAGGCCCGGGCCATCGGCCCGGGCCTCTTGCATGGTCGAGAGCGGGCGGCCGGCTGCGGGTCGCCGCCGGCCGCCGCGCCGACTACGCTTCGGGCCCGATGGCTCAGGTGCGAGATCAGGATGCGTCCCTCGGCGACGCGATGAGGCGCACGCCGATCTTCGCGTCCGTCCCGAAGGCGGACATCCGGTCCTTCGCCCGGTCGGGACGGGTCCGCTCCTTCCGCCAGGGGACGTACGTCTGCCACCAAGGCGACCCGTCCGACGACATCTACTTCCTCGTCCAGGGGCGCGTCGAGGTCAGCTCGGTCTCCCCCACCGGGACGCGTGTGCTGCACGCGACGATCGACGAGCCACAGTTCCTGGGTGAGCTCGGGATCTTCGGGGAACTGCCCCGGAGCGCCGACCTCCTCACGTTGGACGACTGCGAGATCTGGGCGAGCGACGGAGACCGGTTCCTCGATTTCGTGACGACGCAGCCCGCGGCGGCGCGACAGGTCCTGGCCGCGCTCGCGCGCCAGGTCCAGGAGCATCAGGCCTTCGCCGACGATCTGCTGTTCCTCGACCTCCGTGGCAGGGTCGCGAAGCGGTTGCTCCAGATGGGGACGTCGACCCTGGCGGAGCTGCCGGCCGACGGCACCGAGATCGCGCCGATCACGCACGCCGACCTCGCGGCCCTCTGCGGTGGGTCCCGCGAGAACGTCTCTCGGATCCTCTCGGATCTCCAGAAGCGGGGGCTCATCTCCCGGGACGGGAACCGGTACTCGCTCCAGAAGGTCTCGGCCCTCGCGAAGCTCGCCGAGCTCTAGGCGTCCTCGGGAGCCTCGGGCGAGGTCAGTCCGGGGAGGTCGCGCACCACGATCCTACGAGCGTCGACGTCGACGTCGACGAGCACTTCGGCCAGCACAGGGATCAGCGTCTCCCTGCCCGAGCCGTCGACCGCGACCCACAGATCGTTCGCGGGGTTCGCGATGACCTCCGTCACGGCACCCAGCTCCCGTCCGGCCTCCGTGACGACCCGGCAGCCCTCGATCTGATCCGGCCACCACTCGCCCCGCCCGAGTGAGGGCAGCCACGACCTCGGGACGAGGAGCTCACGCCCGCGAAGCGCTTCCGCTGCCGTTCGATCGTCGACACCTTCGAAGCGCACGAGCAGATGGCCGCCGTGCGGCCGGACGTCGCGAACCCGGTACGCGGCGCCGTCCCGGTCGAAGACGACGGCGTCCGGCTGCCAGCGGTCGGGGTTGTCCGAACGGTTCTGGATCGAGATCTCGCCTCTGATCCCGTGTGGCTTGGCGACGACGCCGACGACGACCGCCGGCCGATCCACGTCAGTCCTCGAATTCGACCCGGACGGAGACGCGTTGACGGGTGGCGGCCGCGCGGACGACGGTCCGGATCGCCTTCGCCGTTCGCCCGCCCCGGCCGATCACCTTGCCGAGCTCACCCGGGCCGACCTGCACGATGAAGATCGATCCGCGTTCGTCGGTCGTCTCGTCGACCCGGACGGCCTCGGGGTCGTCCACGAGCTCCCGGCACAGGAACTCGACGAGCTCGCGCACCTCAGCCCTCGGAAGCGGGCTCCGATGACGCCGCGTCCGGACCGGCTGCGTCGTCGGCTGCGTCCTGCGGCTCCGGTGGCGCGGGAGCAGCCTCGGGCTCGGGCGACGAGGCCTCGGGCGACGAAGCCTCCGGCTCGGCCTCGGCGTCGGCTGGTGCGGACTTCGCCGCGGGCGAGCTCTCGGGGACCTCCTCCACGCGCTGCGCTTCCTCGGCCTTCGCCTGCGCCTTCTTCGACAGCTTCGGACGTGCGGGTCGTTCGTCCCGAGGCGTCGGCGCGACCGCGGCCCCCGGCCGTTCGGCGACGAACTTCTCCCAGATCCCGACCTTCGACATCAGGTTCCGGACCTGGTCCGATGGTTGCGCCCCGACCATCAGCCAGTGCATCGCCCGCGACTCGTCGATCTCGATCACGGACGGGTCGCTCAGCGGGTGGTACCGGCCGATGATCTCGATGAATCGACCGTCGCGCGGGCTCCGCTGGTCGGCGACCACGACGCGGTAGAAGGGCCGTTGCTTCGAACCCATCCGCCGCAACCGGATCCTGGTTGACATCGTTCGCTCCTGTCTCCTACCTCTTGAGCCCGGGCACCTTCACGGCGCCCGGGAGCCGCTTCCCGCCACCCAGCATCGTCCGCATCATCTTCCGGGCACCCTCGAAATCCTTGAGGAGCTGGTTGACGTCGGCGGTCGTCATGCCGGACCCGTTCGCGATCCGCAGGCGGCGCGACCCGGAGATCATAGCCGGATCCCTGCGCTCCTCGGGCGTCATGGACAGGATCATGGCCTCGGTCCGCCGCAGGTCGCCCTCGTCGACGGCGTCGGCCACGTCCTTGAGGGCGTTCTTGCCGCCCGGCACGCCCGGCAGCATCTTGAGGAGGTCCTGCAGGGGTCCGAGCTTGCGCATCTGGCGGAGCTGCTCGAGGAAGTCCTCGAGGGTGAACTGCCCCTTGAGCATCTGCTCCGCCGCGGCGGCCGCCTGCTCCTGGTCGATCGTGTCCTGGGCCTTCTCGACCAGGGTGAGGACGTCGCCCATGCCGAGGATCCGGCCGGCCATCCGGTCGGGATGGAACGGCTCGAGGTCGTCGAGCTTCTCGCCCGTCCCGGCGAAGAAGATCGGGCGTCCGGTCACGGCGGTCATCGACAGCGCCGCGCCGCCACGAGCATCGCCGTCGAGCTTCGTGAGGATGAACCCGGTCGTATCGACCTCATCCATGAACGCTCGGGCCTGGACGACGGCGTCCTGCCCAGTCATCGCGTCGCACGCCATCACGACGTGGACGGGGCGCGTGACGTCCTTGATCTTCCTTGCCTGCTTCATCATCTCGGGGTCCACGTGGAGACGCCCGGCGGTGTCGATGATCACGACGTCGGCGCCGGTTCGCTTCGCCTCGGCGACGCCGTTCTTCGCGACCCTGATCGGGTCGCGTCCCTCCGACCACACGGGCACCCCGACCTCGCGGCCGAGCGTCCGGAGCTGCTCCACGGCGGCGGGCCGCTCGAGGTCCGCCCCGATCAGGAGCGGGCGCTTCCCCTTCGAGCGGAGGTGCTTCGCGAGCTTGGCGGCGGCGGTGGTCTTGCCCGAGCCCTGGACGCCGGCCAGCATCACCACCGCGGGCGTCGCGCCGCTCAGGACGAACGGATGATGCTCACCGCCGAGGGTGACGGTGAGCTCCTCGTCCATGATCTTCACGACCTGCTGCGCCGGCGTCAGGCTCCGCAAGACCTCCTCGGACACGGCCCGCTCCCGCACGCGTGCGAGCAGGTCGTCGGCGACCTCGACCGCCACGTCCGCCTCGAGCAGGGCCACGCGGATCTCGCCGAGGGCGTTGTCGACCTGCTTGGGGTGCAGCTTGCCCCGGCGGCGGAGCTTCGAGAAGACGCCATCCAGGCGGTCGGTCAACGTGTCGAACATAGTGAGGTCGCCGGCTGCGGCGTTACCGGCGCTCGGCGGCCTAGTGTATCGGCCGATCGGACGGGGCCACGACGGGGGATGACCGTGCGGAACGATGACGACGCGCGGAGCCTGGAGCTCCGGCTCGTGGCGCTGCGGTGGATCGTCGCCGCCTTCGGCGCCGCGGAGGTCGGCTTCGCGATCCGCGACCGCTCGATCGACCCCGGCTTCGTCCTTCCGCTGGGGGTCGCGCTCGTGATGGGGCTCGCGATCGGCAACGTGGCGATCGCGAGCGCCGCGAACCGGGCGGACGCGAGTCAGTTGCGCGCGATCGGCGTGGCGGCGTTCTGCCTCGACGCCGTCGTGATCCTCCTGCTCGTCTGGCTCTCGACGGACGGCCCGGCGGATCCGGTCTGGGTCGTCGGGTACCTCGTGCCGCTGGAGGGCGCCGCCCGCTGGGGTCTTCCGGGCGCCACGATCGGCGCGTTCGCGTTCCTCGTCGGACAGTTGCTACCGTCGGTCGGTCTGGCCGCGGCGCCGGCGGCCGCGAAGGTCGGGGCGCCGGCGATCGCGTTCCGCGCCGGCATGGCCTTCGTCGTGGGTGTCGTCGCGGGATCGTTCGCGTCGCTGTCGCGACGGGAAGCCGCCCTGGCGGCCCGGCGCGCCAGCGACGCGGAGGCCGCCGCGGAGCGCGCGGAGGCGGCCGCCACCCGCGAGGTCCAGGCGCGGGGGCAGGTCGCCGTCTTCCACGCCGCCGCGCTGATGGAGCCGGACCTGGAGCGGCTCGGCCCGACGCTCCAGCCGACGGCAGGCTCGATCGCCGAGCAGCTCGGATGCGCGGCCCTCGGGATCCTCGTGCGCGACCGCGGGATCGTGGGCGAGGTCGGATTCGTGGCGTTCGGCGTGCACGGGAACCCCGGGTACCTCCGGGGCGACCGGCTGTTCCCCGCCTCGTCCGCGATCGCGAAGGCGGCCCTCGACGGCATCCCCGTCGTGATCAGATCCGACGCCGTCGCGCCGATGCTCGTCCGCGGAGAGGTCGTCGGAGCGATCCACGAGCGAACCGATCCGATGAGGCGGCCGACGGAGGACCGGCTCGAGGTCCTCACGGGGCTCGCGGACCAGCTCGGGCTCGTACTGGAATCCGCGCGGCTCCGCGCGGACCAAGCGGCGACGGTCCAGCGCCTGCGGGAACTCGACGAGATGAAGTCAGACTTCATCGCGATCACGAGCCACGAACTCCGGACGCCGCTGTCGGGGATCCGCGGCTTCGTCGACATGCTGCTGCGGCGCGGCGACGACCTCACGACGGAACAGCGGAACGAGTACCTCGGCATCGTCCTGACACAGGCCGATCGCCTGATCCGTCTCGTCGACGACCTGCTCGTCGTGTCCCGCGTCGAGGGCGGCAACCTGACGCTGGAGCCTTCCGAGCTGGAGGTCCGGCCGCTCCTGCGACAGGTGATGGACGCGCTCGGCGAGGCGAGCAGCCGGCTCGTGATCGAGGAAGGTCCGGACGCGCCTCGGCGGATCGTCGCCGACCCGAACCGGCTCGTCCAGGTGCTCACGAACCTCGCGCACAACGCCGTGAAGTTCTCGCCGCCGGACGCGACGGTGAGCCTCCGCTGGCGGATGCCGGTCGAGGGCACGGTCGCCTTCGACGTGATCGACCGAGGCGCCGGTATCCCGGACGACGACCTCGAGCGGATCTTCGAGCGCTTCCACCAGCGGGAGAGCAGCATGACCCACACCGAGGGCTTCGGGCTCGGCCTCTACATCACGAAGCTGCTCACCGAGGCGATGGGCGGGTGGGTCGACGTGATGTCGTCGGTCGGCGCGGGCTCGACCTTCACGGTGACGCTGCCGTCGGCCCGGAGCCTGCCAGAGCCTGCTCGACCGCCTGCAGCAGCACGCGCGGACTGAACGGCTTCGTCAGGTACTCCTGCGCGCCCCGCCGGATCGCGACCGCTCGCCCCTCCTCGCCTTCCGCCGTGATCACGATCACCGGGATCTGCGCGGTCGCAGGGTCGTCCCTGATCGCGGACAGCACGTCCAGACCCGGTCCGCCGGGGATGTTCAGGTCGAGGAACACGACCGCCGGCGGCGAGGTCCGGATCGCGTCGAGGCCGGCGCCCGCGTCCGCCGCCTCCTCGACCGAGAAGCCCTCGCCTTCGAGGACCATGCGCATCGCCTCGCGCATCGTCGCGTGGTCCTCGATCACGAGGATCCGCGCGCCCATGCGCTAGGCCGAGAGCAGCCGGTCGGCGAAGACCTCCGCGTCGAACGGCTGGAGATCGTCCGGTTTCTCTCCGACCCCCACGAAGCGGATCGGCACCCCGAGCTGCTCGCGGACCGCGAGGACGATCCCGCCCTTCGCGGATCCGTCGGTCTTCGTCAGGACGACGCCGGTGACGTCGACGGCGTCGGTGAACGCACGAGCCTGCGCGATGCCGTTCTGACCCGTTTGCGCGTCGAGGACGAGGAGCGTCTCGGACACCGTCGCGCCGGCCTTCTCGATCACGCGCTTCACCTTCGCGAGCTCGTCCATGAGCGGCTGCTTCGTGTGGAGGCGGCCCGCGGTGTCGACGATCAACACGTCGACCCCGCGGGCCGCCGACGCCTTCACCGCGTCGAACGCCACCGCGCCAGGGTCGGCGCCTCGGTCCTGCGCGATCAGCTGGGCGCCGGCGACCCGCGCCCAGACCTCGAGCTGCTCGCCGGCCGCCGCGCGGAACGTGTCCGCCGCGGCGACGCTCACGACGCGACCCTCCGAGGTGAGCCGCTTCGCGAGCTTCCCGATCGTCGTCGTCTTGCCCGAGCCGTTCACCCCGACGACGAGCACCACGGCGAGGCCCTCGCCGAACGCGATCGGTTCGTCGTCGCCGAGGATCGCGACGACCTCCTCGTGCACCTTCCGGACGACGTCGCCGGCGCCGGCGTGGTCCGCTCGGACGCGGGCGACGAGGTCCGCCGACGCCTGGGGGCCGACGTCGGCCTTCAGCAACAGCTCCTCGAGCTGGTGCCAGGTGGCGTCGGTCGCGCCGCCGCGGAACAGACCCTTGAGCCCGGCGCCGAGTCCCCCCGCCCGGAAGGCGCCCCCCGACGCGCCGCGTTCCTTCGGCCGCGCCGCGTGACGGAGCTCGGCCGGATGCTCCTTCGCGTGATACGCGTGCTCGCCGGACAGGCCCGCTCTCCGCCGCTGCGACCAGCGGACGCCGAACGCGATCACGACGAGGACCGCGAGGATGGCGAAGACGCCGACGTACCACCAGGTCACGGCCGGGAAGGCTAGCCGACGGCCTCGGCGTGCGGCACGTCCGCGGCCGGAGCGTCGGAGGTCTGACCCTCCATCCGCTGAGCGACGACCTTCGTGGTGCCATCCGAGTTCAACGAGATCCCGTAGAGCATCCCCGCGATCTCCATCGTCCGCTTCTGGTGCGTGACGATCAGGACCTGGGCGTCCTTGGCGAACCCATCGACGAGCCGGAGGAAGCGGTGGAGGTTGACGTCGTCGAGCGCCGGCTCGACCTCGTCCATCAGGTAGAACGGCGACGGCCGCGCGGTGAAGATCGCGAACAGGAACGCCATCGCGGTGAGCGACCGCTCGCCGCCGGAGAGCAGCGAGATGCGCTTCACGCGCTTGCGACCCGGCGAGGCTTCGATCTCGATGCCGGAACCGAGCGGGTTCGCGGGATCGGTCAGCACGAGGCGACCCTCGCCGCCGGGGAACAGCTCGGCCACGAGCCGCTCGAACTGCATCGCGACGTCTCGGAAGGCCGCCACGAACGTCTCGGTGATCTCACGGTCGACCCGAGCGACGAGATCCAGGAGGTCCCGGCGTGCCGCCTTCACGTCCTCCAGCTCCCGCTGCATGAAATCGTGACGCTCCTGCATCGCGCCGAGCTCGCCCGCCGCGAGGAGGTTCACGCGACCCAGCAACGCCAGCCGGCGCTGGACGAGCTCCTGACGCTTCTCGATCGTCTCGACGGTGTCGTCGTCGTCGAGCTCTCCCAGCGCGTCCGCCGGGTCGGCGCCGAAGCCCTCGCGGAGCATCCGCTCGCTCTCGGCGATCCGGCGTTCGATGTCGCCCCGCGAACGATCGTCCTCCTCGTACCGTTCGCGGAGGCGATCGAGTTCCGTCGACGCTTCGCGCCAGGATCGGTTCACGAGCGCTTCGGCGTCGGCGGCCTCGCGTTCCGCGAGGGCGGCGGCGTCCCGCGCCTCGCCTGCGGCCGCGTGCGCGGCCTCGGCCGCGTGCGCGGCCGCCTCGGCCGCGCGACGCGCGGTCCCGGCGTCCGCGAGCGCCTGCCGCAAGGACCGCGGGTCCTGCGCCGCCAGGACGTCGCGCTCCGCGCGGAGCTCGGCGAGGCGATGATCGTGGCGGCCGCGGTCGCGTCGCAGCGTCTCCACCGCGACGCGCGCCTGGATCGGTGGTTGCGGGAGCGGCGGCAGCTCCGGTGCCTCGTCCGTGACGGAGCGTTCGAGCGCCGCGAGCCGCTCGCGCCAGGTCGCGGCGCCGTCCCGCACGGAGGCGATCCGGAGCTCGAGGAGCTCTCGCTCCGTGCCGAGAGCCGCGAGGTCGCGTTCGAAGGAGGTCAGGCGTTCCGCCGCCGCCGTGATGTCGGCGTCGGCGGCGTCGGTCTGTTCGCGCAGGAACCCGATCTCCGAGCCGAGCTCCTCGAGGCGGGTCCGCCGGTCCCGCAGCTGGCGCTCCGTGCCGGTGAGATCGTGCACGAGGACCTGGAGCTCGGCGCGGATCTCGCGGAGCCGCGCATCCGCCTCACGCACCGTGTGGATCACTGCGGGACCGATCAGCATCCCCTCGGGCGTGACGAACGACGAGTCGGGGTGCTCGCGTTGAGCCGCGACGGCTTCCTCGACGGAGTCCATCAGGTAGACCTCGCGGAGGATCGTGCTGACGATCCCGCGTGCCGCCGGCCGCGCCTCGACGACGCTCAGGAGGCGCCGCTCGCCCGAACGACCGACCGGGACCGGTCCGCCCGCCGCGATCGCGAGGATCGCGCCCTCGCCGTCGCGCGCGTCTTCGAGCGCGAGGGCTCCGTCCTCGTACACGACCGCGTCGGCGAGGGAACCCAGCGCCGCGACGAGGGCGCGTTCGAGTCCGGGCTCCGTCGTGACGAGATCCTTCAACAACCCGACGGCTCTGCCCTTGTGCGCGCGCAGGAACCGCGACCCCGGGGTCTCCTCGATGTCCTCCCGCCGCGCGTCGAGCAGGTCCTTGCGAGCCTGCATCGCGCGCCGCGCCTCCTCGAGCTCCTCGACCTTCGTGGCGAGCTGGTGGAGCTCGTCCTCGAGCCCGGCACGGCGTTCGGCGAGCGGCGAGGACTGCGCGTCGAGCTGCTCGATGTCGCGCTCGACGGTCGCGCGCTCCGCTCCGACCGTCGCGACCCGCTCGCCGATCGCGGCGAGATCCGCCTGGAGCCGGTCCCGCTCACGGTCGGCCGAGGCGAGCGAATGTTCGAGCGCCTCCACCTCGGCACGACGGCCGGCGGCCTCCTCGCCGATCCGGCGGCGGATCTCTTCGACCTCGCGCCGCCGCTCCTCCTCCCGCCGGAAGGTCGCCTCTTCGGCGTCGAGCGCCTGCTCCTGCGACACGAGCTCGTCGATCGTCGTCGCGAGGAGGCCCTCGACGCGCGCGATCTCCTGCGCCACGGTGTCGAGCCGTATGGCACGCGCCGCCTCCGACGCGAGCTCTCCCCGCGCGGCCGCCTCGCGGTCGACCGCCTCGCGGTACGCCGCTTCCGCACGTTCGCGGTCGAACGACGTCGCGCGGAAGGTCTGGTCGGCATCGGCGAGCGCTCGCGTCGCCGCTGCGCGCCCGTCGGCGGCGGCGAGGACCCGTTCGTCGAGCGCGTCCAGCCGCTCGCGCGCGCTCGCACGTTCGTCAAGGCCCTCGTCCCAGCCGGCCTGCCGGCGTTCCCGCTCTCGGACGAGCGCGCGCAGGCGCGCCGCCGCCAGGCGGCGCGCGAGGCGGTCGGCCTCGGCGGTCAGCGCTTCGTGCTTCTTCGCCATCTCGGCCTGTTGCTGCAGCGGCTTCAGCTGCCGGCGGAGCTCGGTGAGGACATCGGACAGCCGGAGGAGGTCCTGGTCCAGTCCCGCCAGCTTCCGCTCGGCCCGCTCCTTCCGGCGGCGGTGCTTGGCGATCCCGGCGGCCTCCTCGATGTATTTCCGGCGCTCCTCGGGCCGCGACAACAGCACCTCTTCCAGCTGCCCCTGTCCGACGACCGTGTGCAGCGCGCGGCCGATCCCTGACTCCGACAGGAGCTCCTGGACGTCCATGAGCCGGACGACCTGGCCGCCGATCCGATACTCCGAGTCGCCGCTGCGGAAGATCGTGCGCGAGATCTCGATCTCGGACATCGGCACCGGGATCTTGCCGGCGGTGTTGTCGATCACGAGTTTGACCTCGGCCATGCCGAGCGCCGGGCGCGACGGGGTCCCCGCGAAGATCACGTCGGCCATCTGCCCGCCGCGCAGCGCGCGCGGGCCCTGTTCGCCGAGCGCCCAGCTGATCGCGTCGACGAGGTTCGACTTGCCCGATCCGTTGGGCCCGACGATCACGGAGACTCCCGGGACGAACTCCAGGACCGTCTTGTCCGCGAAGCTCTTGAATCCCCGGATCTGGATCTGCCGGAGGAACATCGCGCGGATGCTAACAGCCGTGTGATTCGTGGGGTGGGAGGCCGCGTGCACCATCGGGTCAGCCCGTCACGTGGAATCCGTGTTCGCCGATCGGGGTCTCGTCACGCACGTCGATATCGCTGACGATGGCGCCCCGAGGCCCCTGGCGACACCACGAGATCATGCGATCGACGGCGTCCTCGTCGCCCTCGAAGGCCGCTTCGACGGATCCGTCGAACCGGTTGCGGACCCAGCCGCCCAGCCCGCGCGCCGACGCCTCCTGCGCGCAGCTCGCCCGGAAGAAGACGCCCTGCACGCGACCCGAGACCACGACGATGACCCGTCGGGGGGAACCCATACCGCCAGGGTACGCTGGCTCTGCTCGCGGCGAACGTCGAACGGAGACCCCGTGGCGGTGTACGACCCGAAGACGGCGCTCCTGATCGTCGACCTCCAGAACGACTTCGCCGACCCGAACGGCTCGCTCTACGTGCGCGGTGGACACGAGGTGGTCCCCGTGGCGAACGCCGAGCACGGCTCCGCGCGCGCCGCCGGATCGACCGTGGTCTACACCCAGGATTGGCATCCCGAACACACGCCCCATTTCGAGCAGGACGGCGGGATCTGGCCGGTGCACTGCGTGCACGACACGTGGGGCGCGGAGTTCCATCCCGAGTTGATCGTCGATGGAGCGGTCATCAAGAAGGGGGCGGACGGTAAGGACGGCTACTCGGCCTTCAGCGTTCGCGACCCCAGGACCGGCGAGCGGGAGGGGACCGAGCTCGGAGACTGGCTCCGGGACTGGGAGATCGAGCGGCTCGTGATCACCGGCCTCGCGACCGACTACTGCGTCGTGGAGACGGTCGCGGACGCGAGGATGCTGGGCTTCGAGGTCGACGTGATCGCCGGGGGGATCCGCGCCGTCGACCTCAACCCCGGCGACGGGGATCGGGCGATGAGGCGGATGCGCGACGCCGGAGCCGAGGTGGTCTGAACCTCAGCTCTGGCACTGCGGGCAGAAATAGCTCGTCCGCTGCATGACCTTGACGGTCTGGATCGGCGTCCGGCACCGGCGGCATGGAAGACCTTCGCGGCCGTAGACCTTGAGCTCGTTCTGGTACTCCCCCGGCTTGCCGAACAGATCGACGTACGCCTCGTCGTCGAGCGTCGTGCCCCGGGCCTTGATCGCATCCTGGAGGATCTCCTGGATCGCGCGATAGAGCCGTCGCACCTCCTGGGACGACAGCGAATCGCTCATCCGGTCGTATCGCAGACCTGCCGCGAACAGCACCTCGTCGGAGTAGATGTTCCCGAGCCCGCTGATGAACTTCTGATCCATGAGGAGCTGCTTCATCTTCGTGCCCCGTTGTGCGAGCAGGTACTGGAACGTGGGCCACGTGAACACCTGATCGAGCGGGTCGATCGCGATGTGCTGGAGCTCCTTCACCTTCCCGAGCTCATCGGGGCTCGCGACGAACATCTCGCCGAACGTCCGAGGATCGACGAACCGCAGATCCCCACCTTGCTGGAAGGTGATGATCACGTGGGTATGCGGAGCGAGCGGCACGCGACCATTCGCGCGGACGAACTGGCCGCTCATCCCGAAGTGCACGATCCAGACGTCGCCGCCGTCGAGCGTGAGCATGATGTACTTCCCGCGCCGTTCGGTCTTCGTCACCTTGTGACCCGCCAGACGCGAGGTGAAGTCCTTCCGAGTCTTGTGGCGACGGACCACGCGGAGCGCGTTCTTCGACCCCTTGACCTCGACGTCTTTGATCTTCTTGCCCACGACGTCACGCTCGAGGTCGCGGCGCATCACCTCGACCTCAGGCAGTTCCATCGCCGTTCCCTCCCATCGCGGCCGGCGCGATCCGGCCGTGCGCCTCTCGCGCCGCTTGCTGCTCGGCCTCCTTCTTCGAGCGGCCGACGCCGGTGCCGAGCGTCTCGCCGCCGATCACGACCGTCGCCGTGAACTCCTTCTGGTGATCGGGTCCGCGCTCCTCGATGTGGTACACGGGGAGCGCCCGAAGCTCCTGCGACGCGAGCTCCTGCAGGATCGTCTTGTAGTCGCGGGGACCCTCGCCCGCGACGTAGTCCTCCATCCGGGACGCGAAGAGCCGTTCGATCAACTCGCGCGCGGCATCGAGACCGAGGTCCAGGTACACCGCTCCGAACACCGCCTCGAGCGCGTCGGCGAGGATGCTCGCCTTGTCGCGGCCGCCGGAACCCTCCTCGCCCTTGCCGAGGAGCACGACCGACCCGAGGCCGAGCTCCCGCGCGACGTCGGCGAGCGCGGTCATGTTCACGATCGCCGCTCGGAGCTTCGCGAGCTCCCCCTCCGTCTTGCGTGGGTACGTCCGGTACGCGAGGTCCGTGACGACGAGACCGAGGACGGAGTCCCCGAGGAACTCGAGGCGCTCGTTCGTGATCGTGAGGTCGTGCTCGAACGCGAACGACCGATGCGTCAGGGCCGCTTCGCGCAGCTCCGGGTCACGGAACGACACGCCGAGCGCGCGGTCGAGAGCCTCGAGCCCGTGTTCGACCGACGCCTCGCTCACGCCGCTACTCGACCTCGACCGCCTGTCGGCCGGCGTAGTAGCCGCAGTTCGCGCACACCCGATGAGGGAGCTTCGGTTGCTTGCACTGTGGACACGCGTTGTACGCGGGGATCGACGACTTCCACGTCGCCCGGCGCTTCGCGGTCCGGGTCTTGCTCTGCTTCTTCTTCGGGACGGCCATCGTCAGTTCTCCTGGTTCTCTCGATCGGGGTCTGGCAGATCGGTCAGCAGCTCGGATAGCACGGCGAACCGAGGATCGATCCGCTCGTGGCCCGGGCATTCGCCGAGGTTGCGGTTGCCGCCGCAGACCTCGCACAGACCGAGGCAGTCGGGGCGGCAGAGCGGCGAGAAGGGCATCTCGACGCCGACCGCGTCACGAACCATCTGGTCCGGTTCGAGCCGGCCGTCCGCGCCGAGGGGATACGCGTCCGCGTCCTCCTCGGGTGAGGGCACGAACAGTTCGCTCACCGCGACATCGAACGGGCGGTCGAACTCGGTCAGACACCGGGCGCACCGGAGCCGCCACGTGCCGCCGACGTGACCGGACACGACGATCCCCTCGACGACCGACTCGAGGAGGAGGTCCGCACGAACCGGCTCGTCGTCCGGCAGACGCGCGAGCTCGGTCGAGAGTCCGTCGACGGTGCCGTGCACCGGTTCCTCACGGGACGCGCCGGGCTGACCGAGCAGCTCACGGACGTCGATCGCGTTCAGCATCACCGGCCTCCGTCCGCCGCGTCGCGCTCGTCGTAGAGCTCGGTCTGGGGTTCGGCGGGGTGGGGCGCGAGCGCCTGGTCAGCGGCGGTGCCGGGCGTGCGCAGGCGCTCGCGCCCCACCTCCACCTGGTCCAGCGTCTTCGCCACGCTCCTCGCCGTGCCCTGCGTGTCCTCGAGGATCTTGCGGAGGGTGATCTCGAACTGCGCGAGCTTCGCGTCCACGTAGTCCTCCGCCTCGCGCCGCATCGCGTCCGCCCGGTCGTTCGCGTGCTCGAGGATCGACTGGGCCTCGGCCTCGGCGCGACGCGCCACCTCTTCCTTCAGGGCCATCCGCCGCTGCTCCTCGTGCGCCTGCTCGACGATCCGCTCGCCCTCCGCGCGCGCCTTGCTGAGCAGATCCTCGCGATCCTTCACGATCCAGCGCGCCTGCTTGATCTCCTCGGGGAGGCTCTCCTGCATCTCGGTCAGCATCTGGAGGACCTCGTCTCGGTTCACGAGCACGGACGAGGACAGCGGCATCGATTTCGCTTCGAGCACGAGCTGCTCGAGCTGCTGGAGGCGGCCGGCGAGATCCATCAGCCCTCCGCCAGCCGATCGAGCAGGCGCTTGCGAACGTGGTCGGGCACGAGTCCCTCCACGTCGCCGCCGTAGCTCGCGACCTCCCGGACGAGCGACGACGACAGGAACGACCACTTGGGGCTCGTGGCCATGAACAGCGTGTCGAGCCGTCCGATCCTCTGATTCATCTGCGCCATCTGGATCTCGTATTCGTAGTCGCTGACGGCCCGCAGGCCCTTCACGATCACCGAGGCCCCCTGCGCCCGAGCATGGTCCACGAGCAGGCCCCGGAACGACCCCACCCGGACGTTGCGATGCTCTCGGACCGCTTCCTCGAGCAGGCCGACGCGTTCCTCGATGGTGAACAGCGGGGTCTTGGAGGGGTTCTCCACGACCGCGACGATCACCGTCCCGAACAACTCGGCTGCTCGTCCGATGACGTCCAGATGGCCGTTGGTCACCGGGTCGAACGTCCCCGGACATAGGGCGGTCAAGCCCATCGATCCTCCCGGTAGAGGGTCAGGAGGCTGTCTCCGTACCGGAGCGTCCTCCGAACGGCCCAGTGTACCGGAAGCGCGGGCGGGTCTCCGTGGTGACCCCGGGTCAGGACCACCGTCCAGCCTTCGGGGGCAAGCCATCCGGCGTCGAGATCGCCCAGCCGTTGGGCGATCTCGGTCGCGGGCGTGTCGTATGGCGGATCGAGGAGGACCAGGTCGAACGCCCCGTGAACGTCCCGTTGCGCTCGCAGGAACCTGCCGACGTCGGACGTCCGCACGTCGGCGCGGTCGGCGAGGTGCGTCCGCTCCAGGTTGTCCCGGATCGCCGCGGCGGCGGACCGCGACCGCTCCACGAAGGTGCATCGATCGGCTCCGCGCGAGAGCGCCTCGATCCCCATCGCGCCGGTTCCCGCGTACAGGTCCAGGCACGTCGACCCCGGGACCGCGGCGCCGAGGCTCGCGAACACACCCTCGCGGGCGCGATCGGATACGGGCCGAACCCCCGGCGGCACGGGGCCGAGCCGGGTCCCCCGCGCCGAACCGGCGATCACGCGCACGCGCGGCAGCGTAGCCGGGCGGGTGGGAGCGCCCAGGATCCAGGAAGGTTCAGGACTGGAAGAGCCACTCGATCGAGCGCTCGAACCGACGGCGGAGTTCTTCCAGGAGCTCCGGATGCTCGGCCAGCTCGGGGTCGTCGTCGAGCAGCGCGAACGCGCGCGCCCGGGCCCGCGTGACCAGGTCGAGGTCGTCCGCGAGTCGTGCGAGCTTCAGGTCCGGCATGCCGGACTGCTTCGTATCGAACAGCGTCCCCTCGCCCCGCAGCCGGAGATCCTCGTCCGCGAGCTCGAAGCCGTCCCGGGTGCGCACCATCGCGTCGATCCGCGCCCGCGCCTCGACGTTGTGCTCCTCCGATCCGTCGACGAGGAAACAGGAGGAGGGCTGCGTCCCACGGCCGATCCGCCCGCGCAGCTGATGCAGCTGGGCGAGCCCGAACCGGTGCGCGTCCTCGACGAGCATCACGGTCGCGTTCGGGACGTCGACGCCGACCTCGACGACGGTCGTGGAGATGAGGACGTCCGACCCCCCGTCGCGGAACGAGCCCATCACGCGCTCCTTCTCCTTCGGGCGCATCCGGCCGTGCAGCAGTTCGACGCGCAGGTCAGGGAAGACCTCCGTCCGGAGCCGGGTCGCCTCCGCCTCCGCGGCCTTCACCTGCGTCCGGTTGGCCTCGTCGATCGCGGCGCAGACGACGAACGCCTGGCGGCCGGCGGCGGCCTCCGAGCGGACGCGCTCCTCGGCGGCCTCGCGGGCCGCCGCGTCGCGGACCGCCACCGTCGTCACGGGGGGACGGCCCCGCGGCATCTCGTCGAGCACGACCACGTCGAGGTCGCCGTAGTACGTGAGCGCGAGCGTCCGTGGGATCGGTGTCGCCGTCATGATCAAGACGTCGATGTCACCCGAGCCCTTGCCTTTCAGCGCCATGCGCTGGTGCAGCCCGAAACGGTGCTGTTCGTCGACGACGGCGAGCGACAGATCGTGGAAGGACACGCGCTCCTGCACGAGCGCGTGCGTCCCGATCACGAGATCGATCGTGCCGTCCTCGATCCCCTCCACGATCCGCTCGCGGTCCTTCCCCGTGACGGAGCCGGTGAGCATCGCGAAGCGGAGGGCCGGAGCCGGGCGGTCGCCCGGCTCCGGCCCTCCGAACAGCGAGGCCTGGGGGCCGGGGCGCCGCTCCGCGGCGGCCTCGAGGGCGTCGACGCCGCCGGCCTCCCGGACCAAGGACGCCACCGAGCGGGCATGCTGCGACGCGAGGACCTCCGTCGGAGCCATCACCGCGGCCTGGTGACCGGACTGGATCGCGACGAGGCACGCGTGCACCGCGACGAGCGTCTTCCCCGAGCCGACGTCGCCCTGGAGCAGGACGTTCATCGGCTCCGGCCGGCGCATCGCGGCGTCCAACCCGTCCATCGCCCGGAGCTGCGCTCCGGTCGGCTCGAACGGAAGGCTGCGTCGGAGCGCCGCGGTCAGCGGCCCGGCCGGATCGTGCGCGATGCCGGTGCGGTCGCGCGCGAGCCGGCGCTTCCGGAACCCGACTCCGAGCTCCAGCGTGAACAGCTCGTCGAACTTGAGGCGCTCGCGCGCCGCGGCCAGCTGCCGATCCTCCTCGGGGAAGTGGATCCTTCGGAGGGCCTCGTCCCAGGACGACAGCTCCTCGGCGTCGACCACCGGGCCGGGCATCGGGTCGGGTTGCGGCGGCAGCGCCTCGATCGACCTCCAGATCAGCTCTCGGATCGTGCGGGTCGTGATGCCCTCCGACGCGGGGTGCACCGGCGTGATCCTCCCGGTGTGGACGAGATCCTGTGCGTCGCCGCGGAGGAGCTCGACCTCTTGATTCGCGAGCTGGAGGCGTCCCCGGTAGAGCTGCGCGATCCCGGAGACCGCGACCTCGGCTCCCTCGCGGTACATCGATGCCGCCCACGGCTGGTTGAAGAACGGGAGCTCGAGGAACCCGGTCCCGTCGGTGATCGTGACGGTGACCATCGACCGGCGCTGTCGCGTCTGCCGCTTCGACACCTTCCGGACCGTGGCGATCACGGTGGCGTACGCGCCGATCTTCAGGCCGCGGATCGTCTCGACCCGCGAGCGATCGATGTACCGGCGGGGGTAGTGATGGAGCAGGTCGCCGACGGTATGGATGTCGAACGCGCTCGCGAGGACCTCGCGCGCTTCGGGACCCTTCGTCCGCGACCCGGAGCGGCGGAGCGCGAGCTTCCGGTCGATCGCGACGACCGGGGAGGAGAGCGTCAGCGGCACGGGCGGATCCTCACGCAACATCCGGTTCTACCATGGAGCCGTGACGGCACCTCGCGCGCAGCTGCTGGCCGTCGTCGTCACGCTCCTCGCATCCCTCAGCGGATGCACGCATGACGCCGAGGGGACCGGCTCGATCCCCGCCGCGAACGCGACGACGGCGCCCGCGCTCCCGACGCTCGCCGATCAGCTCCCCCAGATGGACGCGGCGGGCTTCCAGACGCTGATGAGCCAGCTCCGAGGCACCCCCGTCGTCGTGAACTTCTGGGCGGCGTGGTGCGTCCCGTGCACGACCGAGGTCCCACTGTTCGTGAGCGAGCACGCTCGCGTCGGGGACCACGTGCAATTCCTCGGGGTCGACATGCTGGACAACCGAGGCGACGCTCGACCGTTCATGCACACGTACGGGATGACATACCCGAGCGTCTTCGATCCCACGAACTCGATCGGCGTCTCCTACAGCTTGCCCGCCCCACCGATGACCCAGTTCTGGGACGCGCAGGGGAACCTGGTGTCCACCCAACGCGGCCAGATCTCACAGGAAGACCTGCGGTCCGGGATCGACTCGATCGCAGGCTGACCCCGGGGGGTCGCCTGGTACCCTCGACGAGCGATGGCAGCGGTGTGCGACATCTGTGGCAAGAAGCCGTGGTTCGGTAAGTCGGTGACGTTCTCGCACAAGCGGAACAACCGCCGGTGGGACCCGAACGTCCAGCGCGTTCGCGCGCTCGTCGACGGCACCCCGCGCCGGATCCACGCGTGCACCAGCTGCATCAAGGCCGGCAAGGTCGTCCGGCCGTCCCACGCCTGAGCGAGCGGTCAGCCTCCGGCCGCGGCCGCGAACATGAACCCGGCCTTGCCGCCCTGCTTCATCCGATACATCGCCTCGTCGGCCCGCGCCACGATCGACGCGGCCGTCTCCCCGGTCTCGCCGAGCGCGATGCCGACGCTCGCCGTGACCGTCGCGACGCCTGAGGCCACGGGGATCGGCCGGCCGACGGCGTGCACGGCGCGCGCGGCGATCTTCTCCGCGTCGGTGGGCTCCGCGAGCTGCTCGCACAGGATCACGAACTCGTCGCCGCCCATCCGCGCGACCGTGTCGCCGGGGCGCACGACGCCCTCGAGCCGCCGTGCCGACTCGGAGAGCACCCGATCACCCGCTTGGTGCCCGAAGACGTCGTTCACGTCCTTGAACCCGTCCAGGTCGAGGTAGAGCACGGCGACGGACCGCCCGCTCCGGTCGGCCCGGTAGACCGCGCGAACGAGGAGCTCCTCGAAGAGCTTCCGGTTCGCCAACCCGGTGAGCGCGTCGTGGGTCGCCTGGTGCTCGAGCTGGTCTTCGTAGAGCTTGCGGAACGTCGCGTCGCGCGCGATCAGGGTGAACATCTCCTGCCCGCCGATCGCGGCCGACGACATCGAAACGTCGACCGGCAGGGTCTCGCCGTCTTTCCGGACCGTGTCCATCATCCGATCGCTCGGCCCCCACCGGAGGTCGCCCAATGCGCCCCCGACGGGCACCTCGAGCGCCGGGATCACGATGGCGACGGGACGGCCGACGAGCTCGACCTCGAGCCATCCGAAGAGCGCCTCGCCCGCGGGGTTCAGCGATCCGACGTGACCGCTCGCATCCGTGGTCACGATCGCCTCGACCGCGTTGTCCATCACGGCCTTCGCACGAGCCTGGGATGCGGCCAGGTCGAGCCCCAACCGGGTCGCGAGGTCCAGGGCGGCGATCCGCGAGCGGCCGAGCATGAACAGGACCAGCGCCATCACGACCGCGGGCACCAGGCCGAAGGCCAGCGCGCGCCAGGGGAACGAGACGACGCTCGGGTCGTACGCGGGGGTGGCATCGAGCATGAGCACCCATCCCGTGTGATCGACGTGGACGGGGACGCTGAGGGACAGGATGGCGGCATCCGAGCCGGTCGTCGCCGGGCCCAGGGCCGTGCCGAGCGTCTGTCCGTCGGCCTCCCACCGCATCGAGGCACGAACGCCCGCCGGGAGCGTGGCGAGCACCTGCGTCGCCAGGAGCGAGGGGTCGATCGAGGCGCCGACCCACCGGGCCGCGCCCCCCTCGCTCCGGACGGAACCGACGAGCAGCATGCGGAGATGCCGGAACACGTCGATCCTCGGCGGCATCATCGAGACGCCACCCGTCCGGGCCACCGCGGGGAGCGCCGTGCGCACCGACGGGTCGTACGAGAGATCCCGATACAGCAACCCGATCGCCGCCGAACGCGGCGCCACCATCTGCACGGGGTACGCGACGCCGGCCGGACCCGAGGCCTCATCCCTGGGGACCGCCGCGATCAGCTCGAGCGAGACGAGGGCGGGCGTCGTCCCTTCGAAGTCGAGCCCGCTCGCGAACGTGAGGAACTGCTCCCGCGTCGCGTCCGGGGTGGCTCGGAAGAATCCTCGGGTCACCTCGAGGGTGTGGACGTAGTTCTCGATCGTCGATCGCGTGCGATCCTCGAGCAGCTGCTCGTCCGCCTCGAAACGGCGAGCCGCCGCCTCCCGTCGGTCCCCGCGCCAGATCAGCGCGAGGCTCACGGAGAGCGCGCTGCCGACCACGAGCACCGCGACCGACGCGGCCATCAGCACCCGCCCCCTACGGCGGTGGAGGCGGCGAGACGCCTCGGATGTGAGGTCCTTGCGCACGCTCGAGCCCTTCCGGAAACGACGATGGCGAGGTTTCCCTCGCCATGAGACTGGTCGGTCCGGTAGGGGGTCCGCTTGATGGCGACGAGGAGCCATCCGCGGTGGCCGAGCCGGACTAGTCCGCTGCGGGTCCGGTGACTCCCCCGGGCGGGATCGCCCACAAGGGATCGACGGGGCCGATCCCGCGACCGAGCGCAAGCGCGTGCCTGATCGACCGGGTCACGAACGCCTTGGCGGCGCGGACCGCCTCGGGGACGTCGTCCCCGAGGGCGAGCCGCGCCGCCACGGCGGCGGACAGCGCGCAACCGGTCCCGTGCGTGTGGGGGGTGTCGATGCGTTCCGCCTCGAGCCACTCCTCGCCCCCCTCATGCACGAGCAGGTCGGCCGCGCGGTCGTGCTCGAGGTGGCCGCCCTTGACGAGCACCGCGGGGACGCCGAGCGTGCGGATCGCGTCGGCCGCACGCCGCATGTCGTCGCGCGTCTCCACCGGGATCCCGGACAGCCCGGCCGCCTCGGGGAGGTTCGGCGTCACGAGCGCGGCGATCGGCAGGATCAGGTCGCGGAGCGCGCCGACCGCGTCCTCCTCGAGGAGGCGATGGCCGTGCTTCGACACGAAGACCGGGTCGACCACCAAGGGGGCGACGCCCGTGTCCGTCACCGCCGCCGCGACGGCCTCGACGATCGCCGCGTTCGCGAGCATCCCCGTTTTCGCTGCATCGACGCCGATATCGGTCGCGACCGCGCGGATCTGCTCGCCGACGGTCGCCGGCGACAGCGCCTCGAACCCTCGCACGCCCAGGGTGTTCTGGATCGTGACCGCGGTGATCGCCGTCATGCCGAAGACCCCGAACGCGGAGAACGTCTTCAGGTCGGCCTGGATGCCGGCGCCGCCGCCCGAGTCGCTCCCGGCGATCGACAGGACCCGCGGCCGCGGGGGCGCGCTCATGCGAAGTGATCCCATCCGCGCCGTTCGAGCGGCCGGCTCGTGCCGGTCTGGTCGACCGACGCCAGACCCGACGCGGTGATCCGCCCGATCGTGGTGAGCGGAACGCCGAACATCTCGCGGAGCTCGGCCGCGGCCTCGGACGCCGCGGCGTCCGAGGGCATCGTCGCGATGAGCTCGTAGTCCTCGCCGCCGCCGAGGGCTTCGCCCTCGGCGGCGGCGGGATGCACCGGGATCGTTCCGAGATCCAGCCGGACGCCGACGCCGCTCGCCTCGCACAACCGCGTGACGTCGATCGCGAGCCCGTCGGAGACGTCGATCATCGCGGTCGCGCCGTGTCGCGCGATCACCTGCGCTTCCCCCACGCGGGGCGTCGGGCGCTGGTGGCGCCGGATCGCGTCGCGCACCTCGTCGGTCACGTTGCGACCGTGGACCGCGTCGCGCGTGCGTCGGAGTCCCGCGGCGGCACCCCCGAGCGATCCCGTCACGACGACCACGTCGCCCGGCACCGCGCCCGCGCGCGTGATCGCCCGTCCGGGCGCGACCTCGCCCGTCAGCATCACCGTCACGCTCACGACGGGCGCGCTCGACACGTTGCCGCCGACCAGCGAGACCGCGAACTCGTCGCACGCCTCGCGCATGCCGCCGAAGAGCTCCATCGTCCACGCCGCGTCGACGTCGGCGCTCAGCGTCAGCGACGACAGCGCGAAGCGCGGCGACGCGGCCATCGCCGCGAGGTCGCTCACCGTGGCCGCCACGGCCTTGTAGCCGATGTCCCGAGGCGTCGCCGTCGCCAGGTCCACGTGGACGCCCTCCACGACGGTGTCGGTCGTGAGCACGAGGTTCCCCGCGCCCGCCCGGACGACGGCCGCATCGTCCCCGACGGGGACGACGATCGCCGGATCCGACACCGACAGGACACGGCGGATCGCCGCGAGCAGCTCGTCTTCGGTGATGTCCACGCGTTCCTCCGTGCCGGGCAGTCGCTCCGAGACGTCCGATAGACTCTAGGGCGCTGCACGCCCGGCGATCCGTTCGACGCCGGGCGTGTCCCATCCATCGAGGAGGCGCACGTGGCGCAGGCGTTCGACAACCCGGCCCCCGAGGAGCTTCGGGCCTATACCGAGGCGATGCCGGAAGCGCGCCTGACCGAGTTCGGGAACGTCAACGTCCAGACGACGGTCCTGTCCCGGAGCGCCGGGAGCACGTATGTCGTCGAACGGGAGTCGAGCGGCAAGACGATGGCCCGGGCCCAGTACGACGACGTCGCGGCGATGCAGGACGCGTACCTCGCCGACCACGACGTCGTCGTGATCGACGGGTACATCGGGAACGACCCGGAGCTGCGAACGGCCGCGCGGCTCGTGATGGAGAAGCGCTACGCCAACGTCGCCGGCATGCAGCAGAAGCTCTACTTCGAGCGAACCGACGGACGAGAGCCCGAGGTCCAGGTGATCTACACGCCCGGCCTCGCGGCGCCCGGCTATCCGGACGACCGCGTGATCGCCGTCGACCTGGATCGGTACGTCACGCGGGTCCTCAACTCCGACTACTTCGGCGAGTCGAAGAAGGGCGGCCTGCGGATGTGGAACGACATCGTCTACCGCAAGGGCGGCCTCGCGCTCCACGCCGGTCTGAAGGAGATCCCGACCGCCGACGGCGACAAGGTCTTCATGATCATCGGGCTGTCGGGCACCGGCAAGACGACGACGACGTTCACGACCCAGAACGGGTCGCGGCCGATCCAGGACGACTTCGTGGGTCTCATGCCGGGTGGACACGCCTACGGCACGGAGAACGGGTGCTTCGCGAAGACCTTCGGCCTCGATCCGAACTTCGAGCCGTCGATCCACGGCGCCGTGACGAAGCCCAGCGCCTACCTCGAGAACGTGTACCAGGACGACGCCGGCAGGGTCGACTTCTTCAACGAGCACTACACGAAGAACGGTCGCGCCGTCTTCGCGATGCGCGACCTCATGGCGTACGAGGACGCCCGCAACGTCGGGCCGGTCGACTACCTGTTGATCCTCAACCGCAACGAGAACCTGATCCCGGCGGTCGCGCGGCTCTCGCAGGAGCAGGCAGCCGCGTACTTCATGCTCGGCGAGACGACGGGGACCGCCGCGGGCGGGGCGGCGGAGGAGGGCAAGTTCCTGCGCGTCCCGGGGACGAATCCGTTCTTCCCGCTCCCCCACGGGCTTCAGGGCAACCGGCTCCTCGAGCTGCTCGACACCCATCCGATCCAGACGTACCTGCTCAACACCGGCCGCGTCGGCGGGACCGAGGGGGACGACCGTTCGAAGAAGGTGAAGATCCCGCACACCTCGGCCTGCGTGCTGGGGATCGCGGAGGGCACGATCGCGTTCGAGCGTGATCCCGATTTCGGATACGAGGTCGCGAGCGAGGTCCCGGGTCTGGACGACCCCGAGCTCCTCCAGCCACGCAGGCTCTACGAGCGCGAGGGTCGTGGCGAGGAATACGCGGCGCTCGTCGACCGCCTGCGGAGCGAGCGGGTCGCGCACCTGCAGCGGTTCACCGAACTGTCCGAAGACATCATCAAGGCCGTCGGGTAGACCCGTCCTCCTCCGGCGGCGAGCGGTCCGCGCCGTGGCCCAGGAACCAGGCCGCGAGCAGCTGGATCGCCCCCAGGACGACGAACACCAGCAGGTACCACGTGAAATCCGAGGCTCGATGGATGTCGAACCGCCCCGTCACGGGGTCCGGCTCCGGATCCTCGCCGACGCCAAGGAACGCGACGATCACGAACGCGCCCGCGAGGGCGAACCACATGCCCACGCGCGCCATGAGATAGGCGGCGTACAGCACCTGGTCGCGCAGCACGTCCGACGCGAACGGACGCCGTGCATGATGGATCGCCGACCGGACCCCGACCGCCACGAAGACGGCCGCGAGCACGAGCGCACCCCCTCTCACGTCGCGACCGCCGAGAGCGCGGCACGGACCTCGTCGTCCGTCACCTGATCGAACCGGTGATACCACTCCCCCACGGCCGAGAAGAACCGCGGGGTCTGCAGCAGGATCACGCGGTCGCAGGCGGCGCCGAGTCGGGCCGCCGTATCCGGCGGCCCGACCGGCGCCGCGAACACAACGGTGGACGCGCGCTGCGCGCGCGCCCACCTGGCCGCGGCGACCGCCGTCCCGCCGGTCGCCACCCCGTCGTCGACCACGACGGCGGTCTTCCGTTCGAGATCGAGCGGCGGACGGCCGCCGCGGTACGCGGCCGTCCGCCGCTCGATCTCCGCCTCCTCGCGCGCGATCTCGTCGTCGAGGTAGGCCTCCGACACGCCGAGTCGCGCGATCAGGTCGTCGTCGAGCACCCGCACGCCGGGGGCCACCGCCCCCAGGCCCAGTTCCGGGTTGAAGGGTGCGCCGACCTTCTTCGGGACGACGACGTCGAGCGGCGCTGCGAGCGCGCGTGCGACCGGCTCCGCGACGAGCACGCCGCCGCGCGGGATCCCCAGGACGACCGCGGGCCCGGTCACCTCGCCGGCGACGGCCGCCGCAAGCCGGACCCCCGCGTCGTGCCGATCCGCGAAGCGCATCCCACGATGATGGCACCGCGCGTGTCCGCATCGTTCACGTTGCGTCGCTTCGAAGACCCCGGCTAGCATGTGGCCTCCCGACGAGGCGCCAGGACGGGCGAGGCAGCCAGCGGACAGGAGGACCCACCGTGGTGAACGCGTACATCCTGATCCAGACCGAGGTCGGCAAGGCGGCCTCCGTCGCCAGCGAGGTCCGCGGCATCTCCGGCGTTGCCGAGGCCGAGGACGTGACCGGTCCCTACGACGTGATCGTTCGCGCCGAGGCGAAGACCGTCGACGAGCTCGGCAAGCTCGTCGTCGCCAGGATCCAGGCCGTCGAGGGGATCACGCGTACCCTCACGTGCCCGGTCGTCCACCTCTAGACAGCTCGCGGACGCCCGCGTCCTTCGACCGCTCGGCCTCGCTCCGCTCGACCGCGAGCTCGATCAGACGCTCCACCAGCTCCCCGTACGGGAGCCCGCTCGCCTCCCACAGCTTCGGGTACATCGAGATCGACGTGAACCCCGGGATCGTGTTGATCTCGTTCAGCCACAGCTCGTCGTCCCCGCGCAGGAAGAAGTCGACGCGCGCCATGCCGGCCGCCTCGACCGCGCGGAACGCGGCGACCGCCATCCGTTGCACGTTCCCGAGCAGCTCCTCGGAGATCTCGGCCGGGATCACGAGCTGCGCTCCCTGCTCGTCGAGGTACTTCGCCTCGTAGTCGTAGAACTCGTGGCCCTGCGGCCGGATCTCCCCGGCGGTCGACGCGACCGGATCGTCGTTGCCGAGCACGGCGCACTCGATCTCGCGGATCGGCTCGATCGACCGCTCGACGAGCGCCTTCCTGGCGTATCGGAACGCATCCTCCATGCCGTCGTCGAGCTCCGAGGGATCGTGCACCTTCGTGATCCCGACCGACGATCCGAGCGTCGCCGGTTTCGTGAACACGGGGAAGCCGAGCTCCTCGGCTCGGGCGTGGACGGACTCGGGATCCTCGCGCCATCTGGGCTCGGTGACGACCTCGTGCGGGACCACCGGCAACCCGGCCGCCGCGAACAGGACCTTCTGCACCGCCTTGTCCATCCCGAGCGCGGAGCCGAGGACCCCGGCTCCGACGTACGGCACGCCGGCGAGCTCGAGCAGTCCCTGGGTCGCGCCGTCCTCCCCGAAGGGCCCGTGCAGCACCGGGAAGACGACATCGATCGACTCCCGCCCCCCGCCGGCGACGGCGAGCTGCCGGCTCGCGCCGTCACCCTCGACGAGGTCGACCGAGGGGCCCGACGCGTCGGTGACCTCTGGCAGGCGACCGGTCTCGGTCGGGAGCGCCGGCGGTCCGGCGAGCACGTGCCATGTGCCCTCGCGCGTGATCCCGATCGGGATCACCTCGTTCGTCGAGGGATCGAGCGCGTCGATCACCGACCGCGCGGAGATGCACGAGATCTCGTGCTCGGCCGAGCGACCCCCGAACAGGACGGCGACGCGCCGTCTCCCCGCCATGTCAGACCTTCTCCAGCGCCCGAACGATGTCGTCCAGGAGGTCCTCGGGGTCCTCGAGCCCGACCGACAGGCGGACGAGGCCGTCGGTGATGCCGGCCGCACGCCGCGCCTCGGGCGCGTACTGACGATGGGTCGTCGACGCCGCGTGTCCGACCAGCGTGTGGGTCCCGCCGAGGCTCGTGGCGACCCACGCGAGCTCGAGCGCGTCGCAGAAGGCCTTGCCTGCCTCGACCCCGCCCGCGACGTCGAGCGCGACCATCCCGCCGCACCCGTCGGGGAGGATCCGGCCCGCGATCGCGTGATCGGGATGTGACGCCAGGCCGGGGTAGTGGACGTGGTCGATCTTCGGGTGGCCTTCGAGCTCGGCCGAGATCCGCATGGCGCTCGTCGAGTGCTGGCGCATCCGCAGCCCCAGCGTCAGGATCCCCCGCATGGCGAGCCACGCTTCGAACGGCGCCATCGTGCCGCCGGTGTCGATCACGGTGTCGCGCAGCATCGCGCGCCCCTCCCGGGTCGTCGCGGCCACGCCACCCGTGTGATCGTGATGACCGCCGAGGTACTTCGTCGACGAGTGCAGGACGACGTCGAAGCCGTACCGGGCGGGGTTGCACAACGCCGGCGACGCGAACGTGTTGTCGACGGCCGAGGGGACGCCGTGGCGGCGGCAGAGCGCGCCGAGCGCCTCGAGGTCGGCGACCGCCATCGTCGGGTTCGCGATCGTCTCGGTGTAGAAGAGCTCCGCGCCCGGGAGCGCCGCATCGATCGCGTCTAGGTCCCTGCCGTCGTACAGCTCGACGGTCACGCCGAAGCGCGGCAGGATCCTCGTCGCGAGCGCGAACGCGCCCCCGTAGAGCGCGTTCGTCGCGACGATCCGGTCCCCGGTCTGGACGTGGGACGTCCAGACCGTGTGGATCGCCGCCATGCCGCTCGCGAAGGACATGGCCGCCTCGGTCCGCTCGAGCGTCGCGACGAGCCGCTCGAACGCGTCGAGCGTCGGATTGCCGTACCCGCGCGTGTAGGTGTAGCCGGGCGCCCGGAACGCGATCGTCTCGGCGTACGCGTCGGCGTCGTCGAACCGGAAGGTCGACGTCTGGTACAGCGGGAAGCTCGGCGTCTGCTGATCGACCTCCGGGACGGGCGCTCCGTGGATCGCCCGCGTCTGGAACCCGCGTTCGCGCTCGTTCACGAGCTCAGCCTAGCCCTGCACGGCCCAGCGCTCGGGGTAGCGATCCCGAAGATCGATCGTCATCGCCGTGAGCACCTCCATCAGGTCGGACGTCATCCCTCGAACGGCCTCGAAGTCCTCGAGCTCGTCCCGCCGCGCCGACAGGTCGATCGGCTCACCGACCGCCACCCACACCGGCCGTCCCGGCTTCAGCGAACCCGGGCCCGACTTCTGCCACACCGGCGCCGACCCCCAGCTCACCATCGGGGTGATCGGCACGCCGGACGAGAGCGAGAGCCGGACCGTTCCCGTCTTGCCCGCCATCGGCAGCCCGTCCTCGCGCGTCGTGACGGTGCCCTCCGGGTAGACGACGACGACCTCGCCCTCGGCCAAGGCCCGCTCCGCGCGCTTCAGCGGCACCCGGTCCCCGCTCCCTCGGCTGACGGGGATCTGACCGCACCCTTTCAGCGCGCGTCCGACGATCGGGATCCGGAACAGGTCGTCCTTCGCGAGGAACCGGGGACGCCGGCCGGCCTTCACGACCGCGTACGCGTTCGCGATCGGGTCGAGGTACGAGGCGTGGTTGCACGCGATCAACGCCGGACCGCGAGCGGGGATCAGCTCGAGGTGCTCGAAGCGCCACCGGAACCACAACCACGCCGGCGGCAGCGCGACGGCCTTGGCCGCCTGGAACCACGGCTCTGACATCGGGCCCCTCCCTCGACCGGCCTCGACCGGCCCCGACCGGTCGGGCGGTGAGCCTAGATGACCTCCGCTAGGCTGACCCGGCGTGCGCGCGATCGTGCTCCCCGTGAAGTCGCTGGACGAGGCCAAGACTCGGCTCGCGCCGGTGCTCGCGCCGCTCGAGCGCGCCGCCCTCACCCTCGCGATGCTCGAGGACGTCATCGACGTCACGCTGGCGCTCCCCGGATGGGAGACATGGGTGATCTCGCCGGACGAAGCGGTCCTCGAGGTGGCCGCGCGCCGGGGCGTGACGCCGATCGTGGAGGATCGGCCGTCGCTCGTCGCGGCGATCCGGCAGGCGGAGGACGAGGCGCTCGCGAGAGGGGCAGCCGCGCTCGCCGTGCTGCTGCCCGACACGCCGCTCGTCACGACGCCGGCGCTCACGCGCGCGGTGCACACGCTCGGCCCCGTCGTCGTCGCACCGGCGCGCGACGAAGCGGGCACGAACCTCCTCCTCCGGCGACCACCCACCGCGATCGCCTCGAGCTTCGGCCGCGATTCGTACCGCAGACACCTGCAAGCGGCGGCCCACGCGGACGTCCCGGTCGCCGTCGTCGAGCAGCAGGAGCTCGCCTTCGACGTCGACCACCCGGACGATATCCTCACCCTCCTGAACGCGCGGCGCGCCGGACGATCGCGACAGGTGGCGCGCGAGCTCGACCTCTCCGGCCGTCTCGGCGCGACGGCCCAGGAGGGATGAGGGGGTCACGTCATGCAAGGCACGGTCAAGCACTTCGACGTCGCGGACCGCACGGGCTCGGCGGTCACCGACGACCGCACCGAGGTCGCGATCGAGCCGGCCTCGTTCCCCGACGATTCGCTGCTCATGCTCCGTCTGGGGCAGCGCGTCACGTTCGGGATCGAAGACCGGGACGGGCGATCGGTCGCCCGCGACCTGAGGCTGGTGACCTTCGCCGACGGCTAGTGGGTGTTGTGCAGCACCTGCGCCCGGAACTCCTTGCCGGCTGTGAACGACGGCAGATCCCGGGCCGGGACGACGATAGGGATATCGGGCTTCCGTGGGTTCCGCGCGATGCGCTCGTTCCGATGCTTCCGTTCGAAGGTTCCGAAGTCCGCCAGCGTGACGCGCTCACCCTTCACGACGGCATCGCGGACCGCGTCGATCGACGCGTCGACGACACGAGCGACGTCGGCCTTCGAAAGGCCTGTCCGCTTGGAGACCTCGGACACCAATCCGCCTTTATTCATGTCTGCCCTCCCACACGGGACCGGTTGGGTTCTTCTCACCGTAGACCTGCGCCGCAAGGAAGGTCAACCATGCAGGTCACCGCGTCGTGGTTGCGGCGGAAGGCCCTTGCTACAGTGCCTCGGCGGTCGTGGTGGGGCGTGGTGTAACGGCAGCACGACAGGTTCTGGCCCTGTTAGTCGAGGTTCGAATCCTCGCGCCCCAGCTCCGAGCTGCCGTCGACGCCATCCGAACCGAGGAGGAACCCCGTGCCCGCTGACGCACCGCGCATCACCGTCACGCTGATCCCGGGCGACGGCATCGGCCCCGAATGCGTCGAGTCGGCGCGCCGCATCGTCGAGGCGACGGGCGCGCCGATCGACTGGGAGGAGGCCGAAGCGGGGGCGTCGGTGTTCACGAAGGGCATCGCGTCCGGTGTCCCCCAGGAGACGATGGACTCGATCGCGCGCACGCGCGTCGCGCTGAAGGGGCCGCTCGAGACCCCGGTCGGGTTCGGCGAGAAGTCCGCGAACGTGACGCTCCGGAAGCTCTTCGAGACCTACGCGAACGTCCGTCCGGTCCGCGAGATGCCCGGCGTCCGAACGCCGTACACCGGACGCGGTGTGGACCTCGTCGTCGTCCGGGAGAACGTCGAGGACCTCTACGCCGGGATCGAATACATGCAGACGCCCGGCGTCGCGCAGGCGCTCAAGCTCATCAGCGCGAAGGGGTCGGAACGGATCGCGCGCTTCGCGTTCGAGTACGCACGCAGCGAGGGACGCACGAAGGTCGCGTGTGCGACGAAGGCGAACATCATGAAGTTCTCCGAGGGCGAGATGAAGCGGGCGTTCGAGCGCGTGGCGCCGGACTACCCGGAGATCGAGCCGTGGCACGTGATCGTCGACAACGCGGCGCACCAGCTCGTCAAGCGCCCCGAACAGTTCGATGTCCTCGTGATGACGAACATGAACGGGGACATCCTGTCGGACCTTTCGAGCGCGCTGATCGGCGGCCTGGGGTTCGCACCGAGCGCGAACGTCGGGAACGAGGTCGCGATCTTCGAGGCAGTGCACGGGTCGGCTCCGAAGTACGCGGGCAAGAACGTGATCAACCCGACGGCGGTGATCCTCTCCGCGGTGCTGATGCTCCGCTACCTCGGGCTGTTCGACGAGGCGGGCGCGGTCGAGCACGCCGTCTTCGTGACGCTCGAATCCGGTGTGCTCACCGGCGACGTCCTCGGGTACGACCGCGGGACGCCGACGACCGAGTACACGAACGCGATCATCGGCAACCTCGGGAAGCGGACTGAGAACTACACGGTCCGCGAGGTGCAGCCGCTCGTGCTGCCGAAGCTCGACCCCGACCCTGACTACGTGAAGGCCAAGCACCGCGCGGTGGTGGGTCTGGACGTCTTCGTCGAGACGCCGCTCACCGCCTCGGAGCTCGGCGCCTCCCTGATGGAGCTCACCCACGACACCCGGCTGTCGCTCAAGATGATCTCGTCGCGGGGAACGAAGGTCTTCCCGGCGACCGGAGCGCTCACGGAGACCGGCGACCACTTCCGCTGCCGGTTCATCATCAAGGAGAATCCGGGCGACCTGCCGGACGAGGACGTGAACCAGCTGCTCGCACGGATCTCACGACGCCACCGCTGGATGCACATCGAGAAGCTCCAGGAGTTCGACGGCGAGCTCGGCTTCACGAGGGACCAGGGCGAGAACTGAGGAGCCGTGTTCGAGCGATTCACCGATCGCGCCCGCCGCGTGGTCGTGCTCGCGCAGGAAGAGGCCAGGCTCCTCGACCACGACTCCATCGGCACCGAGCATCTGCTGCTCGGCGTGATCGACGAGGGCGAAGGCGTCGGCGCGCTCGCGCTCGAAGAGCTGGGTGTCTCGGCGGAAGCCTTACGCGCGCGGATCGAACAAGAGATCGGTCGGGGGGACGGGATGCCCGCAGGCACGATCCCGTTCACGCCGTACTCGAAGAAGGTCCTCGAGCTCGCGCTCCGGGCGTCCCGCGCGCTCGGTCACGACTACATCGGCACGGAGCACATCCTGATCGGGCTGGTGGACGAGTACGAAGGAGTGGCGGCACGGATCCTCCGCGAGCAGGGCGTGCGCGACCCGGACGTGCGGACCGCGGTCCGAACGCTGCTGGAAGGCCGGAGGCCGGGTCCCCGTCGAACGGTCCGTCTCCGGGCGATGACGTCCGAGGAGTTCACCGAGTACCTCGACTGGGTCGTGGACGACTACGCGGGCGAGCTCGTACGGAACGGCAAGGCCACCGGCGACGCGGCCCTCGCTGCCTCACGCGCCTCCTTCGACGGGCTCCTCCCGGACGGGGTCGCGACCGAGGGCCAGACGCTGCTGATCGCCGAGGACGAGGAAGAAGCCCGACGGGTCGGATTGCTGTGGTTCGGTCCCTCGACCGACGATGCCTCGATGGCCTGGATCTACGACATCACCGTCGACGAGGATCGCCGTGGCGAGGGATGGGGTCGCGCGATCATGCGAGCGTTCGAAGGCGAAGCACGGTCGCGCGGGTACGCGAGGGCAGGTCTGAACGTGTACGCCGACAACGACGTCGCACGCCGTCTCTACGAGTCGCTGGGATACGCGGAAACCGCCCGTCAGCTGCACAAGGAGCTCGGCGACGCGGGCGGCGGGTCCTGACGATCACGAAGTCGATCGGAGCACGACGTTGCGCGCGATCCGGTCGACGACGTCGGTCGACCAGCTGACGACGAGGACGTTGCTCCCTTCCGGGCCGGTCCGCAAGGACAACCGGTACGACTCGAGCAGCCATCCCGGCGGATCCTCGACGCCCACCGACCCCTGCGGACCGGGGAACCCGATGTCCGCTTCGTAGATGTCGACCCGGCTCCCCTCGCGGTCGTCGTACGAGAACAGCGTGACCGGGAGGCCTCCCAGATCGACGTCCCCGCTCGAACGCAGGGTCAGACCGGTGGAGGAGACGTCCGGCGCCGGGCGCGTCGGCGGAGACTGCGCGTCGCGGGAATCGTGGTACGCCGTCATAGCGGCCTGGATCGGCGGCGGGAGGTTCGGACGGGCAAGGAACGCGAAGATCCCGACGACGCCGAGGAACACACCCATGATCGCGGCGAACGGCTCCCAGATCCGTAGCGAGCGAGCCGGGCGGACGAACCCCGCGACCTGCACGGCCTTCACGAGCGTGAGGAGCGAGGCGAACATCGCGACGACCCCCCACGCCTTCCAGGCCGCGTACGACAGCAGCGCGAGCGCGACGGACGCGGCGAGCCACCACGCCAGCACGAGGTAGCGGTCGCCCAGAGGCATGTCGTAGCTCGGATGCCGGCATGACGGATCCGAGGCGAGGGCGGCCACCGCGCAGGCGGCCGCGAGGGACAGGCCGGCGAATAGCGGCACGGGCCGCGCGCCGAGGACGATCGGCAGCGGATAACGCGCCGAGACGAGGACGAGCACGAGCGAAGTGATCGCGGCCGTCGCGATCGCGACGGCCGCGATCACCCCCACCGGGAGCCGAGCGCGGGCGCGTTCCGTCATGCGAGGAGCAGCGTATTGCGTGCCGGTGTCGATGAAGCCGGGCGCAAAAGCGCCCACTGGTATCCTGAGCGCCGGCTCGATCGAGCCACTCGGTCCCATCGTCTAGAGGCCTAGGACACCACCCTCTCAAGGTGGAGACACGGGTTCAAATCCCGTTGGGACTACGAGGATCTGAGCCGCCGAAACCTGACCGGGTGACAGTTTGGGTGACACGCCTTCAGAGCCTTCGATCGCGGAGGAACGCTCTGAGCGACCACGCGATTGCCAGTATGTACACGGCGCCCAGGACAACGAGGAACCCAGCCACCCTGGTCGTGAAGCCATATGGCCCCGAGCACTGCGCCTAGCAAGGTCAGCCTGGCGGCCGAGTACAAGGGCACGCCTGGATGTAGCCGACGACCATCCCCCGGTCGGATGGCTCTGGCTCCGGCACGAACTCCGGATTAGCACCTTCTCACGAGTGCCTCCTCCGGAGAGGAGCTAATCCATCCGTGATGCATCGGGTTCATCGCCTTCTCGATCGAGGCGGGCCAGGACTGGAACGCGATCGTGCCCGAGCTGACGGGGGCGCTGGCTGACGGCAAGGACGTGCTCGACGCGACCGCGTTCCTGACCGGCACCGGCACGAACCAGCCGGGAGGGGTTCTGAACATCGGTGGAACCGGAGGGCTGACGACATCGCAGCGGGTCCAGACCAACACGGTGGCGACTTACGCGGTTGGGGACCCGTACCTGCTGAAGGCGGCGCTGCCGGCGCGGTTCGTCAACACGTCGACGTATGTCGCAGCTCCCGGCATCTGGGATACGACCTACCGATCGTCGGCGGGAACTCAACCGAGCCGTTCCAGATGCCTTCACGAGGCGGAGAGATGCTCGGACGCCCTAAGGTCGAGCTGTCCTCGATGGTCACCACGACCACGATCGTTTCGCGGATCATGATGCTGGGCGACTTCCGCACGGGCTACTTGAACGCGGACCGGCTCGGGATGAACGTCGAGCGGGTCCCGCACCTCGTCGGCGCTACCAACCGGTTCCCGACCGGCCAGCGTGGGTTGGTCGCCTTCTGGCGTACAGGTGGTGGCGTGGTCGCGCAGAACGCGATCCGGTATCTCGAGGTGGAGTAGGGGCCAGTCGTCTCGTGCGTGCTCGGGACTTCGGTGGCGTCGGCGCGTTCGCGAACGACCACTCGCGTTCCTGGCGGCGGAGTGCGCGCCCGACGATCGGTGCGACGATCACCGAGAGTCCGAGCCAGATGGCCCCGATTGCTGGCCACGTCGTCGCCGTCATTCACCCCCGAGCTTGTCGGTTGTGAGTGTGCGATGGGCGGCGCAAAGCGGAACAGAATCTGAATTCCTCCGCAGGGGCCAGCGTCCGGAAGCCCGCTGAGGGATCGAGGCTCGAACGGCATTGGCCGATGCCCGTTCCGACTCGTCTATCGGCTTGCTGACGGCGACGATGTCACGGTAGCGGACGGCGATCCCACGCGGTCGAAGGAGTTGGCGTTGCCTGACGATGGGGACCGCCGTGGATCCAGAAGCGCCCGACCGCACACCAGCCGATCACACCGACCACGACGGAGGCGACGATCAACACTCAGACGACGACGCGCAACGCTCATTTGAGCGCGACGGATCCTGTTGCCTGGGGACCCTCGCGGAGCGGTGTCATTGGCCGGCGCAGTCGACGGCGATGGTGTTGAACTGGCCGTCTGGAAGAGGGGGGAGCGGCGAGCCGGCGCACATAGCATCTACATACGAGTTCACGGCCGAGGGGTCATTCACGTCGACGTACGGCTTCGGTGCGGGTCTGCCATCCGCGAACGCGATGACGAAGATCGCCAGGATTGACAACGAGATGGCGGCGACGACAATCCAGCGCCTCATCTAGCCGATCCCACGTTCGTCAGGCGGGCACGGCTGATCCGTCGTCCACTGCCCAACGCCCGGACAGAATCGCGTGG
>Ga0075434_100000288_pt1 | contig 35846 bp, 38 predicted proteins | sample RhiMethybrSRZTD3_FD_75298 | JGI IMG/M metagenome (GOLD analysis project Ga0075434, IMG submission 75298) | Populus rhizosphere microbial communities from Tennessee, USA - Rhizosphere MetaG P. TD hybrid SRZTD3 | ecosystem: Host-associated > Plants > Roots > Rhizosphere > Soil | place: USA...
GAGGCGGTGACCTGGATGCCGCCCTCGTAGCCGTGCTCACCGACCGCGTAGTAGAGCATCTCGGTGCCGATCTCGCCCAGCGCCACGACGTCCGCGCCCTGCTCGGCGGCGCCGCGCGCGGCCGCCTCCGCCAGCTCCGGCGAGGTAAGGCGCATGTCGCGGCCGATCGCCATCGTGGCCGGCTCGAACGCCGCCACGTAGGCGCGACCGAGCCGATAGGCTCCCTCGGCGTCCAGTTCGTCGGGCACGATGCCGCGGACGTCGTAGGCCTTGAACACTGAGGAGTCGAGCATCGGGGCGATGATAGAGCAGGTCGAGTTGCGGCCGGTGCGGCTGGCCGACGTCGACGCGCTGGCGGAGCTGTACGCATCGGAGCGGGCGTTCCTGGCGCCGTTCGACCCGATCCGCCCCGACGAGTTCTACACGGCCGAGGGGCAGCGGATCGAGGTCGAGCACGCGCTGGCACAGCGGGCGGCAGGTTCGCGCTACAGATTCGTGATCGAGGCCGACGGCAAGCTGGTGGGAACGCTCGGGATCGGGAACGTTGTGGGCTCCGTATTCCAGTCGGGCAACCTCGGCTACTTCGTCGCCGAGGCGGCCAACGGCCGCGGGGTCGCGACGCGTGCGGTCGGCCTGGCAGCCGAGCAGGCGTTCGGGCCGCTGGGCATGCACCGGCTGGAGGCCGGCACGCTGGTGGACAACGTGGCCTCGCAGCGGGTGCTCGAGAAGAACGGGTTCGAGCGTATCGGCCTGGCCCGCGCGTACCTGCGGATCGCAGGCGCGTGGCGCGACCATATCCTGTTCCAGCGGGTGGCGGAATGAGCGTGACGCTGCGACCGATGCGAGCCGACGAGTACCCCGCCTGGGCGGAGGAGGGGGAGCGAGGGTACGTCGACCAGATGGTCGAGTTCGGCGGCATGGAGCGTGATCACGCGGCGGCGAAGGCCGTGCGCGATTTTGCGACGGTGCTGCCGGAGGGCCTCCAGACCAAGGGCCACTGGATGTACGTGGTCGAGGCGGGCGGCCGGCCGGTCGGCTCCCTGTGGTTCGCGGAGCGCGACATGGATGGCCTCCCGTCGGCGTACCTGTACGACATCCACATCCACGAGCACGCGCGCGGCCACGGCTACGGCAGGGCGGCGATGCTGGAGTTCGAGCGCGAGGCGGCCCAACGGGGCCTGCATCACCTGTCGCTGAACGTGTTCGGCGGCAACGCGCCCGCCCGCGGGCTCTACCGCTCGCTGGGCTGGGCCGAGATGGCGGTCACGATGACGAAGCAGCTGGAGGCGTAGCTCAGGCCGGCCAGGCGGCCCGCAGCTTGTCCAGCGTGCGCGACAGGTGCTCGGGCATCACGCGCGTGTCGGCCAGCACCGGCATGAAGTTGGTGTCGCCGCTCCAGCGCGGCACCACGTGGAGGTGCAGGTGGCCCTCGACGCCGGCGCCCGCCACCCGGCCCAGGTTCATGCCGCAGTTGAAGCCGTGTGGGGCCATCGCCGTTGTCAGCGCGGTGATGCCGTCGTCGGCCAGCTGCCAGAGCTCGGCCCGTTCCCCGGCGTTCAGGTCGCCGGGCATGGGCACGTGGCGGTAGGGGGCGACCATCAGGTGGCCATTGGCGTAGGGGTAGAGGTTCAGCACTGCGAACGCGTGCTGTCCGCGGTGCAGGATCAGCGCGTCGTCGTCGGACAACGCCGGCTTGTCACAGAAGATGCAGCCGCCGGCATCACCGCCGCCGGCCACGTACTCCAGGCGCCAGGGCGCCCAGAGCCGCTCGCTCATAGCCACCGCTGGCGACGGAAGAACGAGAGCATCGCGACCGCGAGCAGCAGCGTGCCGCCCTCGATGATCCAGAATGCGTGGTGTGACGTCTGGAACGGCAGCGGCACGTTCATGCCGTAGATGCCGGCGATCAGGGTCGGCGGCAGCAGGATCACGGTGAAGATCGTGAGCAGCCGCAGGATGTCGTTCTGCTTGTGGGCGATCACCGTCTCGTTGGTCTGCTCCAGCGCCTCGACAACCTCCTTGTAGTTGTCGAGCTGGTCCCAGATCCGCTCCGCCGAGTCGACGATGTCGTCGAAGTAGACCTCCAGGTCCTCGGACAGGTAGCGGGTGCGGGCGCGCTCCAGCAGCCGTAGCGTCGAGCGCTCCGGCTTGATGATCTTGCGGTAGGCGATCACCTCCTGCTTGACGTTGGAGATGTCGCGGGCCACGTCCTCGCTGCGCTCGTCCCAGATCGCGTTCTGCAGGCGGTCGAGCTTGAACCCGATCTTGTCCAGGATCGGGAAGCAGTAGTCGAACGACTCCGACAGGATCTCGTAGAGCAGGTAGCCCGACCCCTTCGAGAAGTACTCCTCGCGCAGCTCCGTGTTGTTCGACAGGCGCGTGAACAGCCGGCCCACCGGCTTCAACGGGTGGTTGGGCAGCGTGATCACGTAGTCCGGGCCGACGAACACGTTCAGCTCGGCGGCGTTCAGCCGGCCGATCGACTTGTCGAAGCGCGGCAGGTGCAGCACCATGAACAGGTACTCGTCGTACTCGTCGATCTTGGGCCGCTGGCGAGTCGACAGCACGTCCTCGAGATCCAGCTCATGGAAGTCGAAGTGCTCGGCCAGGTACGCGGTCTCGACCGCGGTGGGGGCCTCGATGTTCAGCCAGCGAACGCCGCCGAGCTCGAGCTCAGCGACCTGTGGCTCGGTCCGCGCGACGTCCTGCCGCTGCGAATCTGGCGGCCGCCTGCGTACTGTCCTCGGGATCCGGCGCAGGTTCGGCATCAGCAGTCATGGTCGTCATCACGGGCATACGGCAAGTCTACCTGTCAGGTGGTATTCCGCGCAGGTCGCGCGGCCCCTTGTGGGCTTCACCATGCTTATCGGCAGAACGCCGTCCCCGCCTGTAGTCTGAGCCGCGATGACGGACCCCCCTCGCGTTGGCAGCACGGCCGACGAGCACCTGCTGCAGCGCCACGACGCGACCTTCCTGCACACCGATCCGTGGCGGATCCTGCGCATCACCGGGGAGTTCGTCGAGGGCTTCGACCAGCTCGCCGACGTCGGCGTGGCCGTTGCCGTGTTCGGATCCGCCCGCACGCCCGCGGACGACCCCGCGTACGTCGCCGCCCGCGAGACCGCCCGGCTGCTGGTTGCCGAGGGCTTCGGTGTCATCACCGGCGGCGGCCCCGGGATCATGGAGGCCGCCAACATGGGCGCGTCGGAGGCCGGCGGCGTTTCGATCGGCTGCAATATCGAGCTGCCCCACGAACAGCACGGCAACACCTACGCGAACCTGTCGATGGAGTTCCGCTACTTCTTCGTGCGAAAGACCATGTTCGTGAAGTACTCCGAGGCCTTCGTGGTGTTCCCCGGCGGGTTCGGTACGCTCGACGAGCTGTTCGAGGCGGTGACCCTGGTGCAGACCGGCAAGATCCACCGGTTCCCGGTGGTGCTCTACGACAGCGCGTACTGGAGCGGCCTGCTCGAGTGGCTACGCGAACGTGTCGGCGCCGAGGGCAAGCTGACGGATGCCGAGCTGGAGCTGCTGCAGGTGGTGGACACGCCCGCCGACGTGGCCCGGATCGTGCGGGACTGCACGTCGGGGGCGTGCGGCCACGAGTATCACGCGCCGCTGACAGGCTAGTGCAGCGCCGCGACGGCCGCGCGAAGCGCTGCCGTCAGCGGCTCCACGGAGGCCACGCGGCCCTCGATCTCCTCGAGGTCCTCGACGTCGTACTGGTCCTCCCACACGTACGCCAGCGAGCCGCATTCGTACTGGAACGTGGTCTGCGGGAACTCGTTGTTGATCAGGCGCACCAGCAGCGCGGGGGTGAAGATGCGCAGCACCGCCCCCTGGTCGGCACCGTCGTTGACCATCAGCGAGAACCGCTTGTTGAACTCGACGCTCTCGGTCTCGACCTGGCGGCTAGGCCCGAAGGCGGCCGTCAGCTTGTTCAGGAATCCGATCCCGCGGTCGGCCAGCTGCACGGTGTCCACACCGGCAACGGCACCGACCACCAGCCGCAGCACCGTGTGGCGGTGCTTCACCTCCTCCGTGTAGGTGGTCATGTGACCCTGACCGTCGGTCGTGGTGCGCGTCTCGAACGTGGAGTAGGTGAAGTTGAAGATCAGCCCGGGCACGTCACAGATCTGACCCGCGAAGCCGTCGGCCGCCTCCATCCGTTCCTTGTCGCGGCAGAAGGCGACGTCGGTCGGAAGCGGCGGCGAGGGCTGGTACTCCCAGCCGTGCTCCTTGGCCCACTGGTGCATGACCAGGTCCTTGGCGGCGCTGGACGCCTGCGACCGCAGCACCAGGTAGTAGATGAGCGGCCCGGCCAGCGCCCCGACCAGTCCCACCACGATCAGCAAGGGCGCGGTGAAGATCCCGATCACGGCCACAACCAGGCCGGGCACGGTGCAGAGGCCGAGGGTGCGACGGTATGTGGGCCGCCCCGTTAGCTCCGCCATGCGGGCGTCGCGCGCCGTCCGGTACCGCTCGCGGCTGGTCGCCATCAGCCGGCTCCGGCGGCGGCCGGCTGCAGGTGCAGCTGCTCATGTGCGCCCAGGTAGCGTGGGGACGGGGTGGTCACGTCGGCATCCCACACAGCCTTCACGTCGGCCAGCACTTCGCGGGCCTGGTAGTGCACCATCTTCGCCGCCGGCACGCGGCCCCAGTCGGGGACGGTCAGCGCGTCTGCGTCGACGCCGACCGACCGGCACAGGTAGACGGCGCGCGGGGCGTGGTAGCTCTGCGTCACCACGACGGCGCTTTGCACGCCGAAGATGTGGCGCGCCCGGTAGCAGGAGTCGTACGTGTCGAAACCGGCGTAGTCGAGGGTGATGGCGGCGGCCGGTACCCCGTGGGTGATCGCGTAGGTTCGCATCGCGGTGGGCTCATCGTGGCTGGCGGTGTGGTTGTCACCGGACATCAGCAGGCCATCGACTTTGCCCATGCGGTACAGGCGGATGGCCGCGTCCAGGCGATCGGCCAGGAACCAGGTGGGCGTCCCGTCGGCGGTGAGGCCGGCGCCCAGCACCAGCGCCACCTGGTGGTGGGAGACGTCGGCCGGGTCGGACGTGAGGCCTCCGCCGGTGTCCACGCGGATCACGAGCAGTGGCACGAGCAGCAGGGCCACGCCCGCGACCAGCAGTCCAGCCGCTATCAGCATCCGCCGGCGCCGAGACATTGGCGGAGACTGTACCGGTGCGGCAGGCTGGCGCCCGCGGTTTGACGCGGTTTCGTTACGTGGCGACGCGGCCGCGGCGCGACAGGGCGTCGATCACGACCGCTGCCAGCAGCACCAGCGCGGTCACCATCAGCTGGGCCGAGGCCTGGAATCCGACCAGGCCCATGCCGTTGTCGATGGCGGCGATCACGATGCCACCGAGCACGCCGTGCACAGCCTTGCCGCGGCCGCCGAACAGGCTGGTGCCGCCGATCACGGCGGCGGCAACGGCATAGAGCACGAGCGTACCGCCGTCCACCGCCGTGGAGATCGATTGCAGCCGCGAGGCGTAGACGATGCCGGCGATGCCAGCCGTGAACGAGCACAGCACGAACGCGACCGTGCGGACTCCCATCACGTCGACGCCGGCGCGGCGGGCGGCCTCGGCGTTGCCGCCGATGGCATAGATATAGCGGCCCAACTTCGTGCGCCCGAGCACGAACGTCCAGATCACGAGCACGGCCAGCACCAGCAGCACCACCCAGGGTACGCCCCTGATTGGCACGAGGATGCCGCGGTTCGTGTTGCAGAGCAGCAGCAGCGCGACGCCCGCTGCCAGCGCTCCGGCGATCTTGAGCAGCGTCACGCGCGGCGGCGGTGCCACCAGCCCGGCTTTGCGGCGCTTCGCGTCCCGCCTCCACACCATCGCGGCGTAGAGCCCGACCAGCACCAGCATCAGGATCCAGCCGACGGTGGGGGTGAAGGCGCGGCTGGCGATGTCGTTGATGGCCTGGTTGTTGATCGGCTGGCTGCCGCCGGACCCGAGGATCTTCAGCAGCACGCCTTGCCAGAACAACAGGCCGGCCAGGGTCACCACGAACGAGGGCAGACCGATGCGAGTGATGATCGAGCCCTGCAGCAGGCCGATGGCTGCGCAGATCAGCAGCGCGACGGCTACTGCGACCGGCCATGGCCAATCGTGGGCGGGGCTGATTCGGGTGGCCATGAACGCCCCTGAGATGGCGGCCACGAAGCCGACCGACAGGTCGATCTCTCCGAGCAATAGCACGAAGATCTCGGCCATCGCCAGCAGGCTGAACACCGCCGCCTGCACCAGCAGGTTGACGAGGTTGCCCGCGGTCAGGAAGTTGCCGTTCAACGACTGGAACAGGATCGAGATCAGCAGCAGCCCACCGACGACGGGCAGCACACCGCTCTCGCCGGCCCTGACCCGTGCCAAAGACGTGCGCAGATAGCCGGAGATGGAATCGGCGGCGATGTCCGGCGGGAGCGCCAGCTCGGCCTTGCGGGCCGCGGCTGCGGTCATCGGCTCGTCGTGCTCGCCCGTTTCGGTCGTTGCGGGTGTCGGATCCTCGACTTCGCTCATGCGCGATCCGGCTCCTTCGCGGCGTGTCCGTTGGTTGACAGGCGCGTCGACTGGCCGGTGGTCATCAGGTCGACGGCGATCTGGCGGTCGAGGTCGGCGGCGGGCAGCACCGCCACCACGCGGCCCAGGAACAGCACCGCGATTCGGTCGGCCACCTCGAACACGTCGTTCATGTTGTGCGAGACCAGCATCACCGCGTGGCCGCGACCGGCCAGGCGCTTGACGAGGCTGAGCACCATGGCGGTCTGGGCCACGCCCAGAGCCGCGGTGGGCTCGTCCATGATCACGAGCTTGGTGTTCCAGAGCACCGCCTTGGCGATCGCCACCGACTGGCGCTGACCGCCGGAGAGGGACGCAACGGGCTGGCGGATCGAGCGCACCGTGGTCACCGCCAGGCTCGCCAGGGTCTCGGCCGCCGACTTCTCCATCGCCTCCTCGTCGAGCGTGATGCCGTGGTTGGTGCGCTCGCGGCCCAGGAACAGGTTCTGGACGATGTCGAGGTTGTTGCAGAGCGCGAGATCCTGGAACACGGTCTCGATGCCCAACGCCGCCGCCTCGCGCGGCGTGCGAATCCTGACCGGCCGGCCCTCCCAGTAGATCTGGCCGGAGTCCGGCCCGTGAATCCCCGAGATGGTCTTGATGGTGACCGACTTGCCGGCACCGTTGTCACCGATCAGCGCCGTCACCTCGCCGGCCCGCAGCTCCAGGTTGACGTCGGACAACGCCTGTACCGGCCCGAAGTTCTTGGAGACGTGGTCAAGCCGCAGCAGCGGCTGGGTCTCTGTCTCTGTGCTCAAAGCGTGGAATCCATGACCGTTGGTGCGATGGTACCCGCCCCGGGGCCGCCGCGTCAGGCGACGGCCCCGTGGCGGGCGTGGTGCTACTGGATCCCCGCAGCGCTACAGGCGCTCTGGAGACCGCCCGAGCACAGCTGCTTGACCGTCACATCACCTGTGATCTTGCCGTCCTTGACGACCGTGTCGTTCATGTTGTCGACGGTCACCCAGGTCGGCGGGGTATAGACCGACTTCACGTCGGCGCCGATCGTGGAGTCCTTGGTGGTCGAGTTGACCAGCGTGGACGGCGGCGTCTGGCCGGCCCGCAGGTACAGGGCCAGCGCTGCCGCGGCCTGCGCCTCGAGGTAGTAGGGCTTGTAGACGGTGCCGCACTGGTAGCCGGCGAGGATGTTCTGCAGACCCTCGAGACCCGCATCCTGACCGGTGGTCGGGAACGTCTTCGGCGGGATCTTCTTGTTCTTCAACGCAGCGATCACGGCCGCGGCGTTGGAGTCGTTCGGCGTGACCACGGCGTTGATGTTCGGGTGCGCCGTGTACTGCTGCTCGAACAAAGTCTGGGCCGTCGGCGGATCCCACGTGCCGGTCGGCTCGCCGACCTTCTTGTAGGTGCCGTCGGCGAACTTCGGATCCAGCACGCCGTTGTAGCCCTGGGCGAACAGCTTGGCGTTGTTGTCGGTGGGGTCGCCGTCCATGATCAGGATGTTGGGATTCTTGACGCCCCATGCGTTGATGCACGAGATCTCGCCCTGGCCGATCAGCTTGCCGACCTGGACGTTGTTGAAGCTGACGTAGTAGCGATCGGCGGGGCCACCCAGGACGAGGCGGTCATAGTCGATCACCTTGAGGCCCTTGGCCTCGGCGTTCTTCTCGATGGCTGCGCCGGACCCCGTGTCGATCGGATCAATCAGCAGCACGGAGGCGCCGTCGGTGATGTCGGCCTCGGCCTGCTGCTGCATCGTCGACACGCTGCCCTGTGCGTTGGTGATCTTGAAGTCGCTGGACGACAGCCCGGCGGCCTCGAAGGCCTTCGTCAGGTTCGGCGCGTCGTACTGGACGTACCGGGTCGACGTGGTGGTGTCGGGCAGCAGCACGCCGATCTTGCCCTTGCCCTGCGCCGCGAGGCTCTGCAAGGTCTTCATCACCGCGTAGTCGGCCGTGAACTTGGTGACATCGACCTGAGGCACGGCGCCCCCGCCCGACGACGACGCGTTGGACGAGCTGGATGAGCTCGATCCGCAGCTGGCGGCCGCGGCCGCCAGCGCCACAGCCGCGGTCACTGCCGCGATCTGTTTTGACAGATGGTGCATGCAATTCCCCTTGTTGAGCGGCCGAGGCAGACCCGACCCGCAGGTGGTGGTGGAAGGCCAGTCAGGCTCCCGAGATCTGCAAGCGTATGGGATTTGTTCACCACAACGCAAGATTGCGGTCACAATTTGTTGTCCGAAATGTCCCGTGCGGTTCGATGTTTCCAGCGCCGAGCGCCGCTTCCCGCTGACGCATGCAGGCTCGACAGCCGAGGGTGGCATACCCCGAAACCCGAGGCTTATGGGACGCCGAGGCGGATCGGTCTAGGCGCTGAGGGCGTCGTGGCGGAGCACCGCGTGCACGCCCTTGGCCTCGTTCACGATCTGCGTCACGCGCAGGTCGACGGACACGCTGGCCAGGGCCAGCGCTCGCTCGCGGTCGAGCCCGTGCTCGCCCTGCATCAGGTCGAGCATCGTCTCGAGCGCCATGTCGGCGGCCACGTCGAGGTCGTGGTCGAACCCGAACGAGATCCAGGCGCTGTCGGTGCGGGCGACCGGCATCCGCAGATCGAGGTCGGGGCGCAAGTCCAGCGTCAGACGCACCTCGTCGAGTGGGCACTCGATGGCCGTGCCCGACACCTCGCCGTCGCCCTGCGCGGCATGGCCGTCGCCGGCTGAGAGCAGCGCGCCGTCCACGCCGATCGGCAGCAGCAGCGTCGCTCCCGCGGTCAGCTCCTTGCAGTCGATGTTGCCGCCGAAGCGGCGGGGCGGGATGGTGGAGTGCACGCCCGGCTCGGGCGGCGGCAGGCCGATCACGCCCAGGAATGGTGCCAGGGCTACGGACTGCGCGCCGTCCGCTGTCACGCCGATCGAACCGTCCAGCTGCCACTCGAGCGCGCTCTCGCCGGCGAAGGTGATGCCCCAGTCGCGCGGCCGCACCACGTCGATCCGCACCTCCAGCGTCCCGCCCGCGCGGGCCCCGCGAACCGCGATCGGCCCGGTCAGCGGGTGGCCGTCGTCGAGCACCGGGTGCAAATCGTCAAGCCACCGTGCACCCGCATCCCAGTGCCAGAACGCGGCCAGGGCCTGGAACGTGACCGAGTCGCCTGGATCGACGGTCAGCACGGGCGCAAGGTCGCTCGAGAAATGCCCGTGGAGGGTCTCACGGTCGAGCGGGATTACGTGGGTGACCGGCATTCCGTCCTCCCTCAGAGGTGCCCGGCTGTGAGGCCGCCGTCGGCGACGTAGGAGTGGCCGGTCAGGTAGGTCGCGCGGTCGCCGGCCAGGAACACGGCCAGGTCGGCGATGTCCGACGGCTCCGCCAGGCGTCCCAGCGGATGCATCGCGATCCCGTGCGCGCGGGCAGCGTCCGGGTCAGGCTGGGACGCAAAGAACTGCTCCAGCATCTCGGTGCGGACGTACCCCGGGCAGATGCTGATGCAGCGGATGTTGTCGGCGCCGTGGTCGATCGCCATCGCCCGGGTCAGCGCCAGCAGGGCGCCCTTCGACGCGCAGTAGGCCGGCAGCCGCGGCTCGGCCCAGGTGCCGTCGACCGACGCGATGTTCAGAATTACGCCGCCGCCGGCGGCACGCATGTGCGGTATCGCCGCGGCGGCCAGCAGCGCGGGCGCGCGGACGTTGACGGACAAGACCTCGTCCCACTGTTCGACCGTGGTCTCCTCGACCGTGCCCTCGATCTCGACCGCCGCGTTGTTGACCAGTACGTCGAGCCGGCCGTGCAACGCCACCGTGCCGGCGACCAGGTTGCGGATGGCGGCCGGATCGGAGACGTCGCAGCGGCGGTAGTCCATGCCGGCGACCTCGACGTCCGGGCGGGCGCTGCGGCCGCATCCGACCACCGCACACCCATCGGCGGCAAACGCGGCCGCGAGGGCGGTGCCGATGCCGCGGCTGGTGCCGGTGATCAGGGCGACCCGAGTGGGGGGACTGGACATGCGGGCGCCAGCGTACCGCGACCGCTTCGGCCGATCCACAGCCGGCCGGCGCGGGCGTGCCTAGACTGGACGCAATGCGGGCCACGATGACACGAACGCTTCGCGCCGTGAGGCTGGTGATCCGCGACGGGCGGATCCCGCGACCGCTGCGCTGGGCGGGGGGCTGGGGCTGCTGCCCGTGCCCGGGCCGTTCGACGAGATCGTGCTGCTGGTCGTGGCCGGGGTGCTGTGGCTGGGCTACCGCGACCAGCTCAGGGAGGCCTGGCAGAAGGCAGCGGCGCCGTAGCGCCGGTCCGGCTCAGGCGGTGGTCTGGAACCGCGTGCGCGCGGCCAGCGTCCGGTACGCCTTCAGCGAACGCGGCTTGTTGCCCAGGCTGAAGGTGGAGGAGTAGTCGTAGTAGACCAGCGCCGCCGTCCGCGGATGCGTCCTCACCCAGTTGAACACCTGGCTGACGAAGGTGGGATCGTCGATGCCCCAGGGCGCCCACTCGCCGAGGATGAACGGCTTTCCGTAGTTGTAGAGCGGCTGCATGCCCTTCCAGTAGGCCCTGAAGCCCTGGTCGTAGAGATCGTCGCCGACGTAGTCGACGTACCGCGTGCCCGGCCAGTAGTCGTGCGGCTGGTTGCCTCTCACGTTCGGCGCGCCGGCCCCCTGCGGGTTCCAGACCATGGCCACCAGCCCGCTGGGTGTGATTCCGGCGACCGGCAGCGGCGCCTGCAGCTGCCGCAGGCCGGCGGCGTGAAGGGCGGCGTTGATCTCCGCCCTGGTGCCGCCGCGCATGATGATCGCGATCCGCCGAAAAGCCTTCTTGTAGTTGCCGGTGGAGTAGGCGGCGCCACGATGTGTGCCGTTCGCGTTGAACGCGCAGTAGGACATCCAGTAGCCGTTCATCTCCTGCATCGGTCGGATCCAGACCGGTACGCCCGCAGCGTTTGCCTGGCTCGAGTAGGACAGGTAGATGCTGTCGGCCTTGCCGTTTGCCAGCGAGCCCGGCGAGAGTTTGCGGCGGTCGGACACGCGTGTCACGCCCAGCGTGATCATGGCGATCCGGTGAGACGAGGTGGCCTTGGCGATCTGGGTGCTGAATCCGTGCCACCTGACCCAGGATCCACCCAGCATGTCGAACATCAACCAGACGTCATGGTGATGGCGGGTGAGGCGGTCGAAAGCGCCGGGATCCTTGCTGCCGATGCCGAGCCGTGTGTGGCCGACCGGCGGCATTCCCGGCGGCGGCGCTCCGGCGGCCAGCGCCTGTCCGGCCACGCCGAGCATCGCCGCAACGCAGCAGGTACCGACCAGACGACGCGCGAGGAGCCTCATGCTGGGGTTTCTATCGGCCGCGGGGTCGGGTTTCGGCATTACCCATTCTGACCATCCGCGCGTGATAGGGCCCCAATGGCTGATATCGCTCGGGGAGCGACAGCGCATTCTGCAACCGATGGGCGTAGGCTCTTGCTAGGTCACGGCTTCGGCTCCCGACGGCAGTACGCCGCGACTCCGCCAGTTGAGCCCTTGGGAGGGGGCGGCTGGTGATGTGCGTCGTCACTGCACAGGAGCCGTAGACGGCGCACACACACTCTCTCCCGACTCTCCTCGGTACGCTGAGAACATGGCAACGCTCGCCGATTCGCGCCTGCAGCTTGAGCGCCGAGCCCGACGCCTCGCCTGGGGCGGGAACGCCTGGCACCTGGTCGAGTTGGCCATTGCCCTCGGTGCTGGAATCTCGGCAGGCTCGATCGCCCTCGTGGCATTCGGGATCGACAGCCTGATCGAGTTCGCCGCGGGTGGCGTGATCGTGTGGCTGTTCTCCGGGGGGCGCGGGGCGTCGCAGTCGGCGGAGCGGCGGGCACAGCAGTTGATCGCGCTGTCGTTCTTCGTGCTGGCGGTCTACGTCGTGATCGAGTCCGTCCGCGCATTCGCGGGAGCGCACCCCGAGCCAAGCTGGGTCGGCATCGGCCTGGCGGCGGTGACCGCACCGACGATGCCGCTCCTCGCGCGTGCCAAGCGGCGGGTCGGACACCAACTCGGGTCAGACGCGACGGTGAGTGAGGGTAGCCAGAACATGCTGTGCGCCTATCTCTCGGTCGCGCTGCTTGTGGGCCTTGGTGCCAACGCGCTCCTGGGTTGGTGGTGGGCTGACCCGCTCGCTGGCGTTGTGATCGCGGCAGCCGCAGTCCAGGAGGGCCGGGAAGCGTGGCGCGGCGAGGCTTTCGGCGACGGCTGCTGTTGAGCCCACGAGAACTAAGTCTCGACGAAGCTGGGGCGAAGACAGATCGGCGGCGACCACCGGGCCGGCGCGAACAGGGCATATTCGGTGAATGATGCCTAGGTGCCGCTCGCGTTGATGCTTGCAACCCTGAGCGATCGCCGAGACTTCGGCGACGACTGGCTGCTCGAACGAAAGTTCGACGGCGAGCGCTGCATCGCGTGCAAGACCGGGTCCGAGGTACTGCTCGAGTCGCGTAGCGGAACGAATCTCACTGACAGATACCCGGAGGTGCGTACCGCGGTCTCGGCCCAACGAGCCGGTCGGCTCCTACTCGACGGCGAGATCGTCGCATTCGACGGGGAGCAGACGTCGTTCGGCCGCCTGCAGCAGCGACTCGGGGTCCGGGCGCCTTCGGCAGACCTCGTTTCCGCGTACCCCGTCGTCTACTGCGTGTTCGACCTGCTCGAGCTCGACGGTGAGGAACTCACGGGCCGACCGCTGCTCGAGCGGCGCGCGCGCCTCGAGCGGGCCATTCGTCTGCGCGATGGCCTACAGCTCAGCGATTCGTTCCGCGGCGACTCGGAGCGGCGCTTCGCGGAGGCCTGCCGCTCCGGCTGGGAGGGCCTGATTGCAAAGCGGGCCGACGCGCCGTACGTCCACGGCCGCTCAAGGGACTGGTTGAAGCTGAAGTGCGCGTGGGAGCAGGAGCTGGTGATCGGCGGGTACACCGATCCCCGCGGAAGCCGGATCGAATTCGGGGCGTTGCTCGTCGGCTACTACGAGGACGATCGGCTCCGGTACGCCGGGAAGGTGGGCACCGGCTACACCGTCGCGACGCTGCGCAACCTGGGCGAGCGGCTGCGCGCACTGGAGGCGCCCGAGTCGCCGTTCGTTGATGCTCGCCCGGTGCCGCCCGGAACACACTGGACGCAGCCCGAGATCGTCGCACAGATCGGGTTCGCCGAATGGACGAGCGACGGTCGGCTGCGTCAGCCGCGCTTCCTCGGGTTGCGCGACGACAAACGCGCGGCCGACGTGATTCGAGAGCGGCCGGAATCCTGACCCGGCGGCCCATTGCTCAGCGGTTGTGGTTGACGACCTCGACGTTGTGGCCGTCCGGGTCGAGCACGAAGGCGCCGTAGTAGCCCGGGTGGTACACGCCGCGCTCGCCGGGGCCGCCGTGGTCTTCGTAGCCCGCGGCCAGCGCGGCGGCGTGGAAGTCCCGCACGGTGGCGTCCGCGTCCGCGGTGAACGCGAGGTGGACGTGCTCGGTGAGCGTGCGCTCGTCGCGCACCAGCGAGAGGGAGAAGTCGGAGCCGGAGAACCGCACGCGATCCGGCTCGTCGTGGGTGAGGCGCAGCCCGGCGTACGGCGCGATCGTCGTGTAGAAGCGGCGCGACGCCTGCGGGTCGCGGACGCGGAACCGCAGGTGGTCGATGCTGCCGTCGGGTACTGGGCGCTCGCGGTCGGCGTGGACGGCCTCGACGCTGTTGCCGTCCGGATCGAGCAGGAAGGCGCCGTAGTAGTCGGGGCCGTAGGCTGTGCGCGGCCCGGGTGCGCCGTCGCTCGGGTGACCGCCGTCGACCCCGGCCTGCCAGAAGCCGTCGACGGCCGCGCGGTCGGGCGCGCGGAAGCCGACGTGCAGCCCGCGGGTCAGAGAGTGCCCGTGGTCGACCGGACCAACGTCCCAGTCCTCCCACTCCACCAGCTCTGCGTCGGCGTGGCTCGGCTCGACGCCGAGCTCGGAGAGGACGGTGCGATAGAACCGCTCGGAGGCCGCGAGATCGGACACGGCGATTCCCACGTGGTCGAACATCGCCCCGAGGCTAGCACCGGCACTCGCCACCAGGTCCTCGACGGCTCGATCTCACAACCGGATCACGGCACGACAACGCGGTGGCCGGCGTATACAACTCTCAACCACTGGTCGAGAATGATAGTGAGGTGCCGGGCGGGGGCTAGGCCGAACCGCCGCCAGCAGCCATGCGCCTGGTAGGAATCGAACCTACGGCCTTGCGCTCCGGAGGCGCACGCTCTATCCCCTGAGCTACAGGCGCGAGGTGGTCAGTCTACCGCCGGGCCAGTAGCCACCGATGCATCGGGTAGGCTCGCCCGCGTGGAAATCGCCTCACGCATCTTCACGGTCGAACTGGCCGAGCCGTTCGTGATCTCGCGTAGCAGCGACACCGAGTCCGACATCGTCCAGATCGCGATCTCCCACGACGGCGTGATCGGCTACGGAGAGGGCGCGCCGGACGACCGCTACGGCGAGAGTTGCCAGAGCGCGCTCGCGTTCTTCGAGCAGGCGGCGCCGCTGCTCGGCGACGATCCGTTCGCCCTGGAGGCGGCGCTGGGACGCGTGAACGCGCTGCCCGGTGAGATGGCCGCCAAGTGCGCCATCGACGGGGCCCTGCACGACCTGGCCGGCAAGCTCTGCGGCCTGCCCGTGTGGCGCATGTTCGGCCTCGACCCGACCCCGCCGCCGACGTCCTACACGATCAGCATCGACACGCTCGAGGGCACCGCCGACCGGGCCCGTCGTGCCTCCGGCTACCACGCGCTCAAGATCAAGGTGGGCGGCCCCGGCGATCTCGAGCGGGTGCGCGCCGTGCGGGCCGAGGCCCCGAACGCGCTCATCCGCGTTGATGCCAACGAGGCCTGGTCGGTCGAGTTCACGAAGCAGATCTGCCCCGAGCTGGTGTCGCTGAACGTCGAGCTGATCGAGCAGCCGCTGCACGACGACAACGCCGACGGCTACCGCGAGCTGCACGCCGCGCGCCTGCCGATCCCGATCGTGCTGGACGAGAGCTGCCACACGCTGCCCGACGTCGGCCGCGCGGCCGGCCTCGCCGACGGCGTCAACATCAAGCTCACCAAGTCGGGCGGCATCCGCGAGGCGCACCGCATGGTCCACGCGGCCCGCGCGCTCGACCTGATCGTGATGCTGGGCTGCATGAACGAGACCTCGCTAGGCATCGCGGCCGCCGTGCAGCTGTCGCCGCTGGTCGACGTCGTCGACCTCGACGGCCACCTCCTGAACGCCAACGACGCTTTCGAGGGACTGGGCTTCGCCGACGGCGCCGTGCTGCCGAGCGACCTGCCCGGCCTGGGCGTGACGCCGCTGGAGCCCTGGCCGTGACCGCGATCGCGATCCTGGCCGAGGGTGGGTTCTCGGAGCACGACGCCAAGACCGCGACCGGCGTGCTCCGCTACGGCGCCGACCCGGTGGTGGCGGTGATCGACTCCACCCGCGCCGGCTCACGCGTCCGCGACCACATCCCCGGCCTCGACTCCGACGTGCCGGTGGTGGCCGGCGTCGACCAGGCGCTGGCGCTGGGGCCGACGGTGCTGCTGATCGGCATCGCACCGGCCGGCGGCAAGCTGCCCGACGCTTGGCGGGCGGCCATCATGCGCTCGATCGAGGCCGGCCTGGACGTCGAGAGCGGCCTGCACGACTTCCTCGGCGACGACCCCGAGCTGGCCGCCGCCGCCGCGAACCACGGCGTCGAGATCCGCGACCTGCGCCGGCCGCCGGCCGGTCTGGATGTGCCCACCGGCCGCAACCTGACCGTCGACGCCCACGTGATCGCCACCGTCGGCAGCGATTGCGCCCTCGGCAAGATGACCGTTTGCCTGGAGCTCGACCTGGAGGCGCGGCGGCGCGGCCTGGCCAGCGCCTTCGTGCCCACCGGCCAGACCGGCATCGCGATCGCCGGCTGGGGCATCGCCGTGGACGAGGTGGTGTCCGACTTCGTGGCGGGCGCCAGCGAGCGGCTGGTGCTGGAAGGGCGAGAGCGGGCCGGAGCGGGCGCGATCCTCTGGATCGAGGGCCAGGGCTCGATCAGCCATCCCGCCTACTCGGGAGTCACTCTGGGCCTGCTGCACGGCTCCGCGCCACACGCGCAGATCCTGGTGCACGAGGCCGGACGCACACACCTGGACATGCCCGACGGGCCGCCCATCGCGCCGCTGCCGCAGCTGATCGACGACTACCAGCGGATGGCCGGCTACGTGCGGCCGGCGCCGGTGATTGCCGTGTCGCTGAAGACCAACCACCTGGGCGACGACGAGGCCCGCGCGGCGATCGCCGCCGCCACCGAGCAGACCGGGCTGCCGGCCGACGACCCCGTCCGGTACGGTGCCGGCCGGCTGCTGGACGCAGTTGTGGCCGCACGCGCCGGGTAACCTTCCGCGTCGTGTCCGCCGCCCGTCTGGAAGCGCTCGCGTCGATCCTGTGCCGGTACTCCCTGGAGGTGCAGCCAGGCGATGTCGTGCGCGTGCACGGACCGGCCAGCGAGGCGCCCTTCTTCGTCGCCGTCACCCGCGAGCTGACCCGCCTCGGCGCGCATCCGATGCTGCGGCCGACGCTGCCGTCAGTGGAGGCCGCGATCCTTTCGATGGGCTCCGACGAGCAGCTGACCACGGTTACCGAGCTCGACCGGCTGGAGTCGGAGGTGCCCGACAAGACGCTGACGATCTGGGCCGACGCTAACACCCGCTACCTGAGCGCGGTGGCGCCGGATCGCCAGGCGCTGTGGTCGCGCTCGCGCCGCTCCCTGTCCGACCGCTTCTTCGAGCGCGTCGCCTCCGGCGAGATCCGCTGGTGCGGGGTGGCCCTGCCGACGCGCGGCTTCGCCCAGGACGCCGGCATGTCGTTCGACGCGTTCGAGGAGTTCGTGTTCGGCGCCTGCCACGTGGACGACCGCGATCCGGTGGCGTTCTGGCGCGGCCAGTCGGCCCGGCAGGCCGAGGTGATCGAACGGCTGGCGCGGATCTCGGAGCTGCGGATCGTGGCGGCGGACACCGACCTGGTGGTCGACGTGGCCGGCCGCACGTGGCTGAACGCCGACGGCCGCGAGAACTTCCCCGACGGCGAGGTCTACACCAGCCCCCGGCATGAGCTGACGCGCGGGCACATCAGCTTCAGCTTCGACGCGACCTACAACGGGCGCGAGTTCGGCGGCGTGCGGCTGTGGTTCGAGGACGGACGCGTGGTGCGCCACGAGGCCAGCCGCGGCCGTGAGTTCCTGGAGGGGATGCTGGACATGGACGACGGCTCGCGCTACCTCGGCGAGGTGGCCTTCGGCATGAACGACGAGATCCAGCAGAGCACGCGCAACGTCGCCTTCGACGAGAAGATCGGCGGCACCGCGCACGTCGCGCTGGGCGCATCGTTCCCGGAGGCCGGCGGCACCAACCGGTCGGGGCTGCACTGGGACATCGTCTGCGACCTGCGCTCCGGCGGCGAGGTCTACGGCGACGGCGAGCTGATCGCGCGCGACGGGCGGTTCCTGTGAGCGACCGGCGGGTGGAGAGCCTGGCGCGGGTGATCTGCGAGTACTCGCTGCGGGTCGAGCCCGGGCAGCTGATGCTGATCGAGGCACCGGCGCTGGCCGAACCGCTGGTGCTGGAGATCGTCACGCGGGCGCTGGAGATGGGCGCGTTGCCGCGGGTGCGGGTGGCCGCCGAGGGCACGCAACTGGCGTTCCTGTCGGAGGCGGCCGAGGAGCAGCTGACGACGTTGCTGCCAAGCGCGATGCCGGAGATGGCGGCGATCGACCTGCGGGTCGCGATCCACGCGGCCTGGAACACGCGCGAGCTGTCGGGTGTCGATCCAGCCAAGGTGGCGGCCGTCAGGGAGGCGCGGGCGCCGCTGATGGAGCTGTACATGCGGCGCTCGGCCGCCAAGGAGCTGCGCTGGTGCGTGACCGCCTATCCCTGCGAGGCGTTTGCGCAGGACGCCGACATGTCGCTGGCAGCCTACGAGGACTTCGTCTACCGGGCCGGCTGGCTGCACCTGCCCGACCCGGTGGCGGCCTGGCGTGGCTTCGCCGAGAGGCTGCGGGCGATCGCCGACCGCCTGTCCGGCGTGCGCACGCTGCGCGTGCTGGCCGAGGACACCGACCTCAGCGTCGGCGTGGCCGGCCGCACCTGGGTGCCCTGCAACGGCGAGCGGAACTTCCCCGACGGTGAGGTCTTCACCGGCCCCATCGAGACCGAGACCACGGGCGACGTGCGGTTCTCGTTCCCGGCCATCTTCAGCGGCCGGGAGGTGGAGGACGTGCGGTTGCGGTTCGACGGCGGGCGGGTGGTGCGGAGCGAGGCGGCCGCCGGCCAGGAGCTGCTCCGCCAGATGCTGGCCATCGACGAGGGGGCGTCCATCCTGGGCGAGTTCGCCATCGGCACGAACTACGGCGTGCAGGGCTTCAGCAAGCAGATTCTGTTCGACGAGAAGATCGGCGGCACGTGCCACATGGCGGTCGGCGCCGGCTATCCCGAGACGGGCAGCACGAACCACTCCGGGCTGCACTGGGACATGGTCTGCGACCTGCGCTCCGGCGGCGAGATCCACGCCGACGGCGAGCTGATCTACCGCGACGGCCGGTTCCTGCCGGAGTTCGCTCCCGACCTGTCGCCGCCGCAGGGCTGAGCCGGCGTCAGGGCGCGTCGCCGCTGCGGAGCAGCGCGGCCATGGTCGCGACCCGCGCCATGAACGGCAGGTCATGCACGCGCAGCAGGTGCACGCCCTGGTAGGCGGCCACGGCGACCACGGCGGCCGTGCCCTCGATGTTCGACTCGGGCAGGCCCAGCGGCTCCGCGGTCACCTCCTTGTGTGAGCAGGCAAGGAGCAGGGGATAGCCCAGCCGGAGCAGGTCCGGCAGCGCGCGCAGGGTGGCCAGGTCGGTCGCGGTCGATTTCCCGAAGCCCAGCCCGGGATCGACCACCAGCGCCGAGCGGGCGATGCCGGCATCGATCGCCAGCTCGGCACGCTGCGACAGGAAGCTGCCGATCTCGGCCGGGTCGATGTCGTAGCGGCCCGCCTGCACCTGCTTCGGCGCGAGGCCAAGGTGCGTGACGACCAGCCCGCCGCCGTGCTCGGCGACGGCCGCCGCCAGATCGCCGTCGGTCAGGCCGGTGTGGTCGTTGATCATGTCGGCGCCGGCGTCGAGCGCTGCGGCCGCCACGCCGGCCCGGTAGGTGTCGACCGAGACCACCGCCTCGCAGCCGGCCGCGCGGATACCCTCAAGCACCGGCAGCACCCGCGCCATCTCGTCGGCGGCGCTGAGCTCGACGCCGGGGCGGGCGGTCATGCCGCCCACGTCGATCACGGTCGCGCCCTCCGAGACGACTGCCAGCGCGCGGGCCACGGCCAGGTCGGTGGTGGCGGTGGCGCCGCCGTCGTAGAACGAATCGGGCGTCACGTTGACGATCCCCATCAGGTGGGGGCGGCCCTGGGGGGGCAGCGTTCGATGCCGGAAGCGCAGCAGCACGTGGCCAGGGTACCGGGATGCAGCCAGTTCCTTGACACCGAACACCTGTTCGTCTACACTCGAACACATGTTCGCTCAACCCACACCTCGGCTCCTGATCGCGGCCGCCGTCGTGATCTGCACCGTTGCCCTCATGCTGGGTATGGCTTCACCCTCGCCGGGTGCTGCCACGCCCGGGCACTACCGCGTCAAGTCCGGTGACACGCTGTGGTCGATCGCGTCGACGCACTACTCCGGGGGAGACACCCGGGACGGCGTCTACAAGATCCGCTCCGCGAACCACCTCAGCGACGCCACGATCACCGTCGGACAGCGGCTGGTGCTGCCATGAGCTGCGCCCAGGTCATCTCCCTGGACGAGTGGCGCAGCCGGCGGTTCCTGCCCGATGACGATCCGCCCGCCGCGCCGAGGCTGCGCGTCGTCGGCGAGAATGAGCCGGAGTCGGGCAGCGCCTTCACGCTGGACACGTTCCTGGCCCGTGCCCGTGTCGTCCTTGCCGAGCACGATCGCCCGCCGCTACATCTCGTCGGCTGACATCGGATCCCGGCGACGGGGCGGCTCCCCTAAACTCGGGCCATGGATCTGGACGTGTTGTTCCTTGGCACCGCCGGTGCCGTTCCGACCGCCCAGCGCGGCCCCGCCGCGTACCTCGTTCGGCGCGGCGGCGAGCGGATCCTGGTCGACTGCGGCGAGGGCACGCAGCGCCAGATGCTGCGATCGTCGGCGGGTCTGGCCGACATCGACCTTGCGCTGATCACGCACTTCCATGCCGACCACGTGCTGGGCCTGCCCGGCATGCTGAAGACGTTCGCGCTGCGCGCGCGAGAGGCTCCGCTGACGATCCACGGCCCCAGCGGACTGCGGGCGCTGATCGGCTCGCTCGACCGCGTGATCGGCCGGCTGTCGTATCCGCTGTCGCTGGTCGAGCTGGAGCCGGGCCAGACGCTGCAGCGCGACGGCTACCGGATCGAGCCGTTCGCCACCGACCACCGGGTGGCAAGCCTCGGCTACGCCCTGTGTGAGGACATCAGGCCTGGTCGATTCGACATGGAGGCGGCAACGGCGCTGGGGGTGCCGTTCGGGCCGCTGTGCGGGGAGCTGCAGCACGGACGGCCGGTGACGCTCCAATCCGGCGCGGTGGTCACGCCCGAGCAGGTGGTGGGACCGCCACGGCCGGGTCGCCGGATCGTGTTCTCGGGGGACACGCGTCCCTGCGCCGGCACGCGGGAGGCGTCCGCCGCCGCCGACCTGCTGGTGCACGAGGCCACGTTCCTCGAGGAGGAGACCGAACGGGCGGGGGAGACCGGGCACAGCACCGCGATCCAGGCGGCGCAGCTGGCGGTCGACGCTCAGGTGACGATGCTGGCGCTGACGCACCTGTCGACCCGCTACACGGGGGGACAGATCCGGCGCGAGGCGCGGACGGTATTCGACCAGACCGTGGTGCCGCGCGACTTCGACGTGATCGAGGTGCCGCTGGCCGAGCGGGGAGCGCCGCGGCTGATCCGGGGCGACGAGGAGCAGACGCCCGTTGAAGCACCGGCGCCCGCCGGCTGATGGACTTCGCGGCCCTGGCCGGCGGGTACGACGAGTTGCGTCCGGCCGGCGAGAGCTGGCGGGAGCTGGCTGAGGTGGAACTGGCCGACCTGGGGCCGGCCGCGCGGCTGCTGGACGTGGGATGCGGCACCGGCAGGTTCGCGGTGTTCGCGGCCGAGCGCCTGGGGGCGCGGGTATGGGGTGTCGATCCGTCCTCGGAGATGCTCGATCAGGCAAAGCGGCGCGGAGCACGGGGGGTGGGGTGGAAGCAGGCCGCCGCGGAACACCTTCCCTTCAAGGAGGGATGGTTCGACGCGGCGCACGCGCACCTGGTGATGCACGTTGTCGACGACATCGGTGCGGCGCTGTCCGAGATGGCGCGCGTGCTATGCCCGGGCGGCCGGCTGGTGGTGGTCAGCTTCCGGCGGGAGCACTTCGACCGGTTCCACCTGAACCCGTACTTCCCGAGCCTGGCCGACATCGACCGCGCCCGGTTCCCGGATCCCGCAGCGCTGTCCGCGGCCATCGGCGAGGCCGGATTCCAGGACGTGGCCGAACGCGGCCTGCACCAGCAGGTGACGCTCGCTCCCGAAGCGGTGCTGGAGCGCGTGCGCGGTCGCTACATCTCGACGCTGCACCTGCTGGACGAGCGGGAGTACCGGGACGGCCTCGCCCGGCTCGAGCACGACCTGGCCGGCCGCGACCAGCCGCTCACGGCCGATCTGTTCTGGTCGATCACCACCGCCACGCGCACCTAGGTGGAACGGAGGTGCCGGGCACCGTCGTTTCACCGTTGACCGATCAGCGGTGGGTCTGCGATCACTCGTTGGTGGTTCGTCACGAAGATCGCGACGTTCCGGCGGCGACAGGTCACGCGGTGCTCGCGCCTGTGTGACAGGCGTAACGACGGTGCCCGGCACCTGCGTTCCACCCGCGAGCGCGCGGCTCAGCCGGCTTCGAGGGCGGCCAGCTCGGCCGCCATGCCGGCCGCGAAGGCTGCGCCGCCGCCGTTCGCAGGATGCCGGACGTAGTTGGCGCCCTCACCCAGGACGCCCTCCGCGATCCGGCCGACCGCCACCACCCGCCGTGGCCGCAGCAGCGCGATCGCCCGCCGCGCGAACTCCGCGCCGATCTCGACCTCGGCCACCGACGGCCGCCGGTTCGACAGCGGCTCGCCCGGCCTGTGCGGATGGTGTGGCACCGTGTTCCACAGGACCACCCGCCGCTCGGCCGCCAGCTCGTCCAGCACGCGGTGCACGATCGTCCCCGAGGGCTCGCTCCAGCCGCCCGCCCGGTCGCTGGTGGTCCGGTACGGCGGGCCCCAGCGGATCAGGTCGCGCTCGCTCGTGAACGCGATCCCCGACCACCGCATCCCCTGGTATCCGGCTGCTTCGCCGAGCGCCAGCACGTCCGCCCGCGACCGCTCGGCCAGATACCGCTCCAGGTTCGCCAGCCGCACGGCACCGTCGCGCCCGGCGTACTGGTTGAAGGTGGCGCCGATGTGGGCGCGGGCGATGTCGCGGAGCAGGTCGTCCACGGTGCGATCGTACCGGCCGATTCGAGCATCACTCGGAGACTCGGCTAGCCTGCCGCCTGATGACCGATCGCGACACCCACCTGCAGCGGGCCCAGTCCTTCGGCGACGTGGCCGAGGCCTACCAGCAGGCACGACCGACGTACCCCAAGCACGCCGTCGAGTGGGTGCTCGACGCCGCACCCGGCCACGACGTGCTCGACCTGGCCGCCGGCACCGGCAAGCTGACCCGGACGATCATCGCCGCCGGCGGCAACGTCACCGCCGTGGAGCCGCTGGACGGGATGCGCGCGCAGCTGCAGGCGGCCTACCCCGATGTCCCCGTGCACGCCGGCACGGCGGAGCAGATACCGCTCGACGACGAGAGCGTCGACGCGGTGCTGGTGGGCCAGGCCTTCCACTGGTTCGACGCCGACGCCGCGCTGGACGAGATCGCCCGCGTGCTGCGCCCGAGTGGCGTGCTGGGCCTGCTCTGGAACATCCGCGACGACTCGATCGGCTGGGTGGCCGAGCTGACCGGCACGCTGGTGATGGGCGCGGACGTGCTGTCGCAGGTGGACGGCTCGGACTGGGAGAGCGTGGGGGAGCACGAGCGGTTCGGCCCGATCGAGCGCCGCGACTTCCCCAACCCGACCCCGTTTGACGCGGACCGGCTGGTGGCCTGGGCCAAGTCCACAAGCAAGCTGGCCACCATGCCGCCCGACCAGCGCGCAGAGACGCTCGAGGCCGTGCGCGAGTTCGCGACCCGCCACCCGGGCCTCGGCGAGGAAGATCACTTCACGATGCCGTTCGTGACCGTCACAGCGCGGGCGCGCCTGGCCGCCATCCGCCCAGGCTGATAGGCTGTCCCCGGCTCGATCAACGACAGAGCCAGACCCGCATGCCCCTTTAATCCGCGGCCAGAGAGCCCGGGAAGGAGTCGCAAGATGACGTGTGCCTGCCCAACGACGCTGCCCACTGCCGGGTGAGCGTTCCCGAGATCGCAGGCCGGGTTCTGCTCGACGAGGCCGATCTGCAGCGGACGCTGCGCCGGATCGCGCACGAGATCGTCGAGAAGCATCCCGACATCGACCGCCTCGTCCTGGTCGGCATCCACACCCGCGGTGTCTACCTGGCCGACCGCCTGGCCGCGCTGATCGAGCAGTTCAGCGACGTGCGCGTGCCCACCGGCGCGCTCGACATCTCCTTCTACCGCGACGACATGCGCGCGCACCCCCAGCCGGTGGTCAAGGCAACCCGGCTGGACTTCCCGATCGACGGCCGCTCGGTGGTGCTCGTGGACGACGTGCTGTTCACCGGTCGCACCATCCGCAGCGCCATCGAGGCGCTGTTCGGCTACGGCCGGCCGGAGCGCGTGCAGCTGGCGGTGCTGGTCGACCGCGGCCACCGCGAGCTGCCGATCCGACCCGACTACGTCGGCAAGAACCTGCCCACCGCGCGCGCCGAGCGCGTGAACGTCCAGCTTTCCGAGGTCGACGACGTCGACCGCATCGTCCTTCTCACCGCAGACTAGGAGCGCTCGTGGACCTCTACCCACCAACCGGACTGCCCAGACGCCGCCACCTGCTCTCGATCTCCGACCTCGACCGCGCCGACGTGGAGCGGCTGCTGGAGACGGCGGAGGGCTTCGAGTCGGTGATGCAGCGCGACGTCAAGAAGGTGCCGACGCTGCGCGGCCGCACGGTCGTCAACCTCTTCTTCGAGTCGTCCACCCGCACCTCGAGCTCGTTCGAGCTGGCCGCCAAGCGCCTGTCGGCCGACACCATCAGCGTCAAGGCCTCGGGCTCCAGCGTCGACAAGGGCGAGTCGCTGAAGGACACCATCCTCACCCTCAGCGCCTACGACCCGGACGTGATCGTGATCCGCCACCCCCAGGCCGGCGCGCCCGCGATCGTCACCCGCCACACCGACGCGCATGTCGTCAACGCCGGCGACGGCAAGCACCAGCACCCGACGCAGAGCCTGCTCGACCTGTACACGATCAGAAAGGCCCTGGGCAAGGTCGAGGGGCTGCAGGTCGCCATCGTCGGAGACGTCCTGCACTCGCGGGTGGCCCGCTCCAACATCCAGGCGCTGACCATGCTCGGCGCCCACGTCACCCTGGTCGGGCCGCCGACGCTGATCCCGCGCGAGGCGGCGACGATGGGCGTCACCGTCTCGCACAGCATCGACGACATCGCCGAGGTCGACGTCATCTACGTCCTGCGCATGCAGCGGGAGCGAATGCTGGAGGGCGCGAACTACGTGCCCTCGCTGCGCGAGTACAGCGCGCTCTGGGGGGTGACCCCCGACCGGGTGCGGCCCAGCCAGCTGGTGATGCACCCGGGCCCGATCAACCGCGGCGTCGAGATCTCGGCCGAGGTGGCCGACAGTGCCAGCTCGCGGATCGTCGACCAGGTGCGGGCGGGCCTGGTGACGCGGATGGCGGTGCTCTACGACCTGCTCACGGAGCCGACCACCACCGGTGGCCAGGCTGCTCTGCGCGCCGTCGAGCCGGCCGGGCAGGAGGTGGCCTGATGCAGCGGCTGACCCAGCGCGAGGCTGCGCCCGCCAACCTGCTGATCTCGGGCGCGCGCCTGTTCGATGGCGACAGCGGCCTGGAGGGCGTGCAGCTGGACGTCCGCGTGGTCGACGGGACGATCGCCGAGATCGGCTCCGACCTGGAGGCCGACGGGGTCGAGACGATCGATGCCGCTGGGCTGACCATGACCCCGGGCCTGATCGACCCCCACGTGCACCTGCGCACCCCCGGAGACGAGGACGAGGAGGACATCGCCTCGGGCACCCACGCCGCCGCGGCCGGCGGCTTCGTGGCCATCCTGGCGATGCCCAACACCGATCCCGTGGTCGACAGCGCCGCCGTGCTGAGCGGGTTGGTCGAGCGCGCCGGCGAGCAGGCCGCTGTGCCGACCGGGTTCTTCGCCGCCATCAGCCGCGGCCTGGAGGGCCGCGAGCTGGTGGACATGGCCGAGCTGGCCGCCCGCGGCGCTGCCGGGTTCTCGGACGATGGCCGACCGGTCGAACGCGCCGGCATGCTGCGCCGGGCGCTGCAGTACAGCCGCGTCACCGGCCTCAAGCTGACGCTGCACGAGGAGGACACGACCCTCACCGCCGGCTCACAGATGCACGAGGGTGCCGTCTCGGCCGAGCTCGGCCTGCACGGCTACCCAGGGATCGGCGAGAGCGTGATGGTCGGCCGCGATCTGCAGATCGCCCGCTACGAGCACGCGCCGCTGCACCTCTGCCACATCTCCGCGGCCGAGTCGGTGGCCGAGATCCGCCGCGCCAAGGAGCTGGGCGTCGAGGTCACCGCCGAGGTCTCGCCGCACCACCTGTGCCTGACCGACCAGCTCGTCCGCGATCTCGACCCGGCCGTCAGCAAGATGAACCCGCCGCTGCGCTCGGCGGCCGACCGCGCCGCGCTGATTGAGGCGCTGGCCGACGGCACGCTGGACTGCATCGCCACCGACCACGCGCCGCACCGCACCCACGAGAAGGAGGTGCCGTTCGAGGCGGCCCCGAACGGGGTGATCGGCCTGGAGACGGCGTTCGCGGCCGTCTACACCGAGCTGGTGGCTCCCGGCCTGGTGTCGCTCCCGACCGTGATCGAACGGATGTCGGCCGGCCCGGCGCGGGCCTTCGATCTGCCCGTCCCGGCCCTGCGCACCGGCGCTCCCGCCGACCTCGCGCTCTGGGATCTGTCCGAGAGTTGGGTGGTCGCGCCGCCGTACGCCTCCCGCTCGCGCAACTGCGCATTCGCCGGGCGCACGCTGCGGGGCCGCTGCACGGTCACGATCGCGGCCGGCACCGTCGCCCACCGCCTGGCCGAGGTGGCACGGTGACCGCCCTGCTGGTGCTCGAGGACGGCACGGTGCTGGAAGGCGAGGCCTACGGTGGAACCGGTACGGCGGTCGGCGAGCTGGTGTTCATCACGTCCATGACCGGTTACCAGGAGATCGTCACCGACCCGTCGTTCGCAGGCCAGATCATCACCTTCACACAGCCGATGATCGGCAACTACGGGGTGGAGGCCGATGCCTCCGAGTCGAACCGGCCGCAGGCGCGCGCGGTGATCGTGCGCGAGGGCCGAAACGCCGCGCCGGCGGGGCGCGTGGGCTTCTCCGACTGGCTGGCGGGTCACGGCGTGATCGGCATCCAGGGGCTGGACACGCGCATGCTGACGCGACGCCTGCGCGACGGCGGCACCGTGCGCGCGGCCGTCTGTTCGGATGGAACATCGGTGCCGCAGCTGCTGGCGCTGATCGGCGGTGAGCCGGAGATGGCCGGGCAGGCGCTGGCCGGCGAGGTGTCGTGCGTGCGGGCCGAGCAGCTGCCGGCCCTGGCGCCCGAGCGTGTGCACGTGGCCGTGCTCGACTACGGGGTGAAGGGGTCGATCGTGCGGATCCTGCGCGAGCAGGGCGCCCGGGTGACCGTGCTGCCCTGGAACGCCACCGCCGAGCAGGTGCTCGAGCTGCGCCCCGACGGTGTGCTGCTCGGCAACGGCCCGGGCGACCCGGCCGCGCTGCCGGCCTGTGTGTCGGAGGTGCGCGAGCTGGTCGGGCGGGTGCCCGTGTTCGGGATCTGCCTGGGCCACCAACTGCTGGGCAGGGCGCTTGGCCTGGAGACGTTCAAGCTCCGGTTCGGCCATCGCGGCGCCAACCACCCGGTGCTGGACGTCGACACGGGGCGGGTGCTGGTGACGGCCCAGAACCACGGCTTCGCGGTGCGGGTGCCGGACGGGGGAGGTGACCTCGAGACCGATTTCGGCCCCGCCCGCGTCACCCACGTCTCGCTCTACGACGGCACCGTCGAGGGCCTGGCGCTGCGAGAGCTGCCCGCCTGGTCGATGCAGTTCCACCCCGAGGCCAGCCCGGGGCCTCACGACGCCCGCGAGGCGCTGGAGCGGTTCGTGGGAACGCTGACGGAGGCCACCGTTGCCCAGGCGTGATGACATCGCCAAGATCGCGCTGATCGGATCCGGCCCAATCGTGATCGGTCAGGCCTGCGAGTTCGACTACTCGGGCACCCAGGCCTTGCGCGTGCTGCGCGAAGAGGGCTACGAGACGGTGCTGATCAACTCCAACCCGGCCACGATCATGACCGACCCCGGATGGGCCGACCGAACCTACCTGGAGCCGCTCGACCTGGAGGGCGTGCGGGCGGTGCTCGAGGCGGAGCGGCCGGACGCCCTGCTGCCGACGCTGGGCGGCCAGACCGCGCTCAACCTGGCGTCGCTGCTGGCCGAGTCGGGCACGCTCGACGAGCTCGGGATCGAGCTGATCGGCGCATCCTACGACGCGATCCACTGCGCCGAGGACCGTGACCTGTTCGCCCGCACGATGGAGTCGATCGACCTGCGCGTGCCGCGCAGCGCGATCGCACACACCCTGGACGGGGCCCGCGCCGCGCTGACCGGCGAGCTGGCGCTCCCGGTCGTGATCCGGCCCGCCTTCACGCTCGGCGGCCAGGGCGGCGGCTTCGCGACCACGCCTGCACAGTTCGACGAGATCGTGCAGCGGGGCCTGCGCGAGAGTCCGATCAGCCAGATCCTGCTCGAGGAGTCGGTGGCGGGGTGGGGCGAGTTCGAGCTGGAGGTGATCCGCGACCGCAACGACAACGTGGTCGTGATCTGCTCGATCGAGAACGTCGACCCGATGGGCGTCCACACCGGCGACTCGGTGACGGTGGCGCCGGCCCAGACCCTGACCGACCGCGAGTACCAGGTGCTGCGCGACGCCTCGGCCAAGGTGATCCGGGCCGTCGGCGTCGAGACCGGCGGGTCGAACGTGCAGTTCGCACTCAACCGCGACAGCGGCGAGCTGGTCGTGATCGAGATGAACCCGCGCGTCTCGCGCAGCTCCGCGCTCGCATCCAAGGCCACCGGCTACCCGATCGCCAAGGTCGCCACCAAGCTGGCGATCGGCTACACGCTGGACGAGATCCCCAACGACATCACCGGCACCACGCCCGCGTCGTTCGAGCCGGCGCTCGACTACGTGGTGGTGAAGCTGCCCCGCTTCGCGTTCGAGAAGTTCCCCGGCGCAGACGCCGAGCTGACGACCCAGATGAAGTCGGTGGGCGAGGCGATGGGCATCGGCCGCAGCTTCTGCGAGGCGTGGGGCAAGGCCATGCGCAGCCGCGAGCTGGACGGCGTCGTGCGCACCGAGGGCTCGGTGGCCGGAGGCTCGTGGGACCGGTTCGATGTGATCGCGGCGCGGCTGCTGGCGGGTGACAGCCCCCAGGCGCTGGCCGACGAGTCGAAGGTGCATCCCTGGTTCCTGGACGAGTGGTCGCGCGTGAGCGACGCCGAACGGGAGCTGGCAGCCGCCGGCCGGGTGACGGATGCGGCCGGATGGCGGCGCCTGAAGCGCCTAGGCATCTCCGACGCCCGCATCGCCGAGCTGACCGGGGCCGCCGAGCGAGCCGTGCGTCAGGCCCGACGCGACGCCGGCGTGCGGCCCGTCTTCAAGGCCGTTGACAGCTGCGCCGCCGAGGTGGAGGCGCAGGCCCCGTACTACTACTCGGCCTACGAGCAGGAGGACGAGCTGCGCCGGGGCGATCGCGAGAGCGTGGTGATCCTGGGCGCCGGTCCCAACCGCATCGGCCAGGGCATCGAGTTCGACTACTGCTGTGTGCAGGCTGCACAGACCTTCCGCTCCCTGGGCTACGACGCGGTGATGGTGAACTGCAATCCCGAGACGGTGTCGACCGACGCCGACTCCTCCGACCGGCTCTACTTCGAGCCGCTGACGGTCGAAGACGTGCTCGAGGTGATCGAGCGGGAACGCCCGATCGGCGTCGTCGCCCAGTTCGGCGGCCAGACGCCGCTGGGGCTGGCGCGGCGGCTCGAGGAGGACGGCGTTAAGCTCCTGGGCACGCCGTTCGAGGCGATCGATGTGGCCGAGGACCGGGAGCGGTTCGGCAGCGTGCTGGGAGATCTGGGCCTACAGGCGCCGGCCTGGGGCATCGCCGCCGACGTGGACGAGGCTGCCGCGATCGCAGCCCGCGTCGGCTACCCGGTGCTGGTGCGGCCCTCCTACGTACTGGGTGGCCGCGAGATGCGCATCTGTTACGACGAGTCGATGCTGCGGTCGCGAACGGTGCAGCCTGCCTCGCTGATCGACCGCTTCGTCGAGGACGCGATCGAGGTCGATGTGGACGCGGTCTGCGACGGCCGGCGGGCCTGGATCGGGGCCGTCATGCAGCACGTCGAGGAGGCCGGCGTGCACTCGGGCGACTCGGCCTGCGTGATCCCGACCCTGTCGCTGGGCGACGAGATCGAGTGTGAGATCCGCGCGCAAACGCGCGCGATCGCGCTGGCGCTGGGCGTACGCGGGCTGATCAACGTGCAGTTCGCGGTGCAGGGGTCGGCCGTCTACGTGATCGAGGCGAACCCACGGGCCTCGCGCACCGTCCCGTTCGTGGCCAAGGCCACCGGCCGCAACCTGGTCGAGGCGGCCTGCCGGGCTGCGCTCGGCCTCCCCGTCGACCTGGCCGAGGAGCCACCCGAGCACATCAGCGTGAAGGCCGCCGTGCTGCCGTTCCAGCGGTTCTTCGGAGCCGACCCGGCGCTCGGGCCCGAGATGCGCTCGACCGGCGAGGTGATGGGGATCGGCCCGGACTTCCCCACCGCCTTTGCCAAGGCCGAACGCGCCGCCGGACGGCCGCTTCCCCGGAAGGGCCGCGTGTTCCTTTCGGTGCGCGACTCCGACAAGCCGGCCGCGACCATGCTGGCCGCGCTGCTGCAGTCGCTCGGCTTCGGCCTGGTCGCAACCACCGGCACCGCTCGCGCGCTGCAGCGGATCGGCATCCCGGTGGAGACCGTCCAGAAGGTGACCGAGGGGTCGCCGAACGTGGTCGACCTGATCCAGGAGGGCGCCATCAACCTGATCATCAACAGCCCGCTGGGCCGCGGTGCCCGCACCGACGGCTATGAGATTCGCGAGGCTGCGATCCGCCACCAGATCCCGTGCATCACCACCCTCGCGGGCGCTTCCGCCGCCGTGCAGGCGATCGCGCAGGCCCGCTCGGTTGCGCCGGTGGCGCTGCAGACGCTGCACGCAGCGGGGGTGGAATCCCATGCCGCCGGATAGGCGGTTGCTGCAGGTGGCCCGGGTCGAGGCGGTCGGCGCTTACACCCTGCTGGTGCTGCGAAACGACGGCGGCGACGTGGGCGAACCCGGGCAGTTCTTCATGCTCCAGGCCGACCCCGAGCCGAGCGACGCCTACCTGCCGCGGGCGCTGTCGGCGGCCTGGGCGGATGCGGGCGAGATCGCCTTCCTGCTGGACGTGCGCGGCGCCGGCACCGCCGCCCTGGCCGGGGCTGCGCAGGTGTCCGTACTGGGGCCGCTGGGCCACGGCTTCGAGCTGCGCGGCGGGCCCGCCATCCTGGTCGGCGGCGGCATCGGCGCGGCCATCCTGCCCTGGCTGGTGCGCGACCTGCCCGGTCCGGTTACCACCGTGCTCGGATTCCGAGAGCAACGGCATGCCGTGTGCGCAGCGCTGATCGACGCCGATGCGACCGTGGTGCTGGAGCCGACCTACGTGACCGAGCCGCTGGCGCGGCTGCTGCCGGCCGACGCGACCGTCTACGCCTGCGGGCCGGATCCGATGCTGCACGCCGTGGCCGCGCTCTGCGCCGAGCACGCCGTGCCCTGCCTGCTGGCGATGGAGGCCGCGATGGCCTGTGGGTTCGGCGCCTGCTACGGCTGCGCGGTCGAGATCGACGGCGAGTGGAAGCGGCTGTGCGTGGAGGGGCCGGTTCTGGACGCGGGGCGGGTGCTGGCGGGCGGGCACGATGAATAGCCTCGCCACCCGCTTCTGCGGGATCGACCTCGCCCATCCGGTGCTGAACGGCTCGGGCACGCTGGACGCGCTGGCGGCGGGCACCCTCGGCGTGTCCGCCTTTGTCACCAAGACGGTCACGCTGAACCCGCGCGCAGGCAACCCGCCGCAGCGCATCGCCGAGACGCCGCAGGGCATGGTCAACTCGATCGGGCTCGCGAACCCGGGCCTGGAACGCTTCTGCGACGAGCACCTGCCGCGGCTGGCCGACCTGGGCGTGCCGCTGATCGTGAGCGTGGGGGGCTGGAGCCGGGACGAGTACGCCGTCGCTGTGCGGCGGATCGGCGCGCACCCGGCCGTGGCCGCGCTCGAGCTGAACGTGTCCTGCCCCAACGTCGACACCGGCTGCATCTCGATCGGCACCGACCCGGCGGAGACGCGGGCGCTGCTCGAGCGCTGCCGGGCCGAGACGGACCGGCCGCTGCTGGCCAAGCTTTCGCCGAGCGTCGCCGACGTCTCGGCCGTCGCGCTGGCCGCCGCCGAGGGCGGGGCGGCGGGCCTGGTGCTGATCAACACGGTGCGGGGAATGGCGATCGACCGCGACACGCTGCAGCCCCTGCTGGGCGGCGGCGGGGGTGGCCTGTCCGGGCCGGCCGTGAAGCCCGTCGCCCTGCACGCGATCTTCCACTGCCGCGCCGCCACCGGGCTGCCCATCGCCGGCGTCGGCGGCGTCGCCTGCGCCCAGGACTGCCTCGAGTTCGCGTCCGCGGGCGCGAACGTTGTCGCCCTCGGCACCGCCCTCTTCCGCAACCCCGGGCTGGTCGAGGAGATCGTCGCCGAACTCCCCGGTCTGCTCGAGCAGCACGGCGTTTCCACCTTTGACGACGTCGTCGGGAGGGCCCATCACCACCAGGGTAAAGCTTTACTTGAGGTTGATGCGAACCACTCTTAAATCGGCCTATTCTGGCCGTTTCCTTGTCGTTGCACGGACGGCCAAGCGTGGTATTATCGCCCCGAAAGATGCCCACGCTCCTCTCGCAGGCCCCCTCCCGTTCCCTCGACCAGCGACTCGACGCACTCGACCGGGCGAACCGCATTCGCGTCCAACGAGCGCAGCTGAAGCGCGCGCTCAAGTCGGGGGCCACCACGTTCGACCAGGTGCTGGTCGACCCGCCGGACTATGTGCTGACGGCGAAGGTCTACGACATGCTGTTGTCGGTTCCGCGGCTGGGAAGGGTGCGCGCGGGACGGCTGCTGACCCAGTGCCGGATCAGCCAGGCCAAGACCATCGGCGGACTGTCGGAACGACAGCGCGGCGAGCTGGTCGACCTGTTCAACTCCTGACGACGACCGCGGCCGCATGAGCGGCCGGCTGTTCGTCGTGTCCGGCCCGTCCGGCGTCGGCAAGGGAACGCTGATCGCACGGGCTCGCGCCGAGGTGCCGCGGCTGGAGCTGGCCACCTCGGCCACGACCCGTCCGATGCGCCCCAGCGAACAGCAGGGCCGCGAGTACCACTTCCTCTCGCCGGACGAGTTCCAGCGGCGGTTGCAGCGGGGTGAGTTCCTGGAGCATGTAGAATTCGCCGGCCATCGGTATGGCACGCTGCGCAGCGAGGTGGAGCGGCGACTGGCGGACGGCTCGAACGTGATCCTCGAGATCGACGTCCCCGGCGCTCGTGAGATCGAGCGGCAGCTGCCGGACTCGGTGCTGGTGTTCATCGCACCGCCGGATGTGGGAGACCTCGAGCAGCGCCTGATCGGGCGCGGCACGAACTCCCCGCAGGACATCGCCACCCGGCTGCGGATCGCCAGATCCGAGCTGGAGGCGGGAACCGATTTTCGCTACGTGATCGTGAACGACGATGTGGAACGGGCAGCGTCCCAGCTCACCGAGCTGATCCGGGCCGCCCTTGACGAGGAGACCAGATGATCTATCCCAAAGTTGACGTCCTGCTCGAGCACGTCGACAGCAAGTACGCGCTCGTGATCGCGGCCGCCAAGCGCGCCCGCCAGATCAACGACTACCACCACCAGCTCGGCGAGGGCAGCTTCGAGGGCTTCGCTCCGCCGCTGATCGAGTCGCGGTCGAAGAACTTCCTGACCATGGCGCTGGAGGAAATCGCCGAGGGCAAGCTGGAGGTCTCGACCTCCGACGCCAGCGCCGTCTGACGACTAGGCGGACCGCGCCTGGGTTTCGCGGCGGCGACGCCGTACACTTCCTGCATGATTCTGGTGGGGGTGAGCGGGGGGGTCGCGGCCTACAAGAGCTGTGAGCTCGTACGGCTGCTGGTCAAGGCCGGCCGCGAGGTGCAGGTCGTGATGACGCCGGCCGCCGAGCGCTTTGTCGGGCCCACGACGTTCTCGGCACTTTCGCGGCGGCCGGCGCTGACCGAGCAGTCGGCCGAGGTGTTCCCGCACCTCGAGGCCTCGCGTGAGGCGATGCTCTACTGCATCGCCCCGGCCGGGGCCAACACGATCGCACGGCTGGCCCACGGCGAGGCGCCGAACGTGCTGACCCAGTCGGCGCTGGCGTTCACCGGGCCGCTGTTGGTGGCCCCGGCCATGAACCCGCGCATGTGGGCAGCACCGGTCACGCAGGAGAACGTGCGCGCCCTGCTCGCGCGCGGCGTCGAGTCGATCGGCCCCGAGTCAGGCGAGATGGCCGAGGGGGAGCAGGGGGCGGGCCGCATGTCCGAGCCGGACGAGATCGCCGGCCGCATCGAGGCACGCCTGGCGACGCTCGGCAGCCTGGCGGGGCGCCGTTTCCTGGTCACCGCGGGTGGGACGCGCGAGCCGCTCGACGCGGTGCGCTACCTGGGGAACCGCTCCAGCGGTCGAATGGGCGTGGCGGTGGCCGACGAAGCGGCCCGGCGCGGGGCCGACGTGACGCTGATCCTGGCTGCGGCCACCGCATCGCCGAGCGCGCCGATGCGCACGCTGCGCGCGGAGACGGCCGAGCAGCTGCGAGCGGCCACGCTGGAGCAGGCCGGCGCCGCGGATGTGATCGTGATGGCGGCCGCCGTGGCCGACTACCGGCCCGCCCAGCCGCTCGACGGCAAGCGCAGCAAGGACTCGGCAGCCTGGACGATCGAGCTGGAGGCGACGGCCGACATCCTGGCCGAGCTGGGCGCCCGGCGGCGCGAGGGCCAGGTGCTGATCGGCTTCGCCGCCGAGCACGGCGAGGGCGCCGTGGAGCGAGCCCGCGCCAAGCTGGAACGCAAGGGCGCCGACATGATCGTGATGAACGACATCAGCCGCAGCGACATCGGCTTCGACAGCAGCCTCAACGAAATCGTGCTGGTGTCGTCCAAGGGAGAGCACCTGGTATCGCGACGCTCCAAACAGGCCTGCGCCGCAGCCATTCTGGACACATTGGGGAACCAAACCGCCCGCGCCGCCGTAGAGCAGCGTACGACGGTCTGACGAGAGGACACCTGTGGAAGCATCAGAGCTGCACGACTCGACCCAGTCTCAGGCGATCACCAACGCGGGCGTCATCGCCCGCCGCGTGATCGAGAACGTTGCCCGTGTGATCCATGCCCCGGACGGCCTGCTGGAGCGGTGCGTGATGGCGCTGCTGTGCGAGGGCCACATCATCCTCGAGGACTTCCCGGGAGTGGGGAAGACGATGCTGGCCAAGTCGCTGGCGCGCTCGCTGGACTGTGAGTTCGCGCGCATTCAGGCGACGCCCGACCTGCTGCCGTCGGACATCACCGGCGTCAACGTCTACAACCTGCAGGCCAACGAGTTCGAGTTCCGACCCGGCCCGGTGTTCGCGAACCTGGTGCTGGTCGACGAGATCAACCGCGCCAGCCCCAAGACCCAGTCGGCGCTGCTGGAGTGCATGCAGGAGGTGCAGGTCACCATCGATGGGTCGACCCACCGCCTGGCGCGCCCGTTCATGGTGATCGCCACCCAGAACCCGATCGAGTACGAGGGCACGTTCCCGCTGCCGGAGGCCCAGCTCGACCGCTTC
>Ga0075434_100000289_pt1 | contig 35759 bp, 30 predicted proteins | sample RhiMethybrSRZTD3_FD_75298 | JGI IMG/M metagenome (GOLD analysis project Ga0075434, IMG submission 75298) | Populus rhizosphere microbial communities from Tennessee, USA - Rhizosphere MetaG P. TD hybrid SRZTD3 | ecosystem: Host-associated > Plants > Roots > Rhizosphere > Soil | place: USA...
TTGCTAGGGTCGCGTTGTGGGGGGACCGCGCATCGAAACTGCCGATTTTTCCGGCCGCGTGCTGATGGTCGGCTGCGGCAGCATCGGCCAGGCCATGCTGCCTCTCGTGCGACGGCACCTCGCTTTGCCCGACGACGGCCTGACCGTGCTCGAGGCGAGCGAGCAGGGCCGCGCGCTCGCCGCCGCGAACCACGCGAAGTTCGTGCACTGCCACCTGAAGCCGTCCACCTACCAGCGCGAGCTGCGACGGCGCCTGAAGGCCGGCGACCTCCTCCTCAATCTCTCGGTCGACGTCTCGAGCCTCGACCTCGTCGAGTGGTGCTCCTCGCATGGCGTGCTCTACGTCGACACGTCGATCGAGCCCTGGCCCGGCGTGTTCGACAACCCGATGCTCACGATGCGTGAGCGCACGAACTACCGCACGCGCGAGGACATGCTGAAGCTCGGCCGTCGCCTGAAGCCCGGCGCCCCGACCGCGGTCGTGGACCACGGTGCGAACCCCGGCCTCGTCTCGCACTTCGTGAAGCAGGCGCTGCTCGACCTTGCGGTCGGCCTCGGCAAGCCCTCAGAGGCACCGCCCGACCAGGCGGGCTGGGCCGCACTCGCACAGGGGCTCGGCGTCTCGCTGATCCAGGTCTCCGAGCGCGACACGCAGGCAACCGACCGGCCGAAGCGGCCGAACGAGTTCGTGAACACCTGGTCGATCGACGGTTTCGTGGACGAGCTGATGCAGCCGTCCGAGCTCTCGCTCGGCACGACGGAGCCGAAGAAGCCCGTGGGCTCGCATTGGCACCGGCCGCGCTGCGGATCCGTCTACCTGCACCGTCCCGGCGGCGCGACCTACGCGCGCAGCTGGCTGCCTTCCTCCGGCGGATTCCAGGGCCTGCTGATGACGCACGACGAGGTGTTCTCGATCGCCGACTTCCTGTCGCTGCGCCACGGCGCGAAGTTCGATTACCGGCCCACCGTGATGTTCGTCTATCACCCCTGCGACGACGCGATGCTCTCGACGCTCGAGCTCGAAGGACGTGGATGGACGCCGCAGCCGACGCGCCGGATCATCCGCGCCGAAATCGTGACCGGCATGGACGAGCTCGGCGTGCTGCTGGCGGGCCACGCGAAGAACGCCTACTGGTTCGGCTCGCAGCTGTCGATCGCCGAAGCGCGTCGCCACGTGCCCTACACCAACGCGACCTGCCTGCAGGTCGCGGCCGGCGCCCTCGGCGCCGCGATCTGGGCGATCCGAAACCCGCGTGAGGGCCTGCGCGAGGCGGACCAGCTCGACTTCCGCGCCGTGCTCGAGATCGCGCGTCCCTACCTCGGCTCGCTGGTCGGCGCCTACACCGACTGGACGCCGCTCCAGGGCCGCGGCGAGCTGTTCAGCGAAAACCTGGTTGCCGACCAGCCCTGGCTGCTGCAGAACGTCGTGGCACGCCAGTGGCATTCCTGAGGAGAACCATGAAGCTGCTCCTGTTGCTCGCCGCGCTCAGCGCCGGAACCGCCGCGATCGCCGCGGACGAATCACCCGCCCGGCATCCGATCACCCACGAGGACGTCTGGCTGATGAAACGCGTGGGCACGCCAGCGCTCTCGCCCGACGGGCGGCAGATCGTCGTCGCGGTCGCGGAGCCCGCCTACGACGATTCGGCGAAGTCGAGCGACCTCTGGCTAATTCCCGCCGACGGCAGCGCGCCGCCGCGCCGGCTCACCTTCACGCCGGGCGCGGAGTCGAGCCCGGCCTGGAGCGCGGACTCGCGCCGCATCGCGTTCAGCGCGAAGCGCGAGGGGCAGGACGAAGCGCAGATTTACGTGCTCAACCTTGCCAGCGGCGGGGAGGCGGAGCGCGTCACGAGCATCTCCACGGGCGCCTCGCGCCCACTCTGGCGACCCGACGGACAGGCGATCCTCTTCACGAGCATGACCTATCCGGGCGCCACGAACGACGCGGAGAACAAGAAGAAGATCGACGAGAAGAAGGCGCGCAAGTACAACGCGCGCACCTACACGCAGTTCCCGGTCCGTCACTGGGACCGCTGGCTCGACGAGCGGCGCCCGACGCTCATGCTGCAGCCGCTCGGCGGGAAAGAGGCCGCCCAGGACCTGCTCGCCGGAACCGAGCTCCGGAACGCGCCAGGGTACGGCGGCGACCTCGACAACGACGGCGACGAGATCGACGCCGCATGGTCGCCGGACGGCAGCACGATTGTCTTCACCGCGACGACCGGGCGCGACGCGTCGGCGCGCGCCGACGTGCTGCAGGCGCTCTACGTCATGCCCGCAGGCGGAGGCGAGCCGCGCCGGCTCACCGGCAGCGAGGCGAGCTACGCCGCGCCGCAGTTCGCGCCGGACGGCTCCGCGCTCTACGCGCGCTCCAATCCGGTGACGAAGCACGTCTACAACGATGACCGGCTGGTGCGCTTCGACTGGGCCGACCCCTCGCCGCGCCCGGTCGCTTTCGGGTTCAAGCGCTCCGTCAGCGCCTTCCAGGTGAGCCCCGACGGCGAGCGGATCTACCTGGTCGCCGAAGACGAAGGGCACGACCGCATCTTCGCGGTCACGGCGGCGGGCGGCGAAGTGCGTGAGCTCGGCCGGCTCGAGGCGGGCAGCTACTCGGGCCTGCAGGTCGAAGGCACGGAAGATGCGCCGCCCGTCATCGTCGCCAACTGGGGCAGCGCCGTCAGCCCGCCGGACATCATGCGCATCGATCCGGCCGGCGGGACGCGCACCGCACTCTCGGCATTCAACGCGGAGCGCGTCGCCGCGATTGACTGGCAGCCGGTGCAGGAGTTCTGGTTCGACTCAAAGCGCGGCCGGCGAATCCACAACATGATCGCGCTGCCGCCCGGCTTCGACGCATCGAAGAAGTACCCGCTGTTCGTGCTGATCCACGGCGGTCCGCACACCATGTACAAGGACGAGTTCTTCATCCGCTGGAACTACCACCTGCTCGCGGCGCCGGGCTATGTCGTGCTGATGACGAACTACTCCGGCTCGACCGGCTTTGGCGAGGAGTTCGCGCAGCGCATCCAGGGCGACCCGCTCAAGGGCCCGGCCGACGAGATCAACCAGGCGGCCGACGAGGCAATCAAGCGCTACCCCTTCATCGACGGCAGCCGCCAGGCGGCGGGCGGCGCGAGCTACGGCGGCCACCTCACGAACTGGCTCGCGGTGTCGACGGATCGCTACCGCGCACTCGTGAGCCATGCCGGCCTCTACGACCTGAAGACGCAGTGGACCACGAGCGACATCGCGTACTCGCGTGAGCGCAACCTCGACGGCCCGGCCTGGGAAGGCAAGCCGGTGTGGAAGGAACAGAGCCCGTTCTGGCAATCGCGGAAACTGAAGACGCCGATCCTGCTCAGCTTCGGCGAGAAGGACTTCCGCGTGCCCTACAACAACGGGCTCGAGTTCTGGACCGTTCTACAGAGGCAGAACGTGGAAAGCCGCCTCGTCATCTGGCCCGACGAGAACCACTGGATCCTGAAGGGCGAAGATAGCCGTTACTTCTACAAGGAAGTGCAGGACTGGCTGGCGGCCCACTACCGGTAGGCGCCGCCGGCGTTACGGAATCTGGATGCCGCCCTTCCCGCCCATCCCCTTGAGGGAGGCGGCGCCCGCCTCGGGGATGACAATGGAGGAAGCGGCCTGGCGGCGCAGTTCCTGCAGCTCGCGCGCGGCGTCCTCGATGGCGTGCTGGGCCGCCGGCCCGAACTGCGCGACCGCTTCCGAGAGCGTCTTCGCGGGCAGCTCGAAAGAGAGCGGCAACGAGCCCATCGGCGTCATCACGGTCGCCTGGCCGATAAAGACCTGCGGTCGCGACGGGTCGTCGCTGCCGTCGGACTTCACCGGCGTCATGCGCCGGATGGTGCCGATGCGCTGGTCGGTGTAGACATCCTCGCGGTAGAGCGAGTCCGCGCTCATCTGCGCGTCGATTGGCTTTTCGCTGCTCATGCGCGAATTTTATCCGATTCAGCGGACCACCGCGAAATCGCGGCTGTCGGCGCCCCAGGACGCGGACGACGCGATCGCGGGCAGGACGTCCTCCGGCGCGGCGACGACAGTCCACATCGCCGCGTGGCGCGCGTCCATGAACCGGCACTCGATCGCGGCGGCGAGCTGCGCGAGCAGCGCATCGTAGTAGCCGCCCGAGTTCACGATCACGATCGGGCCGAGGAACAGCCCGAGGCGCTTCAGCGTGATCGCTTCGAAGAGTTCCTCGAGCGTCCCCGTGCCGCCTGGCAGGGCGACGACCGCCGAGGCGCGCGTCAGCATTTCGTGCTTACGGGTGCGCATGTCCTCGACCACGTGCAGCTCCGTGAGGTCGTCGTGGCCCCATTCGAGGTCCACCATGAAGCGGGGGATTACGCCGACGATGCGGCCGCCGGCGGCGAGCGCGCCGTCCGCGAGGGCGCCCATCGAGCCCGCCCGGCCACCGCCATAGACGACTGTGCAGCCTGCCCGCGCGAGCAGGCCGCCGAGCATGCGCGCGACCTCGTGATATCCGGCGTCACAGGCCTGGCTGGACGCGCAGTAGACGCAGACGCTCCGCGGCCCGGCGTCCATCAGCCGGTCGCCTGCAGCGCGAGCGCGATGCCTGAGACGCTCGCGAGCAGCGCATCGTAAATCGCGACGTCCTGGCGCCCGCCGGCGCGCCAGCGGCGCAGGAGGTCGACCTGCATCAGGTGCATCGGGTCGCCGTAGGGCGAACGCAGGACCGCCGCGCGCTGCATCGCGGGCCGGTCATCGAGCAGCTCGGCCTCGCCCTTGATGGCCGTGATCCAGCGCTTCGCGAGCGCGTGCTCGCGGCGGATCTCCGCCGAGATTGCCGACACGTCGCCGGTCGCGAGCCCCTCGTACTGCGCGGCGATGTCGAGGTCCGCCCGCACGAGGTCGAGCTCGACATCGTCGACGAGGTTCGCGAGGAACTTCCAGTCGGCGAGCGCGCGCTCGATCGCGGCCGAGCCGTGCTCACGCGCCGCGGCCTCGAGGCCGCTGCCGACGCCGAACCAGCCGGGCAGCACGTGCCGGCTCTGCATCCACGCATAGACCCAGGGCACGGGCCGCATCGCCGTCACGCCCTCGCCGCCGCGCGCCGCCACGCGCCCTCCGATCTGCATGCGCTCGATCACGTCGATTGGCGTCACGTCCCGGAAAAACCGCGCGAAGTCCGGCCGGTCGTGCACGAGCGCGCGGTAGCAATCGCGGCTCGCGGCCGCGACGCTGCCCATGAGCGCCATCAGCTCGCGCTCGCGCGCTGGCGACCGCGGCGGCTCGATGCGGTCCATCACGACCGCATATGCCGCCTTCTCGAAGCTCCGGAGCGCGATGCGCCGCAGCCCGTAGCTGTTGCTGATGCCCTCGCCCTGCTCTGTCGCGCGCAGCCGGCCGCGCGTCGCGCCGTCGGGCGCATTCTCGACCAGTCGCTCGATGGGTCCGCCGCCGCGGCTCGAAGGCCCGCCACGGCCGTAGAAGAAGTCGAGGTAGATCCCGGCGCCCGACGACGCGGCGAGGAGCTCGGCTTGCGCGCGGTAGATGGCGTCGCGCGATGCCGCGATCCCGACGGCCTGGTTGGATTCCGAGTAGCCGATGAGCACGGTCTGCCGCCCGCCGCGCGCGGCAAGATGGCGGCGGTAGCTCGGCTCGTCGAGCAGCGACCCGAGCAGCGGGGCGGCGCCTTCGAGCGCGGGGATGGTCTCGAGGACCGGCACGACGTCGAGCGGAACCTCTCCGGTCGTGCGGTCGATCGCGTTTGCCCAGCGTGCCAGCAGCAGCACCGAGACCACGTCGTCGGCCGACTCCGTGCCGCTCACCACGTAGTCGCCGATCGCGCGCTCGCCGTACTTGTAGCGCGCCTGCATCATCGCCTCGAACACGGCGAGCGTGCGACGCCCCGCGGCGTCGAATCCCGCGGCAGGCCCGCGGTCGCGCGAGATCGCCTCGCACATGGCGCCGCTCCGCGCCGCTGCGGACAGGCTATCCCAGTCCGCGCGGTCCAGACCCTGGGCGACGACTTCCCGGTGGACCGAGGCATGCTGCCGCACGTCGAGCGTCGCGAGGTGGAAGCCGAAGGTCAGCGCGCGGCACAGCAGCCGCTCGACCGGGAACAGGCCCGCGTGGCGCCCGTGATTCGCCTTGAGGCTCGAGGCCACGAGTTGGATGTCGCGCACGAACTGGTCGGCGGACTCATAGTGGTTCGGGCTGCCCTCGTAGGTGGTGCGGAGACGCTCGGCCACCTGTGCGAGGAACATTCGGTACGGCATGCGGTCGTGCCGCGTCGATGCCGCCTGGCGCGCCTTCGGCAGCAGGATGTCGTACTCGGCGATGCGCGCCTCGAGCTCCGGGCTCGCGGCGACGCGCCCGGCGCTCTGGGACAGCTTGTCGGCGAGCGCGCGGCATTCCTGGTAGTACGCCGAGATCACGCGCTGCTGCTGGCGGTGCAGCGTCTCGCGGATCGCCTTGGCGTGCACTTCGCTGTTCCCGTCCATGTCGCCGCCGACCCAGCTGCCGAAGCGCAGGATCAGCGGCATGCGGGCGAGCTCGGGCGGCAGGCCGAACACGGTCTGCATCCAGAGCGCGATCTCCTCGTACAGTGCGGGCACCACGCGGTAGACGACCTCTGCGAGGTAGAAGAGCGCGTGCTCGCGCTCGTCCGCGACGGTGAGGCGCTCGCGCGGATGGGCCTCGGTCTGCCAGCCGGAAGTCACCTCCATGCGGATGCGCTCCCACATGGAGCGCCGCTCGAACGGCGTCAGCGTCGGGTCGATGCGCTCGATCATCATGTCGGCGATCTGCTGGTGCTTGCGCAGGATCGTGCGGCGCATCGATTCCGTGGGGTGCGACGTCAGCACCGGGTAGATAGTGACGCCCGAGAGCAGCTCGAGCACCTTCTGCGCGTCGTAGCCCGCCGCCTTCAGCCGGTACATGCAGTCGCCGATGCCGCCGGGCTGCGGCCGGTCGCTGTGCGCGAGGTACTCGCGGCGCCGGCGCACCCGGTGCACGCGCTCGGCGAGGTTCACGACCTCGAACCAGGTGCTGAACGCGCGGATGAGGTCGCGCGACTCCGCGGCGTCGCGGTCGGCCGTGCGGGCGACGAGCTCGAGCGCGCTGCCTGGCTCGCCCTCGCGGCGTGCGATCGCGGCGACGCGGTCGCCCTCCACGAGCTCGAGCAGCCGGTCTCCGCCCTGGTCGCGCAGCACTTCGCCGACCAGCCCGCCGAGCGCGTGGACGTCCTCGCGGAGCGCGGTGTCCTTCTCGGGGAACTGCAGGTTCTGGCGGTGGATCACGCGGTGGGCGCGCCCGCGGGCGCGCGGGTCAGTGGTGGTGGCCGCCCGGCCCGTGCACGTGGCCGTGCGAGACTTCCTCGTGCGTCGCCTTCCGCACCTCCTCGACCTCGACCGAGAAGTGCAGCGTACGGCCCGCGAGCGGGTGGTTGCCGTCCACCGTCACGAAGTCGCGCTCGACCTTCACGACCGTCACGAGGCGCGGCCCCTGCGACCCGCTCGTGCGCACCTGCATGCCGGCCGCGAGGCCCTCGCCCCCGCTGAAGCGATTGCGCGGGATGACCTGCACCAGGCGCTCGTCGCGCGGGCCGTAGCCCTGTGCCGGCGCGACGGTCACGTCGACCTTGTCGCCGGCCGCCTTGCCCGCGAGCGCCTGCTCGAGGCCGGGGATGATGTTGCCCTTGCCGTGCAGGTAGCTGAGCGGCACGCGGCCGGTCGAGGACTCGATCACGTTGCCCTGCTCGTCGCGCAGGGTGTAATGCAGCGTTACGACGCGGTTCTTCTCGATGTGCACGGCCGGCCCCAGCAGGTGGCGGGAGCCGAATGTTAGCCGTTTGGCGCTAGGCCGGGAAGAATTCGATCGGCTTGGTCGTCGTCATCGCTTCGACGTCCTTGTCCTCGAAGCGGAACATGCGGATGCGCGCGACCAGCTTGCGCTCGAGCTCCGGGTCGTTCAGGTCGGTCGAGACGATACGGCAATCAGTGACCTCGCCGGAGGGTGAAATCGTCAGCTGCACGACCACCTTGCCCTGAAGCTCCGGCTGCTCGCGCAGCGCACGGCTGTACAGTGCGTAGATCGCCGACTTGTTGCGGTCGAAGACGATCTCGATCTCCTCGCGGCTGCGGGAGGCCTTGTTGCCCGCGCCGGTCCGGCTCGCCTCGGCGCGGTCAGCGCCGATCTTGTCGGCGAAGGACGGCACGGCGGTGCCCGCCGAGTGGCCCTTGAGGTTGCCCGGGCCGCTGCCGAACCCGGACGAGAGCTTGCCGGTGTTGATGCCGGCGCTGCCTACGCCCGTGCGCGAGGTGACGAGCGAGCGCTCCGCGCGGCTCTCGCCTTCGACGCGCCCGATCATCGGCGCCGAGCTCATGACGGCCGGGTCGATGGCCTCGCGCAGGTCCTCGAGCTCGTCCTTCATCGCGAGCAGGCCGGCGTTCTCGGCCTTCTTGCGCGCCTCGGCCTGGCGGTCCACGGGCTTCGGCGGCGGCACCGGCTTCAGGTCAGGCTTCGGCTCGGGCTTCGCTTCCGGCTTGGGCTCGGCCTCCTTCACCTCTGGCTTCGGGGGCGGCGCCGGCGGTGGCTCGAGCACCAGCTTGACGACTTCCTCCGGCAGCGGCGCCGGCCTTGGGCGCTCGGAGACGGGGATCAACGGGATCAGGATACCGAGCGCCGCGAATACAAGGAGCGCAGTGCGCGCGGTCTTCTTCAGCCGCCGCTCCTCGTCCTCGTCGGGCGTCCACGGCAGGTCGAAGATGCGGTAATTGGCGGCGAGCGCAGTCATGGATTTCTCAAACCGCGCCCTGGCCGTGGAAGGCCCGCTCGCGCTCAAGGACGGCCAGCGACACCTTGCCGTATTCGGCAGCAGTACAGGTGGACAGCACCCTCTTCACGAACCGGTAGGGCAGGTCCTTGTCGGCGAGCACGGTGACCTCGTGCGAAGTCGGGTCGGCCTTGTCCTTCAGCATGCGCTTGTCGGCCTCCGTGCGGAGCGCGCGCTTCAGCGGCTCGATCACGGGGTCGGCGCGGCTCTCGAGCGCCGCGACGCTCGCGATTTCGGCGCCGTTTACGAACATCGTCTCTTTCGTTATCAAAACCGTCACGGTCTCGTGCGGCTTGGTCTCCGACACCGACTGCGGGATCTGGATGCTCTTGGTGTTCGGCAGGATCTCGTAGTCCGCCGCATGGACGAGCAGGTACACGACGAGGATCGTGAGCATGTCGATCATCGGGATCAGCGCGGACATGCCGTGCAGCCCGCCGCGATGGGAGCCCGGCTTGCGGTTGCGCTTGAGGCGCGAGGCGATCATTGCTGCGCTACCAGCGGCATCGGCGCATCGCCCACGGCGATCTGCGGGAACAGCTCCCCGCGCACCGGCTGCCCGTCGATCTCGGAGTCGAAGGACTTCATCGTGTCCATCGTCTGGACCATCGCGTCGTACGGGATGTCTGCCTCGAGCAGGACGGTCGCATCCTTCTTCTCGGGAAACCGGATCTTCACGCGCCGCAGGTAATTCGACAGTCCCGCGTAGTCCGCGCCTTCCGCCGTGTTAGGCATCCTTTGGAGCAGCCCCGTGTTGCGATCGGCAACCTCGATCGCACCGCCGCGCACGATCACCTCCAGCTCTAGCACGGCCGGCAGTTCGGGCGGGGGCCCGCCGTCCGTCGGCAGGTTGAGCTCGAGGATGTTCATCTTCGAGAACACCGCCGTGAAGATCAGGAAGGAGATCAGGATGACCATCACGTCCAGCATCGGGACGATGTTGACGTCATTCCTGCCGCGGTAGCGCGCGTGGTTGCGCGCCTGTCGCCGGGCAATGCGCGATCCGCTCATGCGCGAGCGCCCCTGACGCCCGTCTCGACGGGCCGGTGCGCCTGACGGGCAGCGTCATGCTGCGACTCGGGGTCCATCTTCTTTTCGTGCAACGCGTTCAGGAACTTGACCGAAGCGACCTCGAGGCTGTCCACGATCTCGGTGGTCTTGGTCTCCAGGTAGAGGTGCGCGAGCAGGAGCGTGATGGCCGTGACCAGGCCGAGCGCGGTATTGTTCATCGCGACCGAGATCGACGCGGCGAGCAGGCTCGCCTTCTCCGCCGGGTTTGCCTGCGCAACCGCGGCAAACGCGCTGATGAGGCCGATGACCGTGCCGAGGAGGCCCATCAACATGGCGATGTTCGCGAGGGAGGAGAGGTAGTGCGTGCGCTTCTCGAGTCGCGGGATCACCTCGACGAGGCTTTCCTCGAGCGCCTTCTCAATGTCGTCGCGGCTGCGCGCCGACTGTATTCGCGTGATGCCGTACCGCATGATGTGCGCGAGCGCGGTGTCGGAGTTCGCGACCGCGTTGTGCGCGTCGCGGAACCGGCCCGCTTCGAGCAGCGGCTGCACCTGCGACCACATGCGCCGGTTACCCGCCCCCGCGCGCACGACGAACCCGAACCGCTCGAGGGCGATCACGAGGCCGACCACCCACACGAGGGCGATCGGGTAGAGGAAGATGCCTCCTTCCCGGAAGAAGTTGAGGATGATGTCCAGGGCATGCATGGGACTGCTCCAGGTGGGGTCTGTAAGTGGGTAAGGTTGCCGCCTGCTGCGTTATGAAAACCGGGACTACGTCGCGGGTTTCGTCTCCAAGGCCTCGAAATAGCGAAGTTCCCGGCGGAAAACTTCTCGATCGACGGGTTCCAGCACCTCGTTGAGAAGGCTGTTCGCCGGGCGCCCGGTGAGCTCGCCGAGGTCGGCTTTTTTCCAGGGAACGATGACCATCACCTTGGGCAGCTCGCGATTGCCCGTGATCGAGGTCGGGTCGAGTTCCAGGCGGTCCATCGTCGGTGAGGATCGTGTGACGGACTTCACGGCCGGCGGCGCCGCGGGCGTCGTCTCTGCGGCCGGCGGAGCGGCATCAGCAGCGAATGCGGCCGGTTGCGGATCGGCGGCCCAAGCGGCCGGCGCGAACACGAGCAACGCGACGAGAAGTCGGAGGTCTGGGTTCATGGCTGGACTCCCGCGGTCTGTGCGACATCGCCGACGCGACGCTTGAGTTCCGCGATCCAGCCGGAAACCTGCTTGTCCGCGGTCCCCGACTTCGTCACGTAGGCTTCGAACTGCTCGAGCGCCTCGGCCGGGCGCCACAGGTACAGGTCAAGCAGCACCGCGAAGTTGCGGTGCGTGCGCGCATGCTCCGGCTCGGCCGCGAGCGCCTGACGGTAACTTGACTCGGCATCCTTGAACCGGCCCGCCGCCTGCAGCAGCGCCGCGAGCTCGTTGAGCGCGATCGCGTTGCCGGGATCCCGGCGCAGGCCCTCGGCGAGCGCGGCTTCCGCTTCCGGCGCGCGGCCTTCGCGCGCGTGCAGCATGCCGAGGTCGACCGCGGGCGCGGCCAGCGACGGTTCGCTCGCGACGAGCTCCTCGAGGATCGGCTGCGCCGCGGCGTAATTCCCGGCTTCGAGGAATTGCACGGCCTCGGCGAAGCGCTGCTCGATGGCTGGCGCGATCGCGGGCGGCGCGGGCGTGAGGGGCGCTGCTTCCGCCTTACGGCCCTTCTTCGGGATCTCGACGACAGGCGCCGCGGGAGCCGGCGCAACCGCCGGCGCCGGCGGCTCCAGCGCAACGACGAATTCCTCCGGCTCGGCGCGCTTGCCGAAGCGTGCGGGCTCGATCTCGGCGAGCACCGCGTAGCTCTTCCTGACCCAGTCGTCGTAGAGTCCGTCGGCGGCGTGGCGCGCATTCAGGCTGTGCACCTCCACCGACTTCTCCTCGAATGGAAACGCCTGCTCCTCGAGCAGGAGGTCGTACTGCTCGAGCGCGTCGGCGTCGAGGTTGGCCGGTCGCTCCGACTGCATCAGGTCGGCGCCGAGGCGGCGGTACAGCTCGCCCATCTCATACGTCGCCGCTGTCGTCACTTCGGCGACGGAGTACGCGGTCGCGGCCTGGTAGCCCGCGAGGGCGCGCTCCATCGCCGCCTTCTTGTCGGCGAGGGACTGCTTGAGCGGTGCGACCAGGCGGATCGTCTGGAACGCGTCGCGGTGCGCCGAAGTCAGCTCGAGCGTCGCGAGCGCGGCGAGGTAACGGCTGCGGTCGGTGCGCCCGCCTCCCGCGTCGCGGTCGGCGGCCACGATCGATTCGAGCCACTGGCGCCGCGCGATTCCGTCGCCGGTGTCGCGCGCGTGGTCGGCGAGCTTCAAGCGAGCCTCGACCGCCTCCGGCAACGGCGCCGGGAACCGCTGCACGTAGCGCTCGTATGTCGCCATGGCGCGTGGCTGCTGCCCCGACTTCTCGTAGAGCTCGGCGGCCTGCCAGAGCGCGTTTCGCTGCACGTCGGGGGACTCGACCGCCGAGTCGGCGATGCGCTCGAACTCGCCGGCCGCCTCTCCGGTCCGGCCGCCCTCGAGATACGCGAGCGCGAGGTTTCGCGTGATGTCGGCCTGGCGCGCGTTGCCGGGGTACGCGGCTCGATAGGACTCGAGCACCGGGATCGCGCGCGGCCAGTCCTTGAGGGAGACGAGGAGCATCGCCGCGTCGAAGTCCGCGGTCTCGCGGATCGTCGAAGCAGGCGCGAGCCTGCCGACGCGCAGGAAATCGTCGACGGCGCCGCCCGCGTCGCCGGCGGCTTTCTTCGCCTCGCCCTGCTTGTAGATCGAGGCGGCGAGGCGCTCGTTGATTGCAGGTGCTTCCGCATCGCCCGCTGGCATCAGCGACTGCACCTGGAGGTAGGCGCCCTCCGCATCCGGAAAACGACCGCTGTCGAACTGCGCGTTGCCCGTGACGGTCCAGGCCGTGCGTTGCATGCCGGCATCGACCGGCGGCTGGCGCGCGAGCACGAGCCCGGCGACTTCGAGGGCCTTCGGCAGGTCCTTCAGGTCGTAGTACTCGCGGGCGGTGCGTGTCAGGAGCGTCGCGCTCTCCGGATGCGCCGGGAATGTCACGGCAAAGCGCTGCTGGCTCTCGAGGCGCTGCCGGTTCCAGGCCACGGCTGCGGCGCCCTCAATCCCCTTCCCCTCGCGCTCATAGCACACGAGCGCGGCGTAGCCCGCCTCCGCCGACTTGGCATGGAACGGGTATGCGTAAGCCGTGCGCTCGTACTCGACCGCGGCTGCGCGGAAATCCTCGCTCTCGAACAGCGTCTCCGCCAGCAAGTAGTTGGTCCCGGCCGACTCCGGGTCGTCCGGGAAGGACTGCAGGAACTCGTGGTACCAGCGCGCGGCCTGCTGGAAGTCCGCCTTCTTCTTCGTGCGCTGCGCCTCGGCGCGGTAGTACTGCGCGAGGTCCGTAAGGTTTGCCTTGAGCTCCTTCGCTACCCGCGGGAACCCCTCGGGCGTGCGCTGCGCCCAGAACGAGCTGCCGAGCCGGTAGTGCTCGACGAACTCCTTCTTGCCGTCCAACACGAGCTGGGCGAAGCCGCCCTTCCGGTACGCCTCGATGGCCTGCATCTGCAGGAGCGGCGCCTGCTCGTGGTCCGGATCGCGCCCGACGAACGCGCGGTACGTGTCGGCGGCGTCGGTATAGCGCTCCTTGCTCACGTAGAGGTCGCCGAGCTCGGAATACAGCAGGTACGCGTAAGGCGTCTTTCCGCGCCGCGAGACGAACCGGTCGAGCGTCTCCTGCCCGTCTTCGTATGAGAACGCGATCGAAAGCACGCGGAACGTGTCCTGCACCAGCTCGCGATCCGCACGCGGGAGCTCGGCGGCGTCGATCACGGCGTCCGGCTTTGACGGATCGACGAGCTTCAGGTCGAGCACGCCCGCGAATGGCTCGAAGGACGCCTGGTTATCCGACTGCTTGAATAGCGACCAGCCGAGCTTGTACAGGCCTTGCTCGTAGAATTCGCTCTTCGCCCCGTACGCGGTCGTCGCCTCGTAGGCTTTCTGCGCCTCGGCATAGCGCTTCGCGCTGAAGAGGATTTCGCCGCGGCGGAACTGCGCCTCGTCGATGCGCGCGCTGGACGGGTATTTCGCAACGAGCGTGTCGAGGTACTCGAGCGCCTTGTCGGATTGGCCGAGCGACTCCCAGCCGCGCGCGAGCTGGTACAGAACCACGTCGGCGCGCGGATAGCCCGGCTCCTGCTCGAGCAGTCGCGTGTAGATCGCGATCGCCTCGCGCGTCTCGGCTTCGCCCTGGCCGGCCCCTTCGCCGCGTGCGCTGTCGCCGGATTCGATCTGCAGGTCGCCGAGGCGGCGCATGGCTTCGGTACGCAGCGCCGCATCGCCGCCCTCGAGCTCGAGGAAGTCGCGGTAGAGCTGCTTGGCGCGCTCGGGGTCCGGCGCGACCGTCTCGTCCGTGCGGACCTCGGGCGCCGCGCGCTTCAGGTCCTTGAGAGTCGGCGGCGGCGGCGGCGCCTTTGCGGCGCCCGCCGCGAGCGGCAGGAGCGCGAGCGCGAGGACTGCGAGGCGGCGCCGGCTCACGGCATCGCTCCCGGCGGCTTTGCGGGCATATCCGCCGCGCGGTCGTAGATGGTCGCGAGCGCATAGCGCGCCTGCACGGCGTACTCGTCGAGGCGCTTGCGCTGGTCTTCGAGCTCGCGCACGGCGATGTCGGCGAGACGCCGTCCCTGGGCTTCCTTCGCACGCTCAACCCGCAATGCGAGCTCCGCGACGCGCGGCGACATGCGGTCGACGCGCCGGCCGAGCGCGGCGTTGCGCTCGGGCGCGCCCATGCGCGCGGTCCCCGAGGCCGTCTCGCGCGTGCGCGCGTCGTAGACCGTGGCGTTGAGCTCGCGGAGCGCCCGGCTCGTCTGCCAGCTGCGCACGCGCCAGGCCGCGTCGAGCTTCCAGGTGAGGACGCCGCGCGCGAGACGCGCCTTCTCGCGAGCATCGTCGTAGCCGGCGTCGCCCGCGTGCTTCGCAAGCTCCGCGTCCACTTCGTCGAGGAGCCGGAGCTGCTCGTGTTCCGTGTCTGTCGCGAGGGCGAAGATGTCGCGTGTGGCGACGGCCGCCTCGAATTCCGCCTGCAGCGCATCGCGGCGGCCGTTGATGGTCGCGACGTCGACCGTCGCGAGGCGCGCGTCGGCGGCCGGCAGCTTCTGCTCGAAGGCCTCCTGGCGCGTCACGACCATGTCGTCAAAGGCTCCGAGGCTCTGCTGCCAGGTCGCCAGGTTATTAGCCATGTCGTCGAGCGCGCGGTAGTTCTTGAGCCCTTCCTGGAACTCGTTGCCCGCGAGGAGGTGGTAGAGGTAACGCGACTCCGGAGAGTCCGGCAGCGTCGAGAGCTGTGCAAACCAGCCCTCGCGCCCGTCGTCGCCCGCCATCATCGCCGCGTCGAGCAGGTGCCCGGCGCGGATCGCGTCGATGGACTCGCCGATGCGCGAGCGCTCGGAGTCGTAGGCCGTGATTGCCTTCTCGTAGTACTGGACCGCCTGGCGCATCGCCCCGAGCTGGCCGTAGGCGTACGGGACCGCGAGGTACGATTCCTGCACCGCTGCGTCGAGCAGGTTCCGTCCCTGCAACTCACCGAACGGCACGAGCGCCGCCTGGTACTGCTGCGCGGCGACGTCCGCCCAGCCCGCGCCCAGCAGTGCCTTGCTCGAGAGCGGCCCGTTGAGGCGTACGCGCTCGAGCGCGAGCCGCGCGGCGGCAGGCTCGCCCCCCTGCAGGTGCGCGTAGCCGATGGCGAGGTTCGCCTTGTCGCGCAGCGCCATCAGCTCCGGGTACTTCGTCTCGAGCTGCCCGACCGCGTCGAGGAGCGCGAGACCGCGCTCCGTCTCGCCGGCGCGGACGAGTGCGACGCCGAGGTTGAACTGGCCGTAGGCGAGCCAGTAGCGCGGGCCTTGCCAGGCCGACAGCTCGGCGATCGCCTGCTCGTAGCGTTGGCGGTAAAGGAGCCCCTGCGCGATCAGGAGGTGGCGCTCCGCTTCCATGTCCTCGGGCAACGTGCCCGCCGCCTGGCGGAGCGCGTGGTCCGAGTCCTCGTAGAGCCCCGCGGCGTAGAGCACTTTGCCGAGCCAGAACCAGGCCTGGTTGCGCACGTCCTGCGGCGTCGCGGCGTCGGAGAGCAGCCGCTCGAAGATCTCGCGGGCCTCGCGGTGCTGGCCGAGCGAAAGGTAGAGGCCGCCGCGCAGGAGATCCGCGTCGCGCGCGTGCTCGGCGAGCCTGCCCTGGTCGCGGTAGGCGGCGAGGCGCACCAGCGCGTCGAAGTGGTCCTGCTGGTAGAAGTAGAACAGCACGTCGCCGTAGTGCAGGTCCTGCACTTTCACGGCCGGCAGGCCGGGAATCGCGTCCTGCTCGACGACCGGCGCGGCTAGCGCTGCGGGCGCGAGCGCCGCGAGGATGAGGAGTCTCGCCAGCACCCGGCGCTCACTCCCAGACGCGGACGACGAACTCGGGCTGGAGCTGCGACACCTTGTCGCTGATCTTGAGCTCCACGTACTTCGCGCCGACGCCCTTTTCCACCTTGAGCGTCGTGCCGCGCTTGTAGTCGCGCTCGTGCGGCCCCTTGCCGGTGAAGAAGGCGGTCACTTCGTGCTCGCCCGCCTTGAGGTTGCCGAGCCACAGACGCTGCACGCCGCCGCGCTTCAGGGCGTCCTGCTCGCGGTCGGTGTAGAGGTAGTTGCTGACTTCCTTGTCGTCGACCTTGAGCTGGACAGAGTCGAGCGCGAAGAAGGTGCCGACATCCATCGAGACGAACACTGCCACCTGCGTGCTGGCGGGAAACAGCAGGTCCTCCTCCAGCATGAAGAGGTCGCGGTTGAGGTCGACGACCTCGCGCCGCAGGCCCTGCACCTCCGCGTCGAGCGCGGAGCGCTCGTCGGACGGCCCGGCGGTCGCGGCGGCTTCGTCGGCGAGCGCCGGCATGGAGGCCGCGAGGGCCGCGAGGAATATGATGATTGCGGTCTTCATGTTCGCTCCCGCCTATTCGTCGATCAGGTCGCGGAGGTCCACGAGCAGCCCCCGCTCCTCGCGCTCGTCGAGCGCCTGGTGCCGCGCGCGGATCTCGCCGTGGCGGTCGATGAGCACGATCAACGGCAGGTCGTCGGCGCGGTAGGTCTTGCTGACGTCCTTCGCGGAATCGAGCAGGATCGGAAATCCGATGCCCGCGGCACCCGCGAGGGCGCTCGCGCGCGCCGGCTCCTGGTCGAGGTTCACGCCGAGCACGACGAAGCCGACGTTTCCGTAGGTGCGGCGCAGGCGCTCGAAGCGCTCCAGCTCCCGCCGGCAGTCGCCGCACCAGCTTGCCCAGAACACGAGCGCGACGACCTCGCCGCGGTATTCCGAGAGGCGGTAGTTGCTGCCCGACGTCGAGGCGAGGGCGAAGTCCGGCGCCGAAGGACCCTCCGCGGCCGAGGCGGCGAGCCCGATTGCGGCGAGGACCCCGGCGAACGCAAGGCGCGATCGCGCGCCGCGGCGATGAGGTCGTGTCTGCATAACGTCAACCCCACGTGACATAACGCCGGTGATTCCGGCTCGGGATATGTTTACTTAAGGGGCGCCGGCGATCTCGGCGCACGTCACACAATGGTGCCGTTGACGATCGGGTTGAACGCGATGAGGCTGTCCTGGAGCGTTGCCGACCCGAGGCCGTTGCCGGGGAATTTCGTGCCGAACTGCCCCTGCTCGCCGTGCAGGGCCATGTAGTTCAGGATCACGGTCTCGACCAGCAGGTTCACGTTGTTCGCCGCCGGCGTGCCAGCAGTCTCCACCGACCCGTCCTTGCGGAACCAGCCGATCTGCTGGTGCTGCTGCGGCGGCCGGCTGTCGCCCGTGTAGAGCTGCGCCCTCCCCGCCGGGTTGTAGACGAGGAAGAACGAGCAAGCCGTCTGCTGGTTGTCGCTCGACCAGTTGAACTTGCCGCGCCCGTTCGTGCTGCTGTCGACGGTCCCGTCCGAGTTGAGCGAGCCGTCGCTGAACACGTAGAGCATGAGCGGCACGCCGCGACGCGCGGCGTACTCGAGGCAGGCGCCCATGCAGCGGCCCGCGCGCAGGTCCATGATCTCGCCCGTGGCGCGGCCCATACCGTGGTAATCGTAGCCGCCCAGCTCGATCGTGCCCGCGCCCGCATAGCCGTTCACGACGAGCTTCATGACCGCGGCGGTCTTGCGGAACTCGCTTTCGTTGTCGAACTCGGCCTGCGTGAAGATGCCGGCGGATCCGACGATGTCCGGGTCGAGCTCGGGGTTGAGCGCCGACGGGTCGCCGTAGCGGTCCGTGAGGTCCGCCGCCTTGACGTAGTTGCAGCGAACCATGTCCTTGATGATCGCGTCGCGCGTGACGCCCGTGTCGACGCGCGCGAGCTTGTCGCTCGAGATGCGCTCGATCGACTCCATGACGCGCACCGCGTCGTCCTGGTTGAGGAGCCCCACGAGCTTGCCGGTGTCCACGAGCCCGGTGACGTCGCTCGTCTGGCTCACCTTGGTCGGGCGCACCGCCGGGTCGACCATGTAGGCCGGCGCCATCGAGTTGCCGCCCGACTCTGAGCTCACCGAGCCGATCAGCGTCAGCAGCTCGCCGTCGGCGCCCGCGCGGTTGATGCCGTACATCGGGTTGTGCGGGTTGTTGCCCGTGTCATTCTCGGAGCGCGCCGGGATCACCGCGCCATTGACGCTGGCGGCGGTCGTGACGGAGACGCGCTCGAGGATGCCGCGCACAAAGGCGCTGTCGAGGTGGAACAGGAGCCCGAGCCGGCTCTCGATGAAGTCGTTTGTCGCGCTGGCGGGGTTCGGCGCGTTCGGCACCATGTCGCCGGGCAGCCCGAGCGTGCCGTAGCCAGACACCGAGAGGAAATCGCGCTGGCCTCCCTGCCCGCCCGTCAGCACGTTGGAGCCCGCCATGCTGGAGCCCCCGGACAGGTCGATGCAGATGAACGGGATCTTGCCCGCGCCCTGCACCGCGATGCCGCAGCTCTGCTTCAGCGCCTCGAGGTCCGGCGAGAGCGCGGCCTGCGCCGCGCGCGGGTCCGCGAATAGGCCGAAGATGGACGGCGCGAGCACGGTCGCGGCGCCCGACAGGAAGCCCTGCGCCACGAACTGGCGGCGCGTCACCGGCCGCGGATGGTCCGGGTGCCGGTAGGGACCGCCCACGATCTGCGCATTTCGGCCTGATTTTCTCTTCATCGTTGCAAGCACCTCATTGCAGCAGCGTGCTCGCGCTGCCGACGACCGCCGAGCAGGCGGCCTTGACGACGACTTCCGTGCGGTCGGCCGCACAGCCGCCGCCGCAGGACGTGAGATTTCCGATCAGTGAATCGATCTCGCCCGACACCTCGGCGGAGGACGGTTGCGTCGTGAGCCCCGTGCCGACCGCACGCGCAACCAGCGGGCCAGTGATCAGGGCGCGCTCGGCCGGCGTGTCGAAGGCCGTCGCGGCGCTCGCCCCGAAGTTGAAGCCGGGGAAGTAAGCGGCGCGCAGTGCGCCGTCGTCCACGAGCTCGTTGCAGTACTCGATCGCGAGCTGGGCGGCGCCCACCTGGTGCGCCGACACGAATCCCTCGATGTTCTCCGCGGTCGGCAGCTGCTCGCGCACGCGATTGTAGGTGTCGGCGACGCGCGGATTGGTCGTCGGCACGGTCGTCATCGCGGACATGGAGGCCGAGATCTCCTCGAAGTTCCGGAGGCCGACCTCCGACGCGGGCACGAGGTCCGGCGGGTCGGGCAGCGGCGTCGGCGCCGGCTCGACGAACGGGTTGTTGTGCGTCCCGATCCGCTCGAAGGTCAGGAAGAACTCGTCGGCCGCGGGGCCCTTGTCGAGCGCGACCACGGTGCCGATGCCCGCGAGGCCGAAGCCCGTCGCCGGGTCGTAGCCCGCGGCCTGCACGGTGCGGTCGAGCGGCGAGTACGCCTGTCCCACCTTGGCCTCGGCGCCGTTGACGCCGATGCGAATTCCCTTGATGCGGACCTGGTCGGGCGTCGTGGCCGGGTCGAGGCTGATGAACGACGGCTTGGTGAAGAGGTACGAGTAGCTGTCGAACTGGCTCGCCTCGAACATCACGTAGGCCTCTGGCACGTTGACGAGGTGCGACACCGAGAACAGGAGGTAGAAGCGCTCGCCGACGCCGGCGTCGAAGTTCTGCTGGATCTGCGGCTGCGTCAGCGCGCGGTTGTGGATCGCGACCATGCGGACGACGCCCTGCCAGGTGCGGTCGTTCGACACCTCGTTGCCGAGCACGAGCGCGAAGGTGTCGTTCCAGTCGGTGAAGAGGCCCGCGGGCGTCGGGTCCGGTTGCGTGACGAGCTCACCGTTGACGTAGATGCGCCGCCCGTCCACCGGGCTGTACGTCGCAACCACGTGCTGCAGCGTCGCCTGCAGCACTTCGTTCGCGGACGGAGTCGAGAGCGCCGGCTGGCCGTTCGCGTCGGTCGTGGACGCGCGACTGAAGTAGTCGTAGTCGTACATGGTCTGGCCGAGCGTGAAGTTCCGGGCCATCGTGCCGCCGGAGTAGCTGACGATGTACGCCTGCTCCTGCACCACGTTCGCCGGCGCGACCCAGGCCTCGATCGTGTATTCGCCGGTCGCCTGGATGAGGTCGTGCAGCTTCCTGCTCGCGGCGGTCGTCGCCTGTGCCTTGCCGCCGCGCAGGTCGATGCCCCAGCCGCCAACCCAGGTCACGGCGCCGGACAGCGTCAGGTTTGCCGCGGGCTCGACGCCCGAGGTGTCGTAGGCGACCGTGCCGGTGCCGGTCTTGAACTCGTACAGCGCGATCGCCGCGTTGTCGAAGCGGCTGCCGCCGCTCGCGACCGTGCCGTCGTAGAGCGTGAGCGCCTTCGAGACCACGAGGCTCGGGTCGACCTGCGTGAGCGGGACGCCGTCGGCGAAGTCCTGGATCGCGGCCTGCATGACGTTCGCGGCCGTCGCGCAGTCCGTCCAGCAGTTGTGGAACTCGTCGCGCAGGCGCACCACGAGCCGCGACTGGGCGGGCGTGTCGAGGTTGATCTTGGCGCGCACCGCGGCGTAGGCGACGTCCACGTTCGCCTCGGCGAAGAATGGCGACTGCGGCGTCGTGGCGCCTGAAGAGTGGCAGCGCTGGCAGTACTGCTCGAGCACCGGGTACACGGTGGACGCGAAGAGCGCGGAGCTCGCCGGGAAGGACTTGCTCGCGCCGGGGTCCTTGATCGGCGGTGGCTGCAGCTCGGTGCCGCGCGTGCCGCCCATCGTCTCGCCCGCCCAGTTGCGGATCCACACCGTCAGCTGGTCGGCGCAGGCCGAGTCCGCGGCGAGCCAGCAGTTGTGGCCGCCGCCGACCTTCACGACCATGCGCGAAGCGGACGGGTTGCCGAGGTCGACGACGCCGTTCGCCGCTTCATAGGCGAGGTTGATGTCGTCGCTGCGCACGAAGCTCGGCACCTGCCCGCCCGTGCCGTGGCACTGGCCGCAGCGGTTCGCCGCCTGCAGGTTGTCCCACACGTTGAGCTTGAACGCCTGCACGTCCTGGCTCGCCGGGGGCGGCCCGGTGTATCCGGCCGGCGGCGGCGGCGCGCTGGGCGGGTTCTCGGTCGTGGCCGCGCCGCCGCCGCAGCCCGCGAGCGCGAGCAGGGCGAGCGCCGGCACCAGGGCGGCGAGGACGCGCATACGGAAGCAGACGGTGCGGTTCATCGTCGGTTCCTCAATCGCCCATGCAGTACGTTGCGGCGTCGGCGAACACTTGCTTCAGCTTGTAGCCGCTCGCGCGGAACGCGCCCGCCATCGTGGTGATCTCGTCGCGGTCCGCCTGGTCCTGCGGGTTGCGCAGGCACACGGTGCGGAACACCTTCTCGACCTGGCAATTCGCGAACGCGTCGCTCGCGCCGAACTCCTGCCCGAGCGACTTCGCGCCGTTGCCGGAGCCCGGAAGCGCCGGGTCCCAGCCGAGCAGCGCGTTGTGTCCCTTGCGCCAGCGGTTCTCCCACGCGTCGTCCGGCGTGCGGAAGCCGAACGCGAAGGTCGTGTCGTTGTGGAAGTACTTCTCCTGCACGCTGCCGCCGGTGTAGACCATGCGGCCCTGCGCTTCGTCAAAGGTGTAGTAGGCGAAGGCCTGCGCCATCGGGTCCATGCCGGAGTGGCAGCCGACGCAGTTGTTCAGGAACAGGCGCGCGTCGCCGCCGGGACTCCGGCTCACGTCCTGGCGGATGCGATCCGGCGGCCGCGAGGTGTCCTGCACCTCTTCCATGTCGCGGCACATGTGGTTGAGCAGCGTGAAGCGGAACATCGCACGGTTCGTGCCCGCGATGAAGAACGCCTGCGCCGCCGCGCGCGAGGTGATGACGCCGGCGGTCGCAGCGGGCGGCGTGCCGTAGACGCCCGACTGCGTCGTGCGCTGCAGGCCGGTCAGCAGGTTGACGCCGCGCTGCTCCATCTGCTGGTAGTGGTCGTTGTTCGACGCCGACACGGCCGGCAGGCCGAGCCCCGCCGCGCCGACGTAGAGGATGTCGTCCGAGAGCACGCCGTCGAACGGCACGTCGTCGCGCACCATGCCGATCACGGTCGCGGTGTAGTCGTTGAGCGGCGCGAACACCGTCTGCGCGCGGTTGGTCCACGGCGTGACGAGGTTCTTGAGCGTCACCGAGTAGAACGACGGATTGTCCATCGCCATCATCGCGGCCTGGTCGGCGCGGCCCGCCGTGATCTCGGCGGCCATGGCGTCGAGCACCGCGGCCGTCGGCGGCACGCCCGCAATGCGGTCGTGCATGCGCTTCGCCTGCTCACGCGGCCCCGCGCCCGCCGCGAATGCGATCGTTGCGAGCGCCACGCCGGCGGTGACGCGCTTCACGAACATGTCGATGCGAACTGGCGACCAGGGCATTTCCGTGCTCCACTCGCTCGCGGTTTTCACGAACTGCGGGCGAATATATCGGCGGGTATTCGGGCGACCAATGTCTCTTAACCGCGACATTCACCCGAGACGCAGGTCAAGGTAGGCTGAATCCATGACCCGTCGTGCTGCGTGCAAATGGCTGTATTCAGGGAATACGAGATGGTTTCCAGGGTCCGTGACGCAGTGCTGCGGCTGCATTCTGTCGTGAAGGAATGGCGGCAGTGACCGGAGTGAATTGAGATGCGTGTCACGATTACGACATCGCGGATCCTCACGCTGGCGGCGATCGCGCTCGCCGGATGCGCCACGGGGCACGACGGCGGCGTCGACATCGGCGGCGGGCAGTCTCCCGATCCCGTCGTCCTCGACATCCCGATCGCATACATCAGGAGCCCGCTGCCCGAGGACCTCACCGAGCTCGCCGACATCGACGTGCGCGAGAACGAGACGTTCTCGGCCGGCGCGGACGTCTGGCTGCGCGACCGCGCTGCGCCCGACGTGCCGGAGCACAACATCACGGAGCGTGTCACGGGCGGCGCCTGGGACGTGCGGGACCTCGACGCGTCGTACGACGGCAGCAAGCTCATCTTCTCGATGCGGATGCCGCTCATTCCCGGCGCGGACGACGAGGACCAGCCGCGCTGGGCGATCTGGGAATACGACCGCACCACCGACACGCTGCGCCGAGTGATCCAGTCCGACATCGTCGCGGGCGAGGGCCACGACATCGGCCCGCATTATCTCCCCGACGGGCGCATCGTCTTCTCCTCGACGCGCCAGCGGCAGTCGAAGGCGGTGCTGATCGACGAGAACAAGCCGCAGTTCGCGGCCCAGGACGAGGACCGCAACGAGCACGCCTTCGTGCTGCACGTGATGAACGCGGACGGCTCGGACATTCACCAGATTTCGTTCAATCAGAGCCACGACCTCGACCCGGATGTCCTCGACGACGGGCGCATCGTGTTCAGCCGCTGGGAGAACGCGAGCGGCAGCTCGATACATCTATATACGGTGAACCCGGACGGCAGCGGCCTCGGGCTGCTCTACGGCGCGAACAGCCACCAGACGGGCACCGGCGGCGCCGCGACGGACCCACCGTCGCCGGGTACGACCGACGTGCAGTTCCTGCAGCCGCGCCCGGCGGAGAACGGACGCGTGGTGGCGCTCATCAAGCCCTTCCAGGGTACCGAGCAGGGCGGCGACCCGGTCGAGATCGACACGCCGGCCTTCGTCGAGATTGACCAGTCGAACCTCGCGAACGCGGGCCTGCAGGGCCCGGCCCAGACGCGGCTCGCGGCCAGCGACGTCCGCACCGACCCCGGCCTGTCGCCGGGCGGGCGCTATTCCTCCGTCTTCCCCCTGCGCGACGGCACGGGACGGCTGCTGTCGACCTGGACCATGTGCCGGCTCAACGACGCCGCCGGTCGTACTCTGCCCTGCACGCCGACGAACCTCGCCGACGCGACGCTGACGCCCGCCCCTCCTTTATATGGTGTGTGGCTCTACGACCCGCGCGACCAGACGCAGCGGCCCGTGCTCCAGCCGGTCGAAGGCATCCGCTACACCGAGGTGGTCACGCTGTCGCCGCGCTCGCCGCTGCCGGCGACGATCCTCGACGCGGTGCCGGGCGTCGACTACGACCCGATCCTGGCTTCCGAGAACGTCGGCATCATCAACATCAAGAGCGTCTACGACCTCGACGGTGCGGACATCGCTCCGGGCGGCTTCCGCTCGCTGATCGATCCCGTGCGGACGACCGCCGACGAGCGTCCGGCGCGATTCCTGCGCATCGAGAAGGCGGTCGGCCTGCCGGACGATGACGTGCGCGACTTCCGCGACACCGCGTTCGGCGCCGCGGGCGACCTCGGCATGCGCGAGATCCTCGGCTATGCGCCGATCGAGCCGGACGGCTCGGTGCAGGTCAAGGTGCCCGCCGGAGTCGCCTTCGGCATCGGCGTGCTGGACCGCGAAGGCCGGCGCATCTCGCCGCGCCACCTCAACTGGCTGCAGCTGCGCGCGGGCGAGGTGCTGACCTGCAACGGCTGCCACACACCGGCGAATGCGCAGCCGGGCGGCCTGCCCGCGGTGTCGCACGGGAGGCAGCAGCTCTTCACGCTGCTGAACACGGGCGCGCTGACGACGGGACAGCCGTTCCCGAACTCGAATCCCGCGATCCCCGCGAACCAGGGCGAGACGATGGCCGAGGCGCGCGCGCGCGTTTCGTGCCAGACCGACTGCGCCGCACTCACGCCTTCCGTCGACGTCGTGTACGACGACGTCTGGACGGACCCCGTTGCCTCGGGCCGCGCACCCGACGCATCGTTCGCCTACCGCTACGCGCAGCTCACGACGCCCGCGCCGCTCCCGCCGACGTCAGCGAGCTGCCAGACCGCCTGGTCTGCGCTGTGCCGCATCACGATCCATTACCCCAACCACATCCACCCGATCTGGTCGGTGCCTCGCATCGTCACCGACGCGATGGGCAACGTCGTCGCAGATCACACCTGCATCTCCTGCCACAGCCCGGTCGACGCGGCCGGCGCCGTCCGCGTGCCGGCGGGACAGCTCGATCTCTCGGGCGGCCCTTCACCCGACGAAGCCGATCACCTCGTCTCGTACCGCGAGCTGCTGTTTCCGGACAACGCGCAGGAAGTTAACATGGGCGCGCTGCAGGACATGCCGGGGCCGGTGCCGGTGGATCCGTCGATGAGCCCTGCGGGAGCGCGGGACTCGACGGCATTCTTCAGCCGCTTCGATGCGGGCGGCACGCATGCGGGCTGGCTGACGCCGGCGGAACTGCGGCTGATCGCCGAGTGGCTGGACATCGGTGGGCAGTATTACAACGACCCGTTCATGGCACCGGTCAACTAGCGTCATGGCGCGGCTCGCGGCCTGCGGGCTGCTGATCTTTCTGGCTTCGATCACGATGGCCCAGGCCGAGAGCCTCACGGTCACGGTCGCTGACCCGTACATCGAGATGCGCACCGGCCCAGGCCGCGGCTTTCCCGTGTTCGACGTCGTCGAGCGCGGCGCGTCGGTCGAAGTCGAGTCGCGCCGGACGGACTGGTTCAAGGTCAAGGACGGGCGCGGGCGCGAGGGCTGGGTCTACAAGGACCAGATGAAGGAGACGCTGGTGCCCGCGGGCGTCAAGATGCCGATCGACGATCCCGGGCGCGAGGACTTTGGCGCGCACCGCCGCGAGGTGGGCCTCCTGCTCGGCGACTACGGGGGCGCGAGCGTCGTGACCGTCTACGGCGCCTGGGCGTTCAATGAGCACCTCGCCGCCGAGGTCGCCGCGTCGCACATCCTCGGCGATTTTTCGGACGGCCAGTACCTGACGATCGGCCTCACGCACGTGCCGGTGCCGGAATGGCGCATCCAGCCGTTCCTCTCGATCGGCACCGGCGTGATCCGGATACAGCCGGACGGCACGCTCGTCGGGACGCCCGAGCGCACCGACCAGGTCGCGTACGCGGGCGTCGGCGTGCGCGCCTACCTGGCGCGACGCTTCATCGTGCGCGGCGAGTACAAGGAATACGTGGTCTTCACGGACCGCGACGAGAACGAGGAAGACATCGAATGGAAAATCGGCTTCGCATTCTTCTTTTGAGCCTCGCGGTGCTCGCGGCCGGCTGCTCGCACATGCCCTGGCGCAAGGACAAGGCCAATGTCGAGCCGCCGCCGCCGCCGGAAGGCGGCTCCACGCCCGTGGTGATCGAGCCACAGGTGGAGCGGCCCGAGGTGAAGCCCGCCAAGATCGACACCGAGAACTGGGAAGCCGGCGCCTACATCGGCTCGCTCTCGGTCGAGGACTTCGAAGTCAACATGGTTTACGGCGCGCGGCTCGCCTACCACATCAGCGAGGACTTCTTCGCGGAAGGCATCCTGGGCACGAGCGACGCCGGCCTGTCCAGCTTCGAGCGCCTCTCGGGGGGCGCGCCGCTTTTGACGGACAGTGAGAGGCAATTCACTTATTACAGCCTCGGATTCGGCTGGAATGCCCTGCCGGGCGAGATTTTCCTGGGCGGCAAGCATGCGTATAACAGCGCGTTCTACCTGACGCTCGGCGGCGGCGCGACGAGGTTCGCCGGCGCCGACCGCTTCACGATCACGCTGGGCGCCGGGGCGCGGGTGCTGCTGAAGGACTGGCTCGCCGTGCACCTCGACATGCGCGACTACATCCTCGATGTCGACGTGCTGGGCGCGAACAAGTCGACGCACAACTACGAAGCGACGCTGGGACTCACGGCGTTCTTCTGAGGAGGCCGCTTGAACAGGATATCCAGGTTCCCGACCACCCTCGTGGCTGCAGCGCTCGTCGCGCTCGCCTGGCCGGTGTTCGCGAGCGACGCCGCGGCACCGGCGCCCGCCTTCACGCTCACGAGCCGCGCGGGCAAGCCCGTGTCGCTCGCGGACCTCAAGGGCCAGGTCGTGATGATCAACTTCTGGGCCAGCTGGTGCGGACCCTGCCGGCAGGAGTTCCCGGCGCTCGACGAGATGTACAAGAAGTACAAGCCGCTGGGATTCGAGATGGTCGCGATCAACGTCGAGAGCGAGAGGGCCGACGCCGAGCGCTTCCTCGGCGCGACACCCGTGACGTTCCCGATCCTCTTCGACCCCGACAACAAGGTGAGCGACAGTTACGGCGTCAGCGCGATGCCGACGACCTTCCTCGTCGACCGCCAGGGCCGGCTGCGCTGGCAGCACCGGGCCTACAAGCCGGGGGACGAGGCCGCATACATCGAGCAGATCCGCGCCATGCTCCGGGAGAAGTCGTGAAGCCCGTGCGCCTGGCGCTCGCCGCGCTCGCGCTGCTGGCCGCGTGCGGCTGCTCGCACGTCGAGCCCTGGGTGAAGCCCTACGAGCGCGAGAACCTCGCGGACCCGATCATGGCCTGGGACCGGGACCCGGTTTCGTCTTCCTACATGCTCCACGTGTACGAGTCGCGCGAGGGCGCACGAGGCGCCGCGGGCGCGGCCGGGGGCGGTTGCGGATGCAATTGATCCGCCGGATCGCCCTGCTCCTCCTGTTGCCGGTCTCGGCGGTCGCGGGCGTCCTCCCGGACGACCGCGCCGACCTCATGTACCACTATTACGACGGCGGCGGCGTCACCATCGACGGTCCCTCGCTCCTCGTGCGCAAGAAGTTTGCCGAGAAGTACGCCGTCAACGCGAGCTACTACGTGGACATGGTCTCGTCGGCCTCGATCGACGTGATCACGACGGCGAGCCCCTACAAGGAGGAGCGCACGCAGTACGGCGTCGGCTTCGAATACCTGCGCGGCAAGGTCACGTACACGGCGAACTTCAGCAACTCGAGCGAGAACGACTACAACGCCGATACGGCGAGTCTCGCGATCAGCCAGGACATGTTCGGCGACCTCACCACGGTCTCGCTCTACTTCACGCGCGGCTGGGACGACGTCACGCGCCGAGGCGACGCGACGTTCGCGGACAAGGTGGACCGGCGCATCTACGGCATCGACGTCTCCCAGATCGCGACCAAGAGCCTCATCCTCGGCCTCTCGTTCGAGACGATCACCGAAGAAGGTTTCCTGAACAACCCTTACCGCCAGGTGCGCTTCCTCGACCCGGACGCGGCCCTCGGCTATTCATACGAGGCCGAGCGCTACCCGCGGACGCGCACCGGCAACGCCCTCGCGATCCGCGGGCGGTGGTACCTGCCCTACCGCGCGGCGATCGAAGGCGATTACCGCTTCTACACCGACACCTGGGACATCCTCGGCCATACGGCGGAGGTCTCGTACACGCAGCCGGTCTTCGACCAGTGGACGTTCGACGTGCACGCGCGCTTCTACACACAGAACTCGGCGGAGTTTTATTCCGACCTCTACCCGCGCGAGAACTTCCAGAACTTCCTCGCGCGCGACAAGGAACTCGCCTCGATGACGAGCACGACGCTCGGGTTCGGCCTCGCGTACGAGTTCAAGCCGGGGCACATGGACTTCCTGGACAAGGCGGCGCTCAACCTGCGCTACGACCGCATTCACTTCGACTACGGCGATTTCCGCGACCTCCGGGTGACCGGAGTGCCGCCCGGCACGGAGCCGCTCTACAACTTCGATGCGGACGTCATCCGCTTCTTTTTCTCGGGCTGGTTTTAGGGAACTGTCCCCTCTTACTTCGGCGGTTCCAGCCCCTTCGAGTAGAGCACCTGGCCCTCGGCGGTCACGACGACCGCGTCGCAGTCGGGCTTGCTCTCGACAAGCGCGAGGCCCCGCTCGGGCCCCATGACGAAGACGCTCTTCGTGAGCCCCTCGGCGAAGGTCGAGGTCGGCGCGATCACCGTGACGCTCCGGATCCCGTGCGGGCTCTTGCCGGTCTTCGGGTCGATGATGTGGTGGTAGCGGACGCCGCCCTCGTCGAAGAAGCGCTCGTAGTCGCCCGACGTCGAGATCGCGGCGTCCTCGAGCGGGATGCGCGCGATCACGCGCTCGCGGTCGTCGGGGTGGCGGATGCCGACCACCCAGGGCCGGCCGCGCCGGTCCCCCAGGATTCGGCTGTCGCCGCCCGCCGTGACCGTCGCGTTCGTGATGCCGCGCGCCTGCAGCAAGGCGATGCTGGTGTCGACCGCATAGCCCTTCGCGATGCCGCCGAGGTCGATGCGCACGCCCGGCTGCGTGAAGCGGATGGTCGATGCCGGCAGGTCCACGATGACGTGGCGCCAGTTGATCGCCGGCAGCGCGGCCTGGATCTGGGCGTTGGTCGGGTGCTTGTGCTCGCGGTAGTCGTACAGGTAGCCGACGCTCGCATAGGTGATGTCGAAGGCTCCGCCCGACATTTCGGAGTACTCGAGCGCGCGTGCGACGAGGCGGGCGAGCTCCGGATCCACCTTGACGGGCCGCGCCGCGGCGTCGCGGTTGACGACCGACACCTGGCTTTCCGGCTTGTACACCGACATCAGCTCGTCGATGCGGTGCATCTCCGCGATCACGGCGTCGATCGCGGTCTCGGCGGCGGCCGGGTCGTCCTGCCACACCTCGACCGCGATCCGCGTGCCCATGATCGCCTCTTCGCGCGCGAACCAATCGGCGTGCGCGGCGCCGCCGGACGCGAGAAGGAGCGTGACCGCGAAGACGAAACGGCGCATCATGGCGCCCCAGTGTGGACGATCAGACAAGCGTCGCACAACGGATACACTGGCCATTCGCCCCGCTTCCGGAACCTGTCACCCTGCGTGCGGTCTTTCGGTCGGGCTCTAAAACAGGAATGAACTCATGAAGCTCTTTTCCAAGATCCTGGGCGCGGTCGCCGCGGCCAGCCTCCTCGCGGCGTCCGCACAGGCGGCGACCGACGAGGCGGCGATGCTCGAGAAATCGAAGCAGGTGCTGCAGGACCTTCAGGCGATCCCGGACACGAAGATCCCGGACCTGCTGCTCTCGAAGGCGGAGGGCATCGTCATCCTCCCGGCCAATGTAAAGGTCGGCCTGATCTTCGGCGCGCGCTTCGGCAACGGCGTGATGCTCACACGCAATGCGGACCGGAGCTGGAGCAATCCCGTCTTCGTCTCGACCGGCGGCGGCAGCTGGGGCTTCCAGGCGGGCGGAGAGGTTTCCGACATCGTGCTCGTCCTGACGACGCGCCAGAGCATCGAGGGCATCACCGACGGCAAGCTGACGCTCGGCGGTGACGCCTCTGTCGCGGCGGGCCCGGTCGGCCGCACGGCAATGGCGGGCACGAGCGTGACATTCGACGCGGAGGTGTACGCGTACTCGAAGACGCAAGGCCTCTTCGCCGGCGTCTCGCTCGAGGGCAACGGCATCTTCATCTGGAAGAAGGCCAACAAGCGCTTCTACGGCAACGACAGCGCCGCCGATATCCTCGCGAGCAAGTCGCCCGCACCGGAACCGGCGCCGGCACTCGTCGCCGAGGTCACGAAGCTGACGACCGGCGCCGCCTCCGCCTCCGCAGCGGACCCTCCGGCCGCACCGGCGCAGCCGGCGACCGCGCCGAGCGAAGCCAAGACCTATCCGCTGCCGGATCCCGAGCCGGGCAAGGAACCCCCGGGTCGCTGATCGCGCTCAACCGCGAGCGCGCGCCATCGAGCCGGGGCCGGCGGGACAGGAGACGCCTGTCCCGGCGAGATCGCAGGTGGCGCCGGGATTCTTCGCCAGGTACTGCTGGTGATAGTCCTCGGCGAAGAAGAATTCAGGCGCAGCCAGGATTTCGGTGGTGATCGCCGCGTTCTGGCCCGTCGCAGCCAGCGCCCGTTCGTAAGTCGCCTTCGAGGCTCTCGCCTCCTCCAGCTGCCGTTCGCCGATCCCGTAGATCGCCGAGCGGTACTGCGTGCCGACGTCCTCGCCCTGGCGCATGCCCTGCGTCGGGTCGTGGCTCTCCCAGAACGCCCGCAGCAGTTCGCCGTATGACACGCGCCTCGGGTCGAATACGACGCGCACCACTTCCGTATGGGCGGTGTCGCCCGTGCAGACTTCCGGGTACGTCGGGTTCGGCGTGAACCCGCCTGCATAGCCGACCGAGGTCGACCAGACCCCCGGCAGCTCCCAGAAGAGGCGCTCGGCGCCCCAGAAGCAGCCCATGCCGAAGAGCGCCAGCTCGAGGCCGGCCGGATAAGGCGGCGCGATCCGGTTGCCATTGACGAAATGCCGCTCGGCGACGGGCATCGCCTCGGCCCGGCCCGGCAGGACCTCGGCCGCGGACGGCATCGTGGTCCTGCGAAGCGGATCTGGCATCGCCGTATCTTACAATGCAGCCCGGATGCTCGAGCTCAAGTCCGATCTCTTCGGCACGGTGACCCTCGGCGGCGACCGCGGGCGCGACATCGTGGTCCGCGATACCGCACCCGCGCGATGGTGGACGGGATGGATCGCGCGGCTCCTTTGCCGTCGCGAGGCGCGCGCACTCGCGCGGCTCGACGGACTGCACGGCACGCCGCGCCTCCTGGCCGCCGGCCGCGAGACGCTCATTCGCGAGTGGATCGAGGGCCGGCCGATGCAGGCCGCGCGACCGCGGGACCCCGAGTACTACCGCGCCGCGCGCGCGCTCATCGCGCGACTGCACCGTCGCGGCGTCGCGCACAACGACCTCGCGAAGGAGCCGAACTGGCTGGTGACGCCGGCCGGCAATCCTGCGGTGGTGGACTTCCAGCTCGCCTGCGTCGCGCCGCGGCGGGGCTACTTCTTCCGCGCGCTGGCGCGGGAGGACCTGCGCCATCTCCTGAAACACAAGCGTCGCTATTGCCCGGAGCGGCTGACCGCGCGCGAGCGCCGCATCCTGGCGACGCCCGCGCCCCTTTCGCGCCTGTGGATGGCGGCCATCAAGCCCGCCTATACGTTCATGACGCGCCGTCTCTTCCGCTGGGCCGACCGCGAGGGCGCCGGCGACCGTCAGTATTGAGCGCCTTCATCCGGCGCGCGCGTTTCGCTATCGTAGTCACATGGCCATCGCCCACGAGCACAACCTGAACCAGCCGCCGCCGGCCTCGATGCCGTTCGGCATCCGCGTTCGCCTGCGCGCGCGCGATCCGTTCACCCGCCTGGTCGGCGCCGACTGGCAGAAGCAGCACTGGTTTGCGACCGAGCGCGAGCGCGACGCGGCGCTCGCGGACATGGCCGCGCGGCACCTCTACTCGCGCCGTGGCGACGAGCCGTCGGTCGTCTACGAGAAGGTCGCGGGTCCGCCGCAGCGCTGAGGATTCAGCGGATCCGTCCGAGCAGCAGGTAGAAGGTGCGGTCGCCGCCCTCGCCGAATCCCGCCGCCACGTAGACCGGCCCGAGGAACGTGTCGAACCCGATGAATGTCGAGCCGTTCACCAGCGCCGAATCGAAGCTGACGTCGCTCCGCCGCTGCCAGACATTGCCCATCTCGACCGAGACGCCGACGTAGGTCGGCACGTCGAAGAGCCCTTCCTGCCCGCTGCCGATGCGCCGGTAGTAGATCGCGCGCGCGATGCCGAACTGCGGTCCGCTGATCTCGTCCGGCCGCAGACCCGACAGGTCGAAGAGCCCGCCGAGCGTGTAGAAATCCTGGACCTGGTCCGTGGGTCCCGAGACGTGCGCCCCGCCCGCCGCCGAGAGGATGATCGTGTTGCGGCCTTGCGAGCGCGCGTGCGTCCAGTCGAAGGAGATGCGGTCGGCATCGGCCTCGGGCCCGAGGCCTTCGCGCGGACCGTTCCACTGCAGCGTGAAGAGCTCGCCGTGCCGCGGGAAATACACGTCGTCGAGGAGGTCGACGGAGAAGCGCGCCATCAGCTCGCCGCGGTCGAACGGGTCGCGCGGCGGCAAGCCCGGGTCGGCCGGGTCGCCGACGAGCAGGTCCCGGTCCCCGCTGCCTGCGATGATTCCGGCCCGCAGCTCGCCCCAGCTCCCGAATTCGCGGCCGAAGTCGAACTCCGCCTGCTTGTCGCTCACGCGGTAGGTCGCGATCCGGTGGTCGCCCTCGAAGATGTCGTAGTTCTGCCGCTCGACGAGCAGCCGCGGCACCACGAACCAGTCGCCGGCATAGCCGATCGGCTGGTAGAACTCGGTGCGGAAGAGCGGATGCGCGCCGATCTGAAGGTCGGACTGCCACTCGGCGCCGTAGCGGTTGACCTCCGTCACCTGCGCGCGCACGCCGGCGCTGAAGCTCGTGCCGCCCTGGAAGTCATCCTGCAACTCGAGGCCGAAGCGCAGGAAATTCGGGCCCCAGCTCTTGCGGCGGGCGCTGACCTCGATGCCGGTCAATACGCCGTCCCGGACCAGGCGGTAGTCGAGCGCTTCGAAGTTGTCGCTGCCGTAGAAATGCGAGAGCCGCTCGTCCATCGCCTCGGGGTCGAGCGGCTGCCCGATGACCGGGCCGAGCTCGGCCTGGATGCGCTCGGCATAGCGCTCCGACTTCTTGTCGGTCCTGACGAAATGCACGATCGTCTTCGGCTCCTGCGTCGTTCGGCCCGCGATGTACTGCTTCCACGCATCATCGCCGACGGAGAGCTTCGCGAGCTTGTCCGCACTCGCGTGCATCGCCGCGAGCCCGAGGCCGATCGCCTTCCGGGCCTCGGTGAAGTCGGTGGACTGCAGGCTGCCGACCTCGGGGAGGATCAGGACGTCGTCCGCGCCGAGGAGCGCGCGCTGGCGGCCCGTCTCGCGCTGCATCATGATCGTGACGGCCTGGTTCGAGACCGCGAGCGCGGAGTTCAGTTCCTTGCGCTTGACCGGCTGCCAGCCGACGTCGATGGCGATCACCACGTCGACGCCCATCGCCTTCGCGACGTCCACCGGCAGGTTCTCGACGATTCCACCGTCGACGAGCAGGCGCCCGTCGACCTCGATCGGCTCGAAGACGCCGGGCGCGGACATGCTCGCGCGCATGGCCGAAGTCAGGTCGCCCTTGCCGAGCACGACGCGCTCACCGGTCTCGAGGTCGGCGGCGACCGCCCGGAACGGCGTCGGCAGCTGGTCGAAGTCCTCGACCGCCGCGACGGGAAGCGTCTCGAGGCGCAGCGTCTGCGTGAGGCGCTGGCCCTGGATCAGGCCGCGCGGCACGCGGAAGCTGCCGCCCGAGAGGCCGAGCGGCACCCGCACGAGGAACTCGCGGTCGTCCTGCTTGCGCCGGAAGTTCAGCGTGTCGCGCGCCGGCCGGTCGCGGAAGGCGACGTTCCAGTCCATGCCGCCGAGAAGCTGGTCGATCTCGGCCGGCGTCATGCCTGACGCATACAGGCCGCCGACCACGGCGCCCATGCTGGTGCCGGCGATCGCGTCGATGGGGATATGCATCTCGTCGAGCGCAGTCAGCACGCCGACGTGCGCGAGGCCGCGCGAGCCGCCGCCGGAGAGCACGAGGCCGATGCGCGGCCGCCCCGCGGGCTCCGCGTCCTGCGCATGCGCGGACATCGCCGGAAACGCCGCGATGAGGCAGGAAACGAGTACGAAAGCGCGGGACATCGTGGCCTTCACCGGGTCCGGGCGATGGTAGCACGCGCGCCAAAGGCGGCTGTCGGCGGAACCCTATAATGAACCGGATGGCTCCGACACCTGCCGCGCGACGGACGTTCGCCCTGGCGGCGCTACTCCTCGCGCCGTCTTTACACGCTGCGACGCTCGAGGAGGTGATCGTGACGGCGACCCGCAGTCCCGTCGCGCTCAAGACGTACGCGGGCAGTGCGACGCGGATCGCCGGCGGCGACGTCACGCTCGTCGGCGCGACGCATTCCTCCGAGCTCGTGAACCGCGCGCCCGGCGCGATGATCCAGCGCGGCAGCGGCGAGGAATCCCTGACGGCGCTTCGCTCGCCGGTGCTGACGGGCGCCGGCGCCTGCGGGTCCGTGCTCGTGCTCGAGGACGGCATCCCGATCCGCCCGGTCGGGACCTGCAACGTCAACGAGCTCTTCGAGGTCAACCTCGAGCAGGCCGCGGCGATCGAGGTGCTGCGCGGACCGGGGAGCGTGCTCTACGGCTCGAGCGCCGTGCACGGCATCATCAACGTGATCCCGCCGATCCCGGCCGAGATCCCCGCGTTCGGCGCCGCTGTCGAATACGGCAGCGATGCGTACCGGCGGCTCTTCGTCGGCGCGTCGAGCGACCGGCCGGACGGCGGGATCGGCATCGTCATGAACGGCACGGACGACGGCGGCTGGCGCGACGCATCGGGCTTCGAGGAGGAGAAGCTGAATGCCGTCTGGGCGCGCGCGGTCCGTGGCGGCGCCCTGAAAATGACGCTCTCGGGCTCGAACCTCGACCAGGAGACGGCAGGATTCATCGTCGGGAAGGACGCGTACCGCGATACCGCGATCGCGCGCTCGAACCCGGATCCCGAAGCCTACCGCAACGCGTCGAGCCTGCGCTTTTCGACGCAGTATCGCGGGGCATCCGGCAACGAGCTCCGGGTGTTCCTGCGCAGCTCGCGGATGGACTTTCTCCAGCACTTCCTGCTCGGCCAGCCGGTCGAGCAGAACGGCCAGGACAGCGGCGGGGTCATGCTGGCGACGACCGGCCGCGTTTTCGCGGGCGGCGAGCTGATCGCCGGACTCGATGCCGAGCTTGGGCGCACGACGCTCCTGCAGTTCCAGAATCACCCGACGACCGACGGCCCGCCGCCGGC